>SL_3KL_010_SEDDRAFT_10003496_pt1 | contig 14251 bp, 15 predicted proteins | sample SodLakKL_010_SED_2_FD_10381 | JGI IMG/M metagenome (IMG submission 10381)
GACCCGCCTCGACCGGGACCGCAAGACCCCTTCCCGGTGGCGCCTCTACTTCTTCAACAGCCTTCTAGAGGATCCGCTTCCCCAGGGCGCTTTCCAGGAGCCCAACCCCCACCTGGGCCGTCCGGTTGCCCAGGTCCAGGACCGGGTTCAGCTCGACCAGCTCGAAGCCCAGCAGAGATCCGGAGGCCGCCAGCTTCTCGCAGATCAGGTGGGCCTCCCGGTAGCTGAGTCCACCGGTCACCGGCGTTCCCACGCCAGGGGCCGTCATGGGGTCGATGACGTCCAGGTCGAAGGAGACGTACATACCGGCCGTCCCCCGGCTGGCCCGCTCAATGGCCTCCTGGACACAGACCGAAGCCCCCCGCTCGTCCACCTCGCTCATGGTGAAGACCCGGATCCCGGCCCCTCGGACCCCCTCCCGTTCGGCTGGATCGATCTCCCGAGCACCCAGGACACTCACATGGGCGGGATCGAAGGGGGGTCCCAACCCGTCCAGTCCGGACAACTCCGGGGCCAGACCGGTGAGGACGGCCAGGGACATGCCGTGGATGTTTCCACTGGGCGTGATCTCGGGGGTGTTCATGTCCGTATGGGCATCGACCCAGATGAGCCCCACCGACTCGCCTCGCCGCCGATGGAATTCGGCTACGGCCGAGGCCGAACCCATGGTCAGGGAGTGGTCGCCCCCCAGAACCAGGGGAAAGTGGCCGGCCTCCAGGATCTCCAGCACCCGGTTCCGGGTCTGGTCGCAGACAGACTGGATCTCGGGGAGGAAGCGAGCTCGGGACTCCCCTGCGTCGCTGACCTCCGGGCCGGCGGCGTGGACGGCGCCGGCCTCCACCACGGTGTAGCCCAGGGCTTCGATCCGGGGAACCAGGTCGGCCAATCGGAGGGCCGACGGACCCATGTCCACCCCCCGCCGGCCTGCTCCCAGGTCGATGCTGACTGAAAGAAGTCCGACGGAACGATCCTGGCCGGGGCGGTACGGGTCCGCCTCTTCGCCCCCTTCGCCTGGGTCGCCTGGTGCCTGCGTCAGTCCCTGACTCATCCCTTCCTCTCCTTCCCTGGCGGATCTTCCCTGGCTCGCTCCAGCTGGGCCCGCTCCCGGGCCCGGACCCGGCGGCGAGCCTGCCGGCTGTTCTCACCGGGCAGCCGGGTCTGGATGTCCACACCTCCCAGGAAGGCCACTCCTGTCACCTTCAGTGTGGGCGCGTCAGGCGGAAGCTCCCCGCCGCCGGTCAGGTCCTCCTCGAAGCCTCCGAGGATGGCAAAGCCCCCGGCATCCACGTGGACCCCGGGCGGGACCAGGATCTCCACGCCCCCCATGAAGGCGGCGCAGTGAACGTGGGTCTCACCAGGCCCGAAGAGGGCCTCCCGGAAATCCAGCTCCACCCCGCCCATCATGGCCACGGCCCGGATCTTCCGAGCCGGAACCCAGCTCCCGGAACGGACCCGGCCGGAGAAGATGGCCAGCTCGGTCTGGGATTCAGGCACCCGGCGCGCTGGAACCCGGCCGGCACGGGTGGGGAGCCCGGAGGCTCCTGACTCGTCCCCGGCAGAGCGCCGGACCGGCACCGTGTCCCCCAGAGAAGGGAGGTCCGACAAGAGCTTGGAGAGTTCAGCGTTGGTGGCGACCCGATTGGCCTCGTCCAGGCGGCGCTCGAACTCCTGGATCCCCAATCGGTCCTGGGCATAATGTTCGCAGAGGGCATCGATGACCCGTTGGCGCTCGGCCGAGGCAAAGGAACGCCGGCCTNCCNGTTCCGGCTNTTCACTCATTCCGTACCTCCCACCAGAGGGTCCTCGGCCCGGTAGACCAGGACCCCATCCACGAAGGTCATCTCCACGTGCAGCTCCTCCCGGAACGCCTCCGGATCAACCTGGAAGGGGTCGGCGGAGAGGATGGCCAGATCCGCCTGTTTTCCGACCTCCAGACTCCCGGTGTGGGTCTCCAGGAAGGCGGCCCGGCTGGCGTCCAGGGTCTGTGCCATGAGGGCCGCTTCCAGCGAAATCCGCTCGCCCGGCACCCAGGGGTCGCCCCACTGGGCCGTCGCCGGGTTCCAGACCCGGCGGGTCACGGCAGCCTCCAGCGTGCCCACTGGATCAATGGGAGCCACCGTCCAATCGGAGCCGAAGGCCAGGGTGGCCCCGGCCTCCTTCAGACTGCGGAAGGGATAGCTCAGCTCCGCTCGATCCTCCCCCAGGAGGTCGCCGGCCCACCGGCCATCGTCCAGGAGATGGAGGGGTTGGGCCGAGCAGATGGCNNCCAGTCGACCTGCCGTCTGGATCCCTTCCCGGGTCATGTGCTGAGCGTGCTCCATCCGGGGACGCAGATCGGNCCCGGGGTGCCGGCGCTCCACCTCCTCGTACACGCCCAGGAGCCAATCGGTGGCCCGGTCCCCGATGGCGTGAACGATGGGTTGGAGTCCCAGATCGGCCGTCTCCAGGATCTGCCGCTCCAGCTCCTCCGGCATGCAAGCCGGCGCTCCCCGGTGCTCAGGCTGACCCCGATATTCGTCGTGGAACCAGGCAGTGGAGGAGCCCAGGGATCCATCCACGAACCCCTTGGCGGCGCCCCAGCNAAGCCGTGCATCGCCCCGTCCCTCCTCNGCAATGTAACGGGCCAGCTCCTCNCGATCGGAGATGGGCACAGCGGCCGCCACCCGCATGGGGAGGCGCCCCTCACGATACAAGGCCTGGAGGGTATGGAGCGAACGCCAACTCTCGTCCGAGCTCTGGAGCGCGCCCATGTCGTGAAGCTGGGTCACTCCCCGGCCCAGGGCATGGATGACGGCGGCCTGGATGGCGGCCCTCCGCTCCTCGGTGGTGGGCGGGGGCACGACCCGAGACATGGTTTCCATGGCCCGTTCCCGGAGAACGCCCGTGGGTTCTCCCGTCTCCGGGTCCCGATCGATGAACCCGTTCTCCGGGTTCGGGGTCTCGGCCGTGATCCCGGCCAACTCCAGCGCCCGGCTGCTGGCCACGCCCATGTGCATATCGGTGCGGTGGAGGAAGACGGGACGTCCTGGCGCCGCTCGGTCCAACCACTCCCGGGTGGGCAGTCCGCCCCCCCAGAGCTGATGGTCCCAGTCTCCACCCAGAATCCAGCTTCCCTCTGGATCCAGACGGGCGTGGTTGGTCACCTGCTGAACGAAGGCTTCCGGGGAGGCGGCGCCCCGTAGATCCACCCGGAAGAGCTGGAGGCCCCCAGCCTGCAGATGGACGTGGGCGTCCACGAAGCCCGGGAGGATGCACCGGCCCTCCAGGTGGAGGATGGCCGTGTCGGGTCCCCGGAGTCCGTCCAGCTCGCCAGGCCCGCCTACAGCCAGGATCCGCCCCCCGCTCATGGCCAACTCTCCAGCCCTGGATGGGCCGCCGGTGCCGGTCCAGATCCTGGCATCGGTGAGGATCCAGTCTGCCCGGAGCTCCTTCCCATTGCCCCTGGGGCCGCCCCCATTCCGGCGCTCCCGGGCCTTCTGACTCTTCGGCCGCTCAGCCACGATCACCGCCCCGGACCCACCGCTCCAGGACCCGGGTCGCCACCTGGATCTCAGAGATGGGGACGGCTTCGTCAGCCGTATGGGCTCGTTCGATGGAGCCAGGCCCGAAGCAGAGCGCTGGAATGCCGGCCTCCACCATCCACGCCGACTCCACCCAGGCCGTCATCCCCTCCAGGCGAGGTTCCTGACCCTCTTCCCGAAGTGAAGCGGAAAGGCTCCGGACCAGGGGATGGTCCGACGCGATCTGGGCAGGCGGCCGGTTCAATCCGGCCCGAAACTCCACCTGGAGCTCCGGGTCCTTCTTTCGAGCCCGGTCCACCATCCCCCGGACCCCTTCCATGACCTCCTCCACCCCTTCACCCGGCAGGGTTCGAGCCTCCAGGATGAGCTCGCAGTGGTCCGGGTAGACCGGGGGCGTGGTCCCGCCCCGGATGGTGCCGGCATGGATGGAGTGGGGCGGGAGGAGGGGATGGCTCAGGTGACCCCGAGCCTGGACCTCGTATTCATCCAGCTCGGCCAGGATCCGGCCGGCACCCCGAATGGCGTCCCGCCCCAGCTCCGGCCGGGAGCCATGGGCGGCTCGCCCCTTCACGTCCAGGTGGATCCACGCGAACCCCCGGTTGGCCGGGCAGAGGGCCAGCCCGGTGGGTTCGGTCACCACCGCCCGGTCCGCCGTCAGCCCCCCGTCCAGGAAATCCCGGATTCCGATGGAGGCGTGCTCTTCATCGGCGGTGATGGCCACCACCAGTTGTCCCGGGAATCCTCCCGGATCCAGGGCCACCTTCCGGGCCACGGCCAGGATGACGGCCAGCCCCGACTTCATGTCGCAGCTCCCCCGCCCCAGGATGTGGCCCTCCTCGATGCGGGGATCGAAGGGATCGATGGTCATCCCCTCCACGCCCACCGTATCGGTGTGCCCGTTCAGAAGGGTCACGGGGGATCCGGTTCCCAGCCGTGCCACCAGGGACGGACGGCCGGGTTGGGTCTCCACCACCTGGACCTGGAAGCCCCAGCTCCGGAGCCACTCTTCGCAAACACGGGTGACCTGGGCTTCCCCGGTGCCCTCTTTGGACAGGGCCGGGTTCACCGAGGGAATGGCCACCAGGGCCTGGGTCATGGCCACCGGATCTCCGCTGCGGCCGGCGTCGTGGGGGGTGGGGATGGGGACGGTCATGGCCGAACCTTCCTTCGGATATTCATGCGTGAACGAAGAAAAACCGAGGCCTGCCCAAGCCCTGCCGGGGCCCCAGAGGCCGGAAATCCCCTGCCGAAGGTCCCCCAGGCTCACCGCGGAGGCGCCCTTTCCCCACCGTGGGCCTCGGTATGATTCCTGCATTCCTGAACGAGCAGTCGTGGCCCGCTCCTCCCGCCCAAGTGCAGACCGATGCGTACCAGCTACTCCATCCCTCTGGTCGGCGCGGCGGTCCTCACCGCCGGTGCCGTGGCCGTTGGCATCTTTCGGTTCCGGTGCCGCCCGACCGCCCTGGCCGCCGGACCCCAGAGCGCTTCACCCCGCTCCCTGGACCCCATCGGGAGATCCACACCTCCCTCCGTCGAGGACCAGGAGTCCCTCCTGGAGCGCCTTCGTCAAAGCGGGTTCTGAGCCTGGCTCGGTTCCGACCCTGGCTCAAATGACGGTGGCGGAACGCGACCTTCGCCGCCCTCCGCCACGGTCCTTCCCGAGCGCCCGGTCACCTGCGACCCTCGTCTGAGGCAACTCGGCTACTCGAAGTGGTCTCGATTCTTTTCGATGTATGACGTCCACTCCGGCGGTACATCCGTGTCGGGGAAGATGGCCTGCACCGGACACTCCGGCTCGCAAGCACCGCAATCGATGCACTCGTCGGGGTGGATGTAGAACTGATCGTCTGCTTCATATATGCAGTCCACCGGGCATACTTCGACGCATGACGCGTCTTTGGTCCCGATGCACGGCTCAGCGATGATATAGGTCATATGGTGCCCGCCTGGCGGAACGATAGGGTCGATAGCTCGGACGGTTCATCCGGGAAGCCGGTGCCCCTGGGCGCAGAAGACGGGACACCACACCCTTGCCAGGGATCCCGTCGAACCGCCTCTGCCGGAAAAACCGTGTTAAGAATGAACGAACCCCAGGGGCCCCGCAAGGCCCGTCTGGGCGCCGCAACTCACGGCTCCCCGGATCATCCCTCGGCCCCCAGTGCCGCCTGCAGGTGCTCCCGGGTGACGGCCAGCGCCTGAGCCAGGTGGGGAGGCTCGCCGGTAAAGGGATGGGCGGCTCCGAACGTGTGACCGGCGCCCTCGATGATCTCCAGGGTGGCCCGCTCACCCGAAGCCCGGTGGAGCCGGTGGGCATCCTGGATCGAGACCGCCTCGTCGTCGCTCCCGTGGACGATGAGCCAGGGCGCCTGGATCCGGCCCGCTGCACCTTCCAGGTCCAACGCCTCCCGGTTCGCCTCCAGGTCCTCCAGAAGGGTCAGGTCCAGGGGCATGTTCTGCCCTGTCCGGGCGTTGGCGATGTGGATCCGGCCCTTCTCCCGCCACTCCTCCTTCACCTCGTCTCCCCAACGATCGAAGGTGGCCACGGCCGCCCACGTCACCAGGGCATCAGTCCGGAGGGCCTCAGCCGCCAGGACGGCCACGCCACCGCCCCGGGAGTGCCCCAGGATGGCCACCCGTTCGGGCACCGGTCCGGGGAGCACCCCTCCCCGCAGGGCCTCCACCACCTGGGACAGCTCGGCCACCTCCCGGCTGAAGGTGTTCCGGGCGAAGGCCGCCAGGTCGTCGAAATCCTCCCCGCCGGCCCCGACGCCGTTCAGGGAGAAGTCGAAGGTGACCACCGCATGCCCGTCCTGAGCCAAGGTCCGGGCCAGGTGGGGAAAGAACCCCCAGCGCCGGAACCCCTTGAACCCGTGGGCCACCACCACGGCCGTGTCCGGCTCAACCCCCTCCGGTCGGCGCAGCTCCCCCCGGATGACGGCAGGCGGACTGCCTTTGGGATCCCGGGCCGAGGGCACGGGGATCCGCTCGTTGCGGACGGCGAGGGCGAACGGGTGTTGCTGCACGGATCCATTCTGCATACCTGCTCCTGGCTGCATACCTGCTCCTGGGTTCAAGACGCTGGGGCCGGATCCTTTGAAGGCCCGTCTGCCGGGTCCTTCTTCCACTCGATATCGGACACGCCGGCCCGGTGATTCTCCAGGCGAGCCATCACGAAGAAGAGGTCGGAGAGGCGGTTCAGGTACCGAACCGTCTCCTGGATGGCCGGCTCACGCACCTCCGCATCCCCCTCGGAGGTTACGGCCCCTTCCAGGGCCACCACCATTCGCTCGGCTCGGCGGCAGACCGTTCGGCAGACGTGGAGCTCTGCCGCTCCGGGGACCCCACCGGGAAGGATGAAGACCCGGAGGGCATCCAACTCCTCCTCCGCCTCATCCATCCAGCGCTCCATCTCCTGGATCCGCCCGTCGGGAAGGGGGGGCACGCTGGGACTCCGGCGCCGGCCTACCGGGGCCGGGGTGGCCAGGTGGGCACCCAGGGCGAAGAGATCGTGCTGGACCTGGGCCAACCGCTCCCGGATGAGCGACGACTCGATGAGGGTCAGCGCTCGGCCCAGGACGGAATTGAGCTCGTCCACCGTGCCGTAGGCCTGGACCCGGGGGTGGGTCTTCCGCACTCGCCCTCCGCCAAAGAGGGCCGTGTCGCCCCGGTCGCCGGTGCGGGTATAGATCTTCAAGGATGAACCTCGATGGATGGTGGATGGACCCTGGCCCGCCAGTCCTGGTCGCGTCGGACCGGCCCTGTCGTCAATGGCCTCGCTGGAGAGCCTCCCCTCCCGGGCCCGAGGTGAAGTATTCCCCCAGCGTCTCCTGTAGTTCCTCGAAGTGGTCATCGAAGAAGTGTCCGGCCCCGGGGATCCGGACCAGGGTGATGGCCCCCTCCAGCTCGCTCAGGGCGGCGGCCACCGCCTCTCCGGCCCCGAACTGATCCTTCTCCCCCTGGACGATGAGGGTGGGTTTGGCCACACCGTCCAGGAACCCGTAATCGAAGAGCTCGACCGCCAGCCCCAACCCGAAGAGGGTCGCGACCCGGGCATCCTCCACCCCGGTCCGGAGGGCCACGCGGGACCCGAAGGAGAAGCCTCCCAGGACGAGGGGAAGATCAGGATACTCCTCCTGGAGCCAGTCCAGAGCTGCCCGGGCGTCCTCCATTTCCTCGATCCCTTCTCCGTAGGATCCGGTGCTGGTGCCTACGCCCCGGAAGTTGAAGCGAAGGGCGTGGATTCCGGCTTCACTCAGCGCCTGGGCCGTCCGGAAGACCGCCTTCGTGTGCATGGTGCCCCCGTGCAGGGGGTGGGGGTGACAGACCACGGCGGCGGCCCGGGCCGTGCCTTCGGCTTCGCGGAAGTTGGCCTCGAGCTGGCCATGTGGAGCAGGGATGTGCACGGAACACTCACTTGAAAGAAGGCAAGGGCCCCGGTCCCACGCCACTTCTACGGGTCGCCCGGGGTATGACCACCCGCTATCTTCATGATGGACCCGGGGCAGGTCAACCGGCGCCTGCCCCCCGTGGTCTTCAGGCCGAAGTCGGCCCGGCCGGAGAAGGAGAACAGTTGAGCGACAACGACGAGAAGGTGGCCCGCAAGGCCAGCGCCCGCTACTGGGAGACCGAGGAGAGCGTGAACAGCCTGGCCGAGGAGCTGGGGATCTCCAAGGGTCGGCTCTACGATCTCCTCCGGCCACTCCCCATCGAGGAGGTGGCCTGCCCTCGGTGTGGCGGCAGTCCTCCGGTCCACCCGAACCGGACGGCCCGGGACCGAGGCCAGGTGAGCTGTCTGCACTGCGGGTGGGAAGGGGAGTTGGCCGATCTGGTCCCGGACGGGAGCGGGGAAGGGGCTCCCCACGGGCCACCCCCCCCGGCCGTCCATCGCGGGGGCAGCCGGGAGCCGGCTCCCCTTTCGGCTGTGGCAGGCAGCGCCCTCATCGGGCTGGCCGCCGGCCTGATCCTGGGACGCTACCTGGGGCGGTGAGGAGCGGACCATGGGATGGCGTCAGACCCGGGATCCTTCCCCAGACCATCTTCTCCCAGGCCCTCTCCAGTGAGCCCGTCAGGGGCGAGCCCCACGCCACCGTACAAGGAGGTCCGGGACCGGATCACACCCCACGCCTTCGGCCTGGACCCAACCCTCCTGGGCCTTCCCCTGGCCGGCCACCGGCGACGCATGGGAGCCATGCTGGTGGATGTCATCCTGGTGGGACTGATCAGCAACGCCGGCGGTGTGGTCCTGGGGTTGTTGGCCGGCCTCCTCCTCCTGCGCATCGCCCTTCGCACTCGCCCGGACCAGACACCTTCTCTCACGCGGACGGCCTTCCAGGGCTCCATAGGATGCATGGGCGCCCTCATCCTCTTCATTCTGGTCCTCTCCATCTGGGGCAGCGCTCAGCGCTTCATGGGACCTCCTCCCCCGGAGCGGACCGAGCAGATCGTCCTCTCAAGCGGGCCTGAACTGGCCGCCCTGATGCACGGGGCTCGGGAGATCGCAGCACTTCGGGCGGCCGAGTCACCGGACGAGGTGGAGGAGCGGACCGGTCAACTGGCCACGCGACTGGAGGAGATGGGGCTGGACGCCGACGAGGCCCGGGAGGTGGCGAGCCAGATCGCGGCAGAAATCCAGGGAGAAGGGGTTGGCACGGGTCGGGCCGGGAGAGGCCAGACGACCTCCGGAGAAGGGGGCGGGGAGGGTCGGCTCCGCCTCTGGGTCGTGGGGATTGCCGAGGACCTGGGGCTGGGGCTGGGCTGGGGCGCCCTCTACTTCACGGTCATGCTGACCTGGTGGAAGGGTCAGACCCCTGGCAAGCGACTTCTGGGCCTCCGGGTGGTCCGCCTCAATGGAAAGCCCATCACCTGGTGGTACGCGTTTGAGCGGTACGGTGGGTACGCTGCCGGTTTCGCCACCGGGCTCCTGGGTTTTGCTCAGGTGTACTGGGACGCCAATCGGCAGGCCACCCATGACAAGATCGCCGGCACGGTGGTGATCCGGGACGGGATGGCCCCCCTCCCCCTCCCGGATTCCACACCGACCGGCCCAGGGCCCCAGCCGCCTGCCATCCTGGATGGGAGCCCGGCAGCCAGCACCAAACCGACGCAGGACACCATCGCGACCCCGGACCCGACAGGAGGAGCGTGACTCCCCCCGACCACGTCACACCGGAAGAGGAAGGCATCCCCGACGACCAGACCCGTAGCGTGGAGGAGCGCTTCGCCCGGCGCATCGAGATGCGCGTCCCGGATCGCCACAACCCTCGACTTCGGAGGGTCATGGAGTGGGCCAACGCCAACGACGATCTCTACGCCGCCTGGATCGCCGCAAATGTGACGGCCATCGAGCGGCTGGGGATGACGGACCACGGTCCGGTCCACGTGAAGATCGTCACCAACATCGCGGTGCGCCTCCTGCGGCTTCTCATGGAGGGCGAAGTGGAGCCCTCCGTCTGCCGGACCTACGGCTTGGACCGGGAAGACGCAGAGGTGGTGGTGGCCCTGGCCGCCCTCCTCCACGATGTGGGGATGTCCATCCACCGGACGAACCACGAAGAATACTCCCTCTTCATGGCGGACCGGCTCCTTCGCACCCTTCCCCAGGACCTCTACCCGCCTCGGGTGGCCGCCATCCTCCGGACCGAGATCCTCCACGCCATCATCGGGCACCGGTCCGGCGGAGCGCCCCTGACGCTGGAGGCGGGGGTGGTCCGGGTGGCTGACGCCCTGGACATGGCGAAGGGTCGATCCCGGATCCCCTTCGAAGCCGGCTCGGTGAGCATCCACTCCGTCTCGGCCGCCGCCATCGAACAGGTGATCCTGGAGCCCGGCGAAGACAAGCCGGTCCGGATCTCCATCGAGATCAACAATTCCGCCGGCGTGTTTCAGTTGGATCAACTCCTTCGGCAGAAGATGCAGGGAAGCGGGCTGGATCCCTACCTGGAGTTCCGGGCCTTCCTGGCCGGCGAAGAGGAAAAACGCCTCTTCCGACAGTTCACCCTGTAGGACAGGACCGGCGACCCTTACATTGAGGATTCGTCCTCCGTCGTCAGGGAGCCTTCCAGGACCTGGCCGGTATGGAACAGAGGGAGTGGGGCCCTGAGCTCTGCTTTCCACTTCGAATCCAGTACCCATCTTCGGATCAGCGCCATGCGTGCCAAGTCTTTCCATCTGACCCTTCCCGCCCTCCTCCTGGCCTTTGCCGTGGCAGGCTGCGGCGACAACACGGCCTCGGGAGAGGCCGCCCCCTCTGCCGATCAGACGCCGCCCCAGGCGGCCCAGGGAGGGGAGGAATTCGACATCAGCGGCCTGGGATTCGACGAAGGTGACGTGGAAGATGCCGTCATCCAGGTGGTGGAGTTCAGCGACTTCGGGTGCGTGCACTGCGCCAACTTCCACATCGAATCCTATCCGGCACTCCACGAGGAGTTCGTGGCTACGGGGGAGGTGGCATGGAAGTACATTCCCATCACCATCGCCGGCTTCCCCAACGCCACCGAGGCGGCCATTGCAGGTGAATGCGCCGGCGAGCAGGGACAGTTCCCGGTCATGCGGGACTGGCTCTACGAGACCCGGGAAGAGTGGATGGCAAGCAACGACCCGGAGGGGATCTTCATGGCCCAGGCCGGTGAGATGGGCTTGGACCAGGATGTCTTCGAAACCTGCCTGACGGAGGGTGAGGCCGCCCGGGCCCGGGTGGCCGAAGGGTCCCGGGTTGCCCGAGAGGTGGGCGTGCGCGGGACCCCCACCTTCGTAGTGCAGGGCTTTCCGGTGCAGGGCGCACCCCCCCTGGACCAGTTCCGGGAAGCGCTCCGGGGGATGATCCAGGAAGCTCGGAGCGGTGCCGGGGGCAACTGATCTCGCGGCTCGGAGGGTCTGCAGCCCGAACTGCGGACCGGGGCTGATGGGAAGGGGAACCCCGCCCGGCACGATTGGCCGGGGTCATGGAAGAGGGGGCCGGCTCGTCATGGGTCTGGCCCTCTTTTTCGTCTCCGGGTGCGCCGGTCCGCTGCTCCTGGATGGGGGCCCGTGTCGGTTGATCCACGCCCCGGTCGCCCTTCCGGCAGAGGTGCCCGAAAGCAGTGGCGTGGTCCCGGCCTGGTTGGGAGAGGGGGAGAGCGAGGACCGGGGTTCCCGGACCTCCGAGGCTCCGCTCCTGGCCGCCTCCCCCTTCGAAGCTTCCTCCCCCACCGCCGAGGTGTACTGGACCCACAACGACTCAGGCTGGGACCCTGTCCTCTTCGGCGTGACCCATGGCGGTTCTCTCCAGGAGGTGGTCCGGGTGGTCGGGGCCGAGAACGTGGACTGGGAAGATCTGGCGGCCGGCCCCTGCACCCACGGCCGCTGCCTCGTCATCGCTGACACCGGGGACAACCTGGAGGAGCGGGAGCACCTGACGCTCTACCGAGTACCTGAGCCGCAGCCCGGCGACACCCTTTCCCGACCGGCCGAAGCCTTGGATCTGGCCCTCCCCCATGGCCCCCGGGATGTGGAAGCCCTCCTTCTCCTCCCCGATGACCACTTTCTCCTGGTGTCCAAAGGGCGGAGCCACCCCGTGGAGGTCTACCGGACCCCCGCCACCTGGCCCACCACCTGGGAAGGCGCTCCAGCATCGGAGTCCGACAAGCCGGCCTCGGCTCCCCTCCAACTGGAACGGGTCCAGCAGCTCACGTCCCGCCGGCCCCATCTCCCCCGGATGGTCACGGGCGGAGCCGTCGCGCCCGACGGCCGGTTGGCCGTCATCCGGAGCTACGAGGGTCTCCACTTCTATGAGATCAGGGTGGATGGACCCGAGCCCCTTCACCCGGTGGAAGGCGGCCGGGTGAATCTCCGGCCTCTCCGAGAGGCTCAGGGTGAGGCGGTGGCCTTCGTGCCTGGCAATCGGCTCGTGCTGACCAGCGAGGCCGGGCCGGGACAGGCGCTGGGCCAGATGTCCTTTCTGGAGTGCCGACTCCCGGGCTGGAGCTGGTAGGGAAGTCGGTCGGGCAGGCACGCCTGGGGCGGCTGGCTCGAGCCGGGGAGTTCGGGGTGCAGGAAGAAAGCTGACGATCCCGACCGGGGCTCGGTCAGCCTTCGGCCAGCAAGGTCAAGACGTCCCGGGGGTGTTGGAGGATCAGGGCCCCTCGTCGACGGCTCTCCGTCTGGAAAGCATCCAATTCCCGGGATTTCTTCGACCAGAGCACAGCGGCCGATGGCATCCCCAGAGCCTGGGCCGCCTCCAGGTCGGTGAGGGAATCCCCGATGTAGATCACTTCTTCCGGCTCCACCGACAGGGCCTCGGCCGCTAGACGAAGGCCTGCCGGATCAGGCTTGGGAGCGGGCACATCGTCATCGAAGACGTGGACCTGGAAGGCAGTCAGCTGGACGCGAGCGGCCGTGATCTCCCATGCCTGGCGGCTCTTCCCGGTCACCAGGCCCATGGGTACCTTCCCTTTGCGCAGCCGGTCCAGGACCTGGCGAACTCCGGGGTAGATCCCCTGGAAGAAGACCTCGTGCCGAACCTCGTAGGCCCGGTAGAATCGGGTCAGGGTTGCCGCCGACTCCTCCGGACCGACCAGCTCCTGCAGGAAGCGGCGTTCGGCCTTGGGCTTGTGGCGCATGATGTCCTCTTCCGTCCACCGCACCCCCAGCACCGGCTCGAGGGCGTCGGCCAGCGCCTCCACGTAGAGCCGGCGAGTGGCGATGAGGGTCCCATCCAGGTCGAAGAGGACGGCCCGGAGAGACGGCAGGGCGGGACGCGGACTGGGAGAGGTCATCTTCCTCAGCCCCACACGTCGAAGGGATCCACCGGCAGGTCGTCTTCGGCCGCTTCCTCTTCACCTTCGGGATGGGTTTCCTCCTCACCTTCGGGATGGGTTTCCTTCTCAGCTTCGGGATCCGTTTCCCCATCACCCTCAAGCCTGACCTCCGGCTCACGTTCCAACTCCCCGCCCAGCTCATCCTCCGACTCGACGCCGGGCTCCTCCTCCGGCAGATCGTCGGGCCGCTCCTGCGTAGGAGCCACCGGCACCTCTGGTTCAGCAGACAGCGATTCGTCCGGTGCCGCTTCCCGCACTTCCAGGGATCCAATCCCGGCCCGCTCCGAGCTCAGGTATGCCTCCAGCGCCAGCGCCAGCTCCCTGGCTGGATCCAGGCCCGTGGCATTCCACTCCTCCTTGGCCAGGATTCGGGCACCGGCCAGGAGGAGGCGGGCGGCGAGCCAGGGAGCCTCTGAGTCAGGCCCGCACCAGGAGCCGGCCTCGCCCATCCTGGCCTCGATCTCCTCCAGGGATCGGTCCCGGAAGCGGGAGAGTCGGGTTGGAGGGGGGTCCTCCACCCCGTCCAGGGCCTGGAGACGGGCCAGGGGGCCGTTCCGGTATGCTTCAACGAGGAAGGTGGCAAGCGGGGCCAGTTCGGGATTCTCTCCTTCACCCTGAGCATCGGCCCAGGCAGCCAGGATATGCCCCAGCGCCAATTCGCCCATGTAGCGAAGGAGCTGCTCCTTCCCATGGAACCGGGCATAGAAGGATCCCACCGATGTACCCGCCTCCCTGGCTACCCGGGTCACGGTCAGGGCGTCGGCGCCCTCAGATTCCAGGAGGCGATAGCCGGCCTCTACCAGGCCGTGGAGGGTGCGTCGGCTCCGCTCCTGTTGCGGAGGGCTGACGAGCTCCTCCAGATCCACCTCCGCTGGAAGGTGCTCCGGGAGGAACTGGGTCGGAGAGGACGGCATGGGGCTCCAGGATGGAGAACGG
>SL_3KL_010_SEDDRAFT_10003497_pt1 | contig 14249 bp, 11 predicted proteins | sample SodLakKL_010_SED_2_FD_10381 | JGI IMG/M metagenome (IMG submission 10381)
CCTGGTACCTGCCCGATACCCCGGCAACCCGGGCAGAGCTGGCACAATATTACCAGTCCGTCGCCCGCATGGACCAGGGTATAGGAAAACTTTTTGAGATCCTGAAAGAGGAAGGATTATGGGATAATACGGTAATAATGTATCTGTCCGACAATGGTATAGCCTTTCACGGTGCAAAGACCAACCTGTACGACCCGGCAATGCGTCTGCCGTTCATTGTCAAAATGCCTGAGGGCAAAAACAGTGGCAGAGTGACAGATGCTATGGTAACCTGGGCCGACCTCACTCCAACAATACTTGATATTGCGGGGGGTCTGGAAACCGAGCTTGAAACGAGAAGAGCAATTGCCGGAGATACAGGATGGTCTGCCCTGCCCCTTTTTGACAGCTTCCACGGCAGATCGTTCCTGCCGGTACTCGAAGATCCGGGGACAGGTGGTTATGACGAAATATTTGCCTCCCATACATTCCATGAAATAACAATGTACTACCCTATGAGGGTTGTTGAGAACAGGGAATACAAGCTGATATGGAATATTGCAAGCGGACTGAGCTATCCTCATGCAAGCGATTTGTGGGAATCTTCCACATGGCAGTATGTAATAGAGTCGGATATCGACACTTACGGTCCCCGACCTGTTGCCGATTACCTGGAAAGGCCACCGTTTGAACTCTTCAATATGGTTGATGATCAATACGAAACCACAAATCTGGCATACGACCCGGATTATGCAGATGTGCTTTCCGGCTTGCAGGATAAAATCAGAAAATTCCAGGACGAGACAAACGATCCATGGATAATAAAATGGACCCGCGAATAGTGAGTTTAATGCGCAATAAGCAGGAAAGAAGCCTGGTCATAATTCCTGCAACCTGAGAATTCAGGGTAAACCCTTTTAACTTAAATTATACAACTATGCAGCCCAAAAACAACCAAACAATTTCCCTGGCATGGTCGCTTGGATTCTGTTCACTAGGGATCATGGCCTCCTGCACATCACAACCTGAGGAAGCAGCCCCTCCCAATATTATCTTCATTATGAGTGATGATCATGCCTGGCAGGCAGTGAGCGCATACAATGAAAGACTCCAGTATGTTGCCCCGACACCGAATATCGATCGTATTGCACAGGATGGTATGCGGTTTGACCGCTGTCTTGTTACCAATTCTATTTGCGGCCCCTCCCGCGCCGCCATACTCACCGGAAAGTACAGCCATATGAATGAGTATGTGGCAAACGTTTATCGCGCCGGTGACTTTGACGGCAGTCAGCAAACATTTCCGAAACTTCTTCAGGATGTTGGTTACCAGACTGCCATAATCGGTAAATGGCACCTGGGATCAGAACCCACCGGGTTTGACCACTGGGATATACTTCCCGGACAGGGGCATTATTATAATCCGACCTTCATTAACAGGGATAGCACTTATGATGTCCATGGCTATGTGAGCGATATTATTACCGACAAGACACTTGAATGGCTAAGAGGTAGGGAAAACAGTCCGGAGCCTTTCATTGTGATGATGCACCACAAGGCGCCTCACCGTGAGTGGGAACCCGGGCCTAAATATCTGAACCGTTTCCAGGGTGTTGATTTTCCCGAGCCTTTCAATCTTTTTGACGATTATTCGGGTATGGGTACGGCAGCAAGAGAACAGGATATGTCTATTGAGCATACGATGCGGATCGTTGAGGACCTTAAAATGTGGCCTCCTGATGCATCAGGGGGTGTATACAACAGGACAATCGGCAGAATGGATGAGGAGCAACGGAAGCTTTGGGACATGACATATGAACCAATAAGGGAAGAATTTGAGAGGCTTGATTTACAGGGAAAAGATCTTGTGAGGTGGAAGTACCAGAGGTACATGTACGATTATCTTGCCACTATCCAGTCGGTCGACGAAAGCGTTGGCCGGATACTTCAGTATCTTGAAGAGACAGGAATGGATGAAAATACCATAGTTATTTATACCTCCGACCAGGGTTTTTATCTTGGTGAGCACGGATGGTTCGACAAGCGGTTCATGTATGAAGAGTCATACCGCACACCTCTGGTTATAAAATGGCCGGGGCAAATCGAACCGGGAAGCGTCAATAAAGATATTGTATCCAACCTCGATTTTGCACAAACCTTTCTGGATGTTGCAGGCGCTTCTGACCCTTCTGACATGCAGGGGAGAAGCATGCTTCCATTACTCAGGGGAGAGAGAGTGGAGGACTGGCGGACGGCACATTATTACCACTATTATGAGTATCCTGCAGTACACAGCGTTAAGAGACATTATGGCATCGCTACTGACCGTTACAAACTGATGCATTTCTATTACGATATAGATGAATGGGAGATGTATGACCTGGAAACTGATCCGCATGAGATGCAAAATGTTTACGATGATCCGGAATATTTATCAGTAAGGGATGATCTGCACGTAAGACTGGATCAATTAAGGGAAAAATACGGGGAGACGGAAGAAGACTCTTTCAGAATCCTTCCCGTCCACCAATAGTAACCCTGAAGGGGCGATTTTTTTATTTGAATATTAATTCGATAACCATATTTTATTCGGGCGCAAACAGGTAAAAAATATATTAAAAAAATCCACTGACATGAAATCTTTAACCAAAACGATGTCACTTCTTACCCTGGGCTCAGGACTGGCAGCATGTACCCAGGGAGATCCCCAGGTACAAAATGATCCCAATTTTGTAGTTATCTTTTTGGATGACGCAGGATGGGCTGATTTCCAACCCTTTGCCGAAACCCGGTACCCCACTCCCAATGTTAAACAACTGGCGGAAGAGGGAACGGTATTTCATAATTTTTACGTGCCCCAGGCCATATGTTCTGCCTCCAGGGCCGCACTGCTTACGGGATGTTACCCGGAGAGAGTGGGACTGTTCGGGGCCCATGCCCCGAGGCAACGGGGACTGGATCCTGGATTTTTAACAATCGGAGAAATTCTGCAGGAGGAAGGGTATACAACAGGATTTTTCGGAAAATGGCATATCGGCGACCATCCCGATACCCGTCCCCCTGAAAGAGGATTTGATGAATCTGCAGGAATAATGTATTCGAACGATATGTGGGCCGATCACCCTGAAAACCCCGATTATTGGGGGCAATGGCCTCTTCAGTACTGGGAGAACGGAGAGATAACAATCGACTCAGTAACCGCCGGTCATCAAAAGTATTTCACCACATGGTTCACTGAAAAATCGGTCGATTTTATTAACAGGAACAGCGGCAACCCTTTTTTCCTTTATGTGCCGCATCCTCAGCCCCATGTGCCATTATTTGTGAGTGATAAGTTTGCAGGCAAATCCGGTACAGGACTCTACGGTGATGTTATGATGGAACTGGACTGGTCTGTTGGTGAAATAATGAGAGCACTAAAAGAAAACGGAATTGAGGAAAACACCATTGTGATTTTCACCTCCGACAATGGCCCCTGGCTTGCTTACGGTAATCATGCCGGGATGACCCCATACCGCGGAGAGAAGGGAACTTCATTCGACGGAGGTATACGTTCCCCTCTTGTAATAAAATACCCGCCGCAAATTGAACCGGGAACAGTCTCGCACCAGGCNTTCATGTCTATTGATCTTCTTCCTACCATTGCCTGGCTGACAAATTCGTCACTCCCCGGTTATGAGATTGACGGCAAAAATGTCTGGGATATAATTACTGGTAAAGAAGGTGCTGAAAATCCCCATCAATATTATGGTTTTACCAATGGTCCAAATTTTGAGGGCGTGATTAGCTCCGATGGTAAGTGGAAGCTCCACCTGCCTCATAATTACCGGTATCCGGTAAAGGGTGGAATAGACGGTATGGCTGGAATATATACCCAGATGAGAATTGATACCGCACTGTTTGATATGGTTCATGATCCGTATGAAAAGGTCAACGTAATTGAAGAGTATCCGGATATTGCAAAACAGCTTATCCGTTATGCAGAGGAGCATAAAAGAAACTTTTTCAGGTAATCTCCCGGCTAATGTAAGCACGGCTAATTCAGATACCCTACAGGAATGGGTTATAAGCTTATTATCAGCACCAAATGGCAAGAAATAAATATAATTAAATAGCTATGATCAAATCAATCCTTATTATCATNCTGGCGGTTATACCAATGTTAAATGCATTCCCGCAGCAAGAAAAGATCAATGTGGTGATTTTCGGATCCCATCCTGATGACGCCGACAAGCAGGCGGGGGGAACAGCTGCAGAATTTCTGAAAAGAGGCCATAATGTGGTATTTGTTTCAATCACCAACGGAGATGCGGGGCACCAGTTCCTGGGGGGGGAAGTGCTTGCCAGGAAACGATACCTTGAGGCACAGGAAGCCGGCAGGCGATTTGGCGTTGAATACATCGTCATGGATAACCCTGATGGCAAACTGTATCCAACACTGGAGATCAGAGAAGATATCATCAGGATCATAAGGAGATATAATGCTGATATTGTTATAGGTCACAGAACCAGTGCATTGCACCCTGACAGGAGGAATTCCGCCATACTGCTCCAGGATGCTGCATATATGGTAATAGTGCCAAATATTGTACCTGATGAACCTCCGCTGGAAGAGAATCCCCTTTTTCTCTATTTTGAGGATAATTTTAAAAAACCACTGCCCTTCCAGCCGGATATTGTTGTGGACATAACCGGTTCGTTTGACCGGAAGATATACGGGATGGCAGCACATGAGACACAGTTTTTCCAGTGGCAGCCATGGATAGCAAAAACACTTGATGAGGTTCCGGAGACGGAAGAGGAAAGGCTTAAATGGCTGGCTGATATGAGCAAAAGTCCGATGACACCCGAAAAATATAAAGGCCTTGTCAAGTGGTACGGACCCGAAAGAGCAGCCCGGGTTGAGGTTACCGAATCCTTTGAAATTTGTGAATACGGTAAACAGCCGACTGATGAAGAGATAAGGAGGCTGTTCCCGATGCTCGGTAATTGAACTGCCAATGGGAGGATTAAAACAGGAAAGGAATGCACAGGATGTTAATCAGACACAAACCAATTTTGTTTCTTGCAATTACCATCTCCAGGCTGAGAGGGATGAATATACAGGCAAATATCCGGCAAATAGAATAAACATATTATGATCTATGAACCAAAAAAAAATTTCGCGGCGTAATTTCATCAGGATGTCGGCTGTTGGTGCCGGCTGTTTGTGCCTGAGCAGCTGTTTCAATAACGGCTATTCCCGCTACTATATAATTACATCTGAAGAGTCTGAGATCATTGATGCTCTGGCCGACCAGATCATTCCTCCCGATGATTTTGCGGGAGGAAGCGAAGCGGGTGTGACAAATTATATAGACAGGCAGCTCGCCGGTTTCTACAGCGAACATCTCCCCATGTACAGGGCATGCCTGAAAGGCCTCGATGAAACATGCAGAAGAATATACGGTAAAGGGTTCACCGCCCTTGATGCTGAAACCGGTTTTCAATTTCTTAAAGATATTGAGAATGGGCAGTACAATGAAGAGGACTGGCAGGGACACAGGCCGTCAGCATTTTTCGGAATGCTGCGCAACCACTGTCTCCAGGGCTTTTATGGCAGTCCCCGGCACGGAGGCAACAAAAACTATGTAAGCTACCGGATGATGAGGCTGGACTATCCTCTTATCATTGGTCGCAATGTCCACTGAAACAGTAAAAACAACCTTTTATGGCAAACAAACATGTCAATGCAGTTGTAATAGGCTCGGGTGCAGGCGGAGGAGTGGCCGCCAAGGAACTAGCCGTGGCAGGCCTCTCGGTTGTCCTTTTTGAGAGGGGGGACTGGGCTAAATATGACGAGCACAACAATGATGAACTTACCTCCCAGCGCACCTTTCCCCTGGGTTGTTATTATGGCCCGGATAATGAAAGGTACTGGCGGGTGGCGGTTGACATGCAGGGTAATGAGAGAATTGTATATCCGAACGACTGGTCATACCATAACAATGCGGCCTGTGTGGGCTCGGGGACCGTTTCATATGGTGCAATGGCCTGGCGGTTTATGGAGGAGTGCTTTAAATTTAAAACCACTTACGGTCATATTGAAGGTTCGAGCATCGCCGACTGGCCTATATCGTACCATGACCTTGAGCCATTTTACGAGAAAGCCGAGTGGGACATCGGCGTTGCAGGCGATGATTACCAGAACCCTTTCGCCCCGCCACGCCGCAAACCTCATCCGATGCCTCCTTTCAAACATAACCGCGAAGCCACCATGCTTGAAGCGGCAGCTAAGAAAATAGGGTTTCACCCCTTCCCCATCCCTATGCTTCGTAATTCCGTGCCTTACGGCGGAAGACCTGCCTGCATAAGAATGAGAAACTGTGTGGGCTTTGCATGCCCGGTTGATGCCAAATGCGGCACCCAGAATACCGTTATACCCGTGGCTGTGAAAACAGGTAACTGTGAACTGAGAATTAATTCGCAGGTGTACGAGATAATGACCAACAGCAACGGAAAGGTGAACGGGGTGGCATACTTCGATGAGAGTGACCGCAGGCAGGTGCAGACAGCCGATATAGTGGTGGTTGCCGCCTCGGCTACCGAAACGGCAAGGCTGCTTCTGAACTCAAAATCGGATCTGCATCCTTACGGGCTGGGCAACAGGTACGACCAGGTGGGCAGGAACCTGCAGGGACATGCATACAGCGGGGCTTACGGGCTGTTCGATGAAGAGGTATATGATGATGTGGGGCCTGGTGCCAGCGTGGCCATCTGTGACTTTGCACATCATAACCCCGGGATAGTGGGAGGCGCCATGCTTGCCAACGAATTCATCAGGATGCCATACCTGTTCACGGGCGTAAGGCCCCCGGGTTCGGCAAGTTGGGGTAAGGAGCATAAGGATTTTCAGAAACATAATTTCAAAAGACATGTCGGGGTAAAGGGACCGGTACAGGAGGTGCCCAACCCGGTATCGAGGGTGCAGGTGAGTGAAGAGGTAAAAGACTACTGGGGCATTCCGGTGGCAAGGATATCAGGTTTCAAACTGGACGAGGACATTAAAACAGCCCGCTTTNTTGCCGATAAAGCCGAACAGTGGCTTAANNCAGCCGGGGCAATACAAACATGGCAGAGTATTCCCGGAACCGGAGTAAGCGGCAGCCAGCATCAGTCCGGCACCTGCCGTATGGGCGATGACCCGCAAACATCAGTCACCAGCAAGTACGGTCAGATTCATGATATTGACAACCTTTTTATTGCCGATGGCAGCCTGCATGTTACCAACGGGGCATTCAATCCCGTTCTGACAATAATGGCACTGGGATACTGGGTATCCGATTTTATAGTAAGGGAGTGGAACCATGGCAACAGGTTCGGATAACCCGTTAGCTGATAGTCTTATAAAACCCCAATCAATCTTTGTAATACAAAGTTAGTTTAATAAACACAGGGGTTTATATGGGACCTGAAAAAAAAATATCCTGAACATAAACCTTATTAATAATACAACAAAAAATGACCAGGTTTCAAAAAAGACTCGCAATAATACTTGCCGTCCACTTCGGTCTGCTGCTGGTTATGCTCGGATATTACAGCTACTGGAACGCAGCACCACCCGACCGTACCTGTTTGTCTTGCCATGAAATAGAGGATTCATATAATATGTGGGCATCATCGGCCCACAGGGATATCAATTGCATAGAGTGCCACGGAACTGCACTTAGCAGCGGAATTCACAGTCTCCGCGAAAAAATGAGAATGGTGTTCCGTCATTATTCGAGGGACTTTTATGATGATATTTCTCTGAGTGAAGAGCAGGTGCTGGCCATGAACCAGACATGCAGGGAGTGCCACCAGGCAGAGTATTCGGCGTGGCTTTCGGGCGGTCATTCGGTGGACTATGCCCATATATTTCTTGATGATGATCAGAACAGCAACGAGCAGCTTAACCATGATTGCCTGCGCTGCCACGGAATGTTCTACGAGGGGGATATTTATTCTCTTGTTGAGCCGGTTAGCACTGCAGGTCCCTGGCATCTGAAAGATCCCGGCAAAGCCCGTCAGCCTGTGATTCCCTGCCTCACCTGCCACAGTATCCACGAAGAGGGCATACCAAAGTCCGGAATTGAATACGCAGGATCGGATGATATGCATTACCGGCGCATGCCCGGATACAGCAAGGCCGGTTTATATGACAGGAATGAAAGAATGTTCCTGAATGCATCGGTTCTGCCCAAACCGGTTATGTGGGACGGCGACAGAAAGCTTAATGTGTCGGACGATCCTCTTATGCGGCTCTGTATCCAGTGCCATGCACCCGATGTATGGCACCAGGCCGGCACTATGGATGACAGGACCCCGACAGGCGTGCATGAAGGGATCAGCTGCCTTGCCTGTCACAGCAGCCACTCAAATTCGGCCGTCAATGCATGTGTGAACTGTCATCCGGGTACTTCGAATTGCGGACTCGATGTTATGACGATGAACACCACCTACGCGTTTAAAGACAGCCCGAACAACATCCATTTTGTCTCATGCGGCGATTGCCACGATGGAGAGAGGCCTGTATCTATACCCTGAATGAATATGAAATTTGTTAACCGCTCCGGTTTGATTGATCNTAAAAAAAATTATANTATTGNTTATGAAGGTCATCAACTAAGACAATCTCATTGATAATTGCATAAACTATCAGTCCCGCAACAGATTTTATGTTGAGCTTACGGGTAATGTTTTTGCGGTGGGTTATGACCGTATGAGGACTNATATAGAGCTGTTCGGAAATTTCCTTATTACTCAGGCCTTTTGCCAGAAGCCTTACTACATCTTTCTCTCGTGATGACAGGGTGTCATCGGGAGCGGGTTTTTTGGATTCATCTTTGCTGTTTATAAGCGAAGTGAGTTTGGTCTTTATCCTGAGCCTGGTATCATTTATCTGGATTATCTCGTCAAAAACCTCTTTGATTTCATCATCAAACAGGGTATAAACAATGGCAGCAACCTTCATCCTTCCATTAATTTGTTCTTTTAGCCATCCCTTGAGTGAGGTGCCTATCATAAGAGGATTTATTACGAGTATATCCGGTTCCAGCTTTATGACCGATGCCTCAATGTTTGCGTTACAAGCTAACTCGCTCACATTATCAAACATGTCAAAGCTGTTTATAACCTTGATCAGGCCTTTTCGGATTATCTCCGATTGCTCTGCTATGAGGATGGTTTTACCCATATTGATAATTACGTTTTTATAGAATTTGCCACCTTGGTGACTGTAACAATAATTCTCTGTCTGTAACCGCGTTTTTTCATGTTTAGCCTGACTTAACCTGTTGTTCCAGTTGCTTTACCACCGGGATCAGAACCTTGTCCTCAATCCTTGCATGGTTGATCAGATCTTCCTCAAAATCTATCAGCTCATTCAGCAGCCTGATCCTTATATAGCGGTCATTAACCGGGGGGAAATACTTAACAAGCAGATTTTTCAGATCTGATAACTTCTCCTGGATATTATCATGCCTCTCTTCAAAAACACCGACCGAATAATCAATTTGTCCGGCCGGCACATCAGACCTTTTTTTATAAGCCGATATCATTGCCATATAAGGAAATGCTGTTTCATCCTCATATGCGAGATGATCTTTTACTTCAACTATATACTGATCAAAGAATTTTTCCAGTTGTGCAGTTGCGGGATGGTCAACACTTTTTTTGAATTTTTCAATCAGAGACTGCAGATATGGGATTCTCTCTTCAAGGTAAAAATTATGTGATTCAACAAGATACCCTATAAGCATGTCTGCATCCACACTCTTCAATTGCTTATCCGGAAAATAGTCCGGGTTCAGGAATGTATTGACCATAAGAAGAAAAAACTGCAGATCAATATCTTTTTGCATGCAAAGACCGGCGACTGTTTTATCGCCAATGCCCAGGTCAATACCAAACCGGGGGAAAAGCACAAGAGCCCGCTTATCCTTATCAATAATATTCGATAACTTCATCTGCCCGTTAATGATCAGTTCAGCCATACCAATAAATTTAATTCAAACTACAACTATCAATCTGTAAATTTACATAATTATAAATGAACAAATATGTCCTTAAATCCCGGAATATATCTATTTTTGCATTCTGTTACCTGAATTATGCAGAAGCACATCAGACATACGGCCTTTTTCCTGCTGCTGGTTATAGTATACCCGTTCCTGTTCCAGGCCCTGCACATTATTCACCATGACCATGACCACAACCATGCTGCCGGTCACCGCCACGTGGTTGACCATTCAAACAAAAGCAGCTGCTCATCATTAACAGGATTCTGCAGCAATAATGACGGACCTTCTGATGATCACCACTACAGGCAAAATTGTGACGCTAACCTGGATCATAAGGATGTTTTAAATATAGTTTCTCCCGCAAAAACAGTTCATGATCACGAGGAGTGTCCATTATGTGAGCATGAATTTGCAAAATTCAACCTGAAAAGATCAATGGATATCTTCTTCACTGAAGAGATATTCACAACAGTCAATATTTCATTTTACCAGAATCCGCCGGTTTTATACACCGGTAACCATATCTCCCCGCGTGCTCCTCCCCGGCTTTCCTGAATTAACATACCGGAATTAACTTATTACACAAAAGCACTATAACTCTTTATTTATGAGGAGATTGATAGTTTTTGTGCTGGCTATAAGTATGCATTTTGCATATTTGAAAGCACAGGAACAGATATTTATCCATGGCCGGGTTCAGAATCAGTATCATGACCCGCTTGCCGGTGCCGTCATATCGGCGCATGACGGGAAGCTGCTTGCTGTTACCGGGTCAGAAGGGGATTTTTCATTCTATATAAAGATATATGACCAGGTAAAGATATTTGTCTCCTTTATTGGATTTAAACAACAGGAATTAGCCCTGAGTCGCGCTGATGCTGAACAGGAGCTGGTCGTCTTAATGGTACCCCTGCCTGAGCTTCTCGAAGAGGTAGTGATAGTGAATAATTATTCTGAGGTAAGAAGCCGCACTGAAACAGTAACTGTTGAAACTGCAGATCGCAGTTTTATCCGGATGCACCGCGGAGGCAGCTTGATGACTTCTGTTGGAACCATTCCGGGCGTCAGCTCTATTGAGATTGGTTCAGGCCATTCCAAGCCATTGATCCGGGGTCTTGGGTTTAATCGTATCGTAGTGGTGGAGAACGGAATAAGGCATGAGGGACAGCAGTGGGGTGCCGATCACGGTCTTGAGATTGATCAGTACGCAGTTGAGAGGATTGAGGTGATCAAAGGACCTGCATCGGTTATGTACGGCTCCGGGGCCATCGGTGGCGTTATGCGTGTCTATCCCGACCCGGTTCCCGCTTCAAATACCCTTTCGGGGAATGTGGAGATAACCGGCAAAAGCAATAATAATCTTATAGGCGGATCAACATCTGTTACAGGAAGGAGCAACCGGTTGTTCTTCACATCCCGCTTTACAATGCTTGATTATGCCGATTACAGGATACCTGCCGACAGTGTGGAGATATATTCTTTCCTGGTGCCGCTCAATGAGCGGAGACTAAGAAACACTGCGGGAAATGAGATGAATTTGCATGCCTCGGCGGGTTGGGTAAGTCCGGGCCTGATCGCAAGGATATCCGCCTCCATGGTCAACAGCAGAAGCGGGTTCTTTGCCAATGCTCACGGACTGGAACCGAGGAGGGTAAACACTGAGTTGTATGACCTGTCTGACAGGGATATTATGTATCCAGCACAGGAGGTAAGCCACCTTAAGCTGGCAGGACAGGTTACCTATGAAAACGGGGGATACCGGCTGGAAGGCGAAGCCGGTTACCAGAACAACTTCCGTCAGGAGAAAAACCATTATGTCAATCACGGCTATATGCCTGCTGTTTTCCCCGGAGATCCTGACAGTCGCCGTCACCTTGAAAGAGAGTTTGACAAGGATATATTCACATTGAATATCAGGAACTTTATTGAAGCCGGAGAACGACACAACCTCTCGCTGGGAGTGAATGCAGAATACCAGGATAACCGCATCGGGGGATATGCCTTCATAATCCCGGAGTTCCGCCAGATGAGCATCGGAACATACCTGTATGACAGAATAGAAGTCACCGGAAGTACCAGTCTCCATGCAGGGGTCAGGTTTGATCAGGGGAGAGTGAGGACTGAAGGGGTCGCTGACTGGTTTGCGACTCCTGTGGAGGATCCGGTAACAGGTGAGGTTGAAAAGATGTTCCTTACTAGGGCAGATGCTATTGACAGAACATTCAACAGCCTCAGCATTTCGGCGGGATTGATCTACAACGGCGAGCAACTTTCATTTAAAGCCAACCTGGGAAAGGGTTTCAGAATGCCCACTCCTAAGGAACTGGCGGCAAATGGCGTTAATTACCACTATTTCAGATATGAAAAGGGGAACAGCTCACTGGTGGCAGAGGAATCATGGCAGGTGGATATGAACTTTGGATATGACGAAAACAACTGGAGTGCATCGCTGAGTCCGTTTTTAAGTTATTTCCCGGGGTATATTTACCTGGATCCCTCTTACAGGCATGATTTTCTCTACGGTGCAGGAAACCAGGTATTTGAATATGCCCAGAATGAGGTAATAAGGTTCGGTGGCGAAGTGAGGATAAAATTCAATCCTGTTAAGAATGTTTCGGCTGAGTTGACGGGTGATTATGTCTATTCAGAACAATTATCGGGCAACAAAAAGGGATTCACCATTCCTTTCTCCCCTCCCCCGTCTGTNAGGTTCAGCACGTTGTATTCGCCGAAAGGGAGAGGAATTCTCCTGGAGTCGTTTGCCGGGTTTGATTTCATTTATACCGGCAGGCAAACAAGGATAGTGCCCCCTGAAAAAGAGACCCCGTCTTATGAGCTGGTGCATCTTGTGGCAGGCGGAACATTTTCAATGAATAACCGGCAGGTGGAAATAAACTTCAGGATACATAACCTGTTGAACAGAAAGTATCTGAATCATGTGAGCTACTACAGGCTGATAAATGCACCGGAGGCGGGCAGGAACTTTATTTTGTCGGTTAAGGTTCCGCTATTCGGAAATAAAAGGTAGTTATTATTACTAAATGACAAAAGTTTATACTAATTAAAAAATTCAAAAATTATGAGAACGAAAATTCAAAACATAGCTAAAATATCTGTTATACTGATATTTGCAATAATCACCACATCTTGTGAAGATGAAAAGATCAATATGCCCGAGATCCTTGATTTTGAACTCGGTTATGAAAACAGCAAAACAGGATATCTTGGGAGCGAATTTCATATTGAAGCCAACATAATTGCTGAAAACAAGATCGATATCATTAAAATAGAGATCCATTATGAGGGAGATCATACAAAGAGTATCAGGATTGCAAATGGTGATGATCATCATCATTGGGAGGTCGATTTAACCTATGATAAGTTCAGGGGATTAAAAAATACAACGTTTCATGAACATATAAATATTCCGCTTAACGCAGAACCGGGGGAATATCATTTTCATTTCAAGGTGATCGATATGGAGGGCTATACGGCTGAAATTGAAGAAGACTTGATGGTTATGGAGCCGGAAGTAACTGAAGCCCCTGTAATAACTGTCACATCTTCACCCGAAGAGGGGCAAACATTTAATGCTGACCAAACGATAAATATATCGGGCACAGTAACACATGACATTGCAATCAGGGGACTCTATATTGGTCTGGTAAGATCTGATACTGACTATACTGACGGGGAGGTAAATTCCCAAAATTCAATTACTCTTCTTCACACTCATGATTTTGATAATCCAAAAAATGTTCCGTTTGAAGCAAGTATAAAGGTTGGTGCAGAATATGACAATAATATAACGCCAAAAGAGATAACCGGCTATATTGCCTGGCAGAGCGGAGAATACTATCTGCTGGTCAGATCACCGGCAGCATTTGGTGGGCCGGCGGGATTCTCCGAAAGAATCAACATTAATATAGAACTTTAAAGTTTTTAATGAGTAAACAGTTGGTTATCCTGCTTCAATTATTTTATAAGCAGGATAACCAACTTTAATAGTGATTTTATGTACAAACACAGATTAATTATTATTGGATTAATATCCAATTTACTGGTTTCTTCCTGCGAAAAGGAGGAAAGAGATACTGAGCTGCCGGAAATAATAATGACCGGGGCAGAACACTTTCCACAGAACTGTGACACTGTTTACATCGGAGAAAGTTTTACATTCAGGGCCCTTTTTACCGACAATTATGAGCTTGGTTCATACTCCATTGATAT
>SL_3KL_010_SEDDRAFT_10003498_pt1 | contig 14245 bp, 10 predicted proteins | sample SodLakKL_010_SED_2_FD_10381 | JGI IMG/M metagenome (IMG submission 10381)
CTGCCATTCTGCCCGGATGATATCCTGGTTGTTTTTAATCGAACTCAGGTCAAAAGGACAAAAATCTTTACTATCGCCGATATTTTTAAATGAAACAGATCTCTCAGTTTACTGGTTTAAATAGGCGAACTATAAAGATATCGTTACGTGCCGTATGGCAACCCGGGGGTCATGCTCAACCGAATAAATCCCCCCGTTCAAATCCGATGTGATCGATCGGCTGCCATGATCCAGTTCAAATGCCGTGATAAAGTTCAAATTCCAGTCAAATACGTGTACATATCTTCCGTAACCGGAATCATTTGCATGTTGTTCAACCCCCGAATAGAGAGCATAGATATACTGCCGGTCCGATGTAACCCAAAGATAAGATTTAAGAGCACCATCGTTAAAAGATAAATTGCCCGAGGAGGAAGAGATTCGCACGTTAGGTACTTCGTTCTCCGGATGGCTTAGAGTGGTTATCAATTGTCCGCTTGAGGTATCATACAGCTCAATACGGTCGGCATTCACCGAAAAAACGGCGATGCGGCTCTGTTCCCGTGAATAGGTGGATCTGGCATGCCAAACACTGGCAACCTGACTGCGCATTTCCGTAAACGAATCCCCGAGATCTGCAATTTCCCCGTATCCTTCGAGCTCAAAAAGATCACTCCCGTCAACACCCAGGAGCTGGACCCGGGAGTCCATATGAACACCGGTTGCAAGAAAAAGAGAGTCCGAAACCGCATGAACATCAACCGGGAGCCCGGTAAAACGAAGATATAACTCCCGGATGTCAGTTTCCAACTGCTTATTGATCAGCGCCAATTTTCGTTGTCTTGCATCATATACATACAATCCACTGTTGTTCGGAGTCATCATGTATGGATATGCAAATTCACCGGGTCCGCTTCCCTCCCTTCCAATCTCTTTGATCCGAGTATATACGCCGCTGCCATTCAACTGATAGACAGCCACGGACGGTTGATTCGATTCATCTGTAACAAAAAGGGTGTCATTGTGGGCAAACACACTGATCGGGTTATGAAGCTGCTCCTCGATGACAATCTCAGATACAATAACATTGTATTCATCAAAACCAAAAAGGTAAGGAATATTAGGTTTGTTCTCTTTGCCACAAGACATGCCTGACAAGGCAATTATAAGCGAATACAATATCGCTTTATTTTTATTGTACATAACTATTTTTTTTAAAAGTAAGAAGTTAGCTTTCGTTATACGAATCAATCTTACTCTGAATCCAGGAAATGATGACTATGTTATAAATAAACCTTTTGTTATTTTCATTATTAGTCATCACATGGCGCATGGTCTATTAACCACTCAGAGCCCAAATGACACATTCACTTTAAATATCATCAGTACCACAAACGCACAGGATGACAAGAGGATAAGAATTCTCTTGTTATATTTTTCATACGACACATCTTCACATATTTTATAATTTGGTTTTCTTGATTTCTAACTGCCAATCAGAGTTTTAAATATTGTTACTATCAAAAAAACAACCAATAAACTATTAAATGCCACTTAAATAGTACACTATTCGTAAACTTTTGTACACTATTCATAAAGTCTTTGCCGGTGGGGCAAAATAAACGGCTTTTTTGAAACTCTTTCTAACAATCCCATGCCTGAGCGTCGTAAAATTTGTGTGATAGTATTTCCTTAAGAAATTACAAAGCCGCTTCTGGTTCCAGTGAGGGGCCACACGCCCTGCCACATCCGCGGCTGTGACTTCCGGATGGCATAGAATCACGTCCCGCATTTTTTGGTATCTATATCGGTTATTTTTCTCCATAAATCGTTACACTGTAGATTCCAACTTCAGATTCCAGGTATTGGCGGTATTCGTTGTCTGACAAGATCTTTTTCAACAGTTCATCCGGCAGGGTAATCTCCTTGCTTTTCTGGATCCTCACGTTTTTGAAACCGGCCTCTTTAACGATCTTCAGATATTCGGTTTGGTCCATCGCGCCGGATACACAGCCTGCAAACATTTCGGCATGATGCTGCAGGTCTTCAGGCATTTCGCCGACTGTTACAATATCGGAAATACTGAAATGCCCGCCCGGCTTTAAAATCCGCCGGGTTTCTGAAAAGGCTTTCTTTTTATCCGGCACAAGATTCAGCACGCAATTGCTCACCACCACATCTGCAATGGAATCTTCAAGCGGCAAGTCCTCGATATCACCCTGCACAAACTCCACATTGCTGAAGCCAACTTTAGCAGCATTTTCCCGTGCTTTTTGAACCATCGACGGAGAAAAATCCACTCCGATCACCCGGCCGGTTTCTCCGGTGACCTGGCGTGCCACAAAACAGTCATTTCCGGCACCGGAGCCAAGGTCCACCACAGTATCTCCCGGTTTGATATAAGCATGCTGCGTGGGAAGGCCGCACCCCAGTCCCAAATCGGCATCCTCATTATAGCCCTGAAGCTGTGAATAATCGTCGGAGAACACTTCATACTCCTCACCGGAACAATAGGATGGTGCACAACACCCGGTTTTATCTTTTTTCTGAAGGGAAGACTTCCCGATCTGTTCATATTTTTCAAGAACCTTTTCTTTCATGTGATCCTGAAATGTTGTTTTATTCATCAGTTTTGCAATTTCGGCGGTTTGTTCTAAATCGGGGTCGTTGATGTCAATCGGATTAGGCGTGGTCAAGGGTAAAAGTATTAATCGTAATTNGACGATTAATATACACCGTAAATTTGTTAGAATCAATCATGGGATGAATTTCTTCGGGATTTACAAAACAGTCTGATAGTTCCGGAGGGATTCCCGAATCAGTTTGAATTGTTTCCAGTTTTGTGCTTTCATTTCATTTTTCAAAAAAAAATAGTAATGTGCACCACAAATCAGATCCTGTTTATGACAAAAGATTCCGGCAGTTTATGAATTTTAATATTTACTCCTCAGACGAAAAATATGATGTGGCCATTGTAGGTTCGGGTGCAGGCGGTGGTATGGCTGCCAAAATACTGGCCGAGGCGGGGCTGTCCGTAGCAGTTCTGGAGGCCGGTGGTTTTTATGATCCTGCCCGGGAAGAGTATCGTACCCAGCTCAGGTGGCCTTGGGAATCCCCGCGAAGAGGAGCAAGTACTATTCGCCCCTTTGGTGATTTTGATGCGGCCTGGGGCGGCTGGGAAATTGATGGCGAACCCTATAACCGAAAAAACGGTACTTCATTCGACTGGTTTCGTTCACGAATGCTGGGTGGACGTACAAATCATTGGGGCAGAATTTCCCTTCGTTTCGGCCCGAAAGATTTTAAACGAAAAAGTATTGACGGGCTTGGGGAAGACTGGCCGATCGGGTATGAGGATGTAAGTCCTTATTATGATAAAGTGGATAAACTGATCGGTGTATTCGGCACCAACGAGGGACTGGAAGATGACCCTGACGGCTTTTTTCTTCCTCCTCCCAAACCGCGTCTTCATGAGCTATACATAAAAAAAGCGGCTGAAAGTGTAGATATCCCTGTGATTCCCTCCCGTTTATCCGTTCTGACACGCCGTGTAAATGATGAACGCGGAGCCTGCTTTTACTGCAGACAGTGCAATCGCGCCTGTAATATTTATGCCGATTTTTCTTCGGGAACTTGCCTTGTTCAACCTGCAATGAGGCGTGGGAACGTAGAGCTTTACACCAATGCGATGGTGCGGGAAGTGACCACCGATGGCGACGGACTTGCCACGGGTGTTATCTACATCAGCAAGGAAGATATGCAGGAGTACCACGTAAAAGCACGTACAGTTGTACTTGGGGCATCAGCCTGCGAAACTGCACGAATTCTGCTCAATTCTAAATCCGCACAGCATCCCAACGGGCTGGCCAACGGAAGCGGGGTTGTGGGCAGATACCTGCACGACTCAACCGGGGCTGACCGGATGGCTGTTCTGCCTGAGTTGATTGACCGTGACCGATATAATGAAGATGGGGTGGGCGGAATGCATGTATACACCCCCTGGTGGCTCGATAATGCCCAAATGGATTTCCCCCGCGGCTATCATCTGGAATACTGGGGCGGAATGTCAATGCCGATGTATGGTACAGGTTTCAACATGCATACCATGCGTCATCATGTAAGAGATGAATTCGGGAATCCCTCTCCCAATGGTGGTTATGGTGAAGGGCTCAAAAAAGATATTCGTAAAATGTTCGGTTCAACCGTGGGTATATCCGGTCGGGGTGAGTGTATAGCCCGTTACGATAACTACTGTGAAATCGATCCGGAGACTGTTGACAAGTTCGGAATTCCCGTTCTGCGATTCAACTACTCCTGGAGTGAACATGAACTGACACAGGCGCAACACATGCACGACACTTTCGAGGAGATACTGACAGCATTGGGCGGCACCCTTGTGGGTAACAAGCCCGGTCCGGATGCGAATTATGGCCTCCATGCACCGGGGCGTATTATACACGAAGTGGGTACCACGAGAATGGGAACGGACCCGACAACTTCCGTCCTCAACGAATATGCCCAGGCACATGAGTGCAAAAACCTGTTTGTTGTGGATGCCGGACAGTTTGTTTCCCAGGCCGATAAAAACCCGACATGGACGATCATGGCTCTCTCCTGGCGAACATCGGACTACATCGCGGAAGAGATGAGAATGGGAAATTTATAACCCATTGATTTTCAGATTCGAACTTCGACTGACGAGTGCATTTCTCGTCTGTCGAATCCAAAGCATATGCACACACAAACAACACAAAATCCGAACCAGCATCCATTCGTCAGACCAGAACCGCACTGGTCAGACGAGGGTGTAAACCGTTAAACAACACCTGTTATGAACAGACGAGAGCACCTGAAGTTGTTACTTGCCGGCGGTGTAGGAGCCGGACTTTTTATGGCTACCGGCTGCACTGAAGAAGATCAGCGTATCAGTGAAGATATCATTCGGGAAAATGGTTATGGATACGGGCGAACCAATTATGAAAAAGAGATCGACAGACGTATTCATGCTGAACAGTTTTTTACCGAAAGAGAATTTGAAATGGTAAAAGTACTGGCCGATATCATTATCCCCGCCGATGAAGAATCTGGCAGTGCTACCGATGCGGGTGTTCCTGACTTTATCGAATTTATGATGAAAGATTATCCCCCCTTTCAGTTAGTAACTCGCGGCGGTCTGATGTGGCTCAATAATCAGTGCAACCGCTATTTCGAAAAAGCTTTTTTGGAATGCACTGAAGAAGAGAGGATTGAAATCATCGATAAAATTGCCTGGCCCGATGAAGCCGAACCGGACATGCAGTATGGTGTGCGCTTTTTCAACCGGATGCGTGATTTAACCGCAACCGGATTTTTCACTTCACAGATGGGCGTGGAATATCTCGGTTATCAAGGCAACCGCCCCGGTTTCTGGGATGGAGTCCCTCAGGAAGTTTTGGAAAAGCATGGGCTTGAATACGATCAGAAAACGCTCGGGGAATGTATTAAAGAGGAAGATCGCAACCGTATTGCTGAGTGGGATGATGATATGAATATTCTATAGCCATACACTTAGTGTCATGTCAACGATCAAATGACGTAAAAACCCGCAATGTTTTTCTTCGAAAAGGCTGTATTATTCCATTCTTACTGCCAATGGTGACAAGGAAACATTGCGGGTTTCTTGCGAAACTTCATTCTTGACACAAAATTAGATATTCCTATTTATTATAAGCTGGAATCTAAACTAAAAGCTTTCACAAAATCGATTTCCAGCCGAAACTCACCCTCCTGCTTTTCACTGATCAAAAAACCATACTCTTTTATTTTTGAAAGTGAGGGGGCGGATACATTATCAAGGATTTTTCCGCGATGTTTAGGAATAAAACTATTAAATGGTAATTCCACAGAAATCCACTCATCTTTTTTTGTCTCAAAACGGGAATGGTACACCCAATTATGGAGTGCATTTCCGGTACCGGTTTTGAAACGAAAGCTATAGCTCTTTCCATCGCCTTTTACTTTCAACAAGATGGAATGATAATTCTCCATATTCATTGGTATGATGTTTTTCACGGATGCGAACCCGCCATTATTTTCCAGAGAAACATGTCCGATAAAAACACCATTACCAGCATCATTGATCTGAAATTGACTTTGTGAAATTCCACCCATCACTCCATCATTTACAATTTTCCACTTTTGGGAGGCAAGGTTTGTAAAATCCGTAATCAGTACAGATTGATTGTAATTATTCATGACAGCGAAACATCAGTCACTGTAAAATCATTTCACAATATCGATTCAGTTCCTGTCTCTTGAAAAGATTCCGCCAAGTCGGCGAAAAACATTACGACTCCGTTCTTCTTCCTTTTCTTCAACCACCCTTGGGTCCTCTGAATCTCTTCCGCTAAGAAAATCACGAAGCCTGTCCCTGAACCTGTCATCCTGGAAATCAGGGCACGACATATCAAAACTTGTATGAGTTTGTTCGGCTGTAAATTGATTTCGCTGGGCTTCAAGGCCATTCTGCCCACGAAGATTATTCAAAAAATATCCTGCAACCGGAAGGGCTGTTTGCGAAGCGAATCCCATGTTACTACTGAAACGCACGCGCGGACTGGAGCCGCCCACCCAGCTTCCAAAGACCATATCGGGTGTCATTCCCACAAACCATCCGTCCGAGAAGTTTTGGGTAGTTCCGGTTTTGCCTGCTAAGGCATGCCGGATTCCAAACTGAGATCTCAGGTTATGGCCGGTTCCCTCATTCACTACTTTGGAGAGCATCTGCACCATTGCTCCGGCTGTTTCTTCAGATATGGCATTTCCATCCGGCCTGCTTCCAGGAAAACTTTGCCTGATTGCATCGGTAAGAGACCCGCTTTGCCCGGATTCTTCACCCGAAAAATCATAAATTAATTCTCCTTCGGAATTATAAATAGCTTTGATGGTTTTTGGAGTTGCCGGTTTTCCGCCATTCAAAAAAGTTGTGTAGGCAGTGGTTAATTCAAGCAGGGAAACTTCAGCCGTTCCAAGGGCAATTGACGGCTCAGGGGGAATGACAGACTGAATGCCCATTCCGACCGCAGTATGCTGCACATTCCGAATACCGGTTTCCATAAGCACTTCCACTGCAATCGTGTTGATCGATTGCGCCAGTGCACCCTGTATGGAATATCTTCCGCCATACTCGTCACGCACATTGCGGGGCATCCACTCCTCATAATCTTCATATATCGACAAAATATTTCGCTGATAATCACATGGCTGCATACCCGATTCGAGTGCGGCGCTATAGACAATTGGCTTGAATGCTGAACCGGGCTGTCGTCTCGATTTCACATGATCGTATTTAAAATAGCGATGATTGATACCTCCCACCCATGCCAAAATATGACCGGTTTCGGGATGCATTGCCAGAAACCCGGTATTCAGAAAAGAGATATAATGCCGATGCAGATCGTAGGGAGAAAGTTCACGCTCTTCGTAGCCATTCCATGTGTAAATCCTCGCAATTGCCGGAGTGTACAAAACATCTTCGATCTCTTGATCAGAAAACCCATCTTCCCGGAGCTGCCGGTAATGTTCGGACTGCCGCCAGGCCCAAAGAACAGCAGGATCGTCTCTGTCTGCAAAAACTGAACCAGCGGATCGCTCACCGTCAAACCGGTTTTGAAGATTCTTGAGCTGTGTGGCTACTGCATCTTCCGCGGCTTTCTGAATCCGAGAATCCACTGTGGTTTGAATAATCAGGCCATCGGTATACAAATTATAGCTTTGTCCGTCCAGCGCCTCTTCGTTTTCAAGAATTCGGAGTACTTCACCTCGCACATGTTCCCGAAAATAGGGTGCAGGACCATCACTTTCTGTAATTCGGCTATATCGGGTTTCCATCGGTTTATCGACGTACCGGGTGGCTTCCTCCGCTGTAATCATACCGTATTTTTCCATCTGGCGTATCACCACATTACGCCTCTGGCGGGCACTATCCGGATTCCGGTGAGGGTTATACCACGAGGTTGCCCTGAGCATCCCGGTCAGAGTTGCAGCCTCATGAAGTTCAAGCTCGGAAGGCCGTTTGTTAAAAAAGCGGCGTGAAGCCATATCGATACCATAAATTTCCTCCCCAAATGAAACACTATTGAGATAGAGTGCCAGAATCTCATCTTTATCATAGACACTTTCCATACGGCGGGCAATGATCATTTCACGAATTTTATCGGCAACAATATAAAAAGGGCCGTTCCGCTCTCTCGGATAGAGATTTTTGGCAAGCTGCTGGGTGATGGTGCTTCCGCCACCGCTATTCTGACCCAGTAACAATGTACGAACACCCACGCGTGCCAGCGCCCGGTAATCGATGCCGTTGTGATTATAAAATCGTATGTCTTCAATGGCAAGAAGGGCATCCACCACAACCGGATCCACCTGATCGATGGAAATCTCTGTACGGTTCTGTATGTAGTAAGTTCCGAGCAGTTTCTGATCAGCAGAGTATACCTGGGAAGCGCGATAGTTCCGTATTTCAGATAGTTCTGCCGTACCGGGTACCGGGCCGAATGAGCCGTGCCAGATCATCACAAAAAATATGACCGGTAAGAGTGAAAGCAGAATCACTCCGCCCATCAGGTAAGGAAACCAGGAAGGTAATCGATTTTTCTTAAGATAATTCATAAAAAGCACAACCTTTATTCAATCGAGTGTTAACGGATAAATCAGAATTTTGTTCCTTAGTCAATCAATAGTATTTGAAGTTTTTTTAAATTACTCAAAATGAAAAACATAGCTTTTTAACACAGGGAAAAAGCATAATTATGAACAGGAATTTCACGATAATAGCCCGCTCCGGTAATGATCTTCAAAAATATATACCCAAACTTGCCAAATTGCGGATTGAAGTGTTCCGGGAGTTTCCATATCTATATGACGGAACGCTTGAATACGAACAAAAATACCTAAACACCTACCTTACGTCTGAAGAAAGTATTGTAGTGATGGTTTTTGGTGGAGAGGATATTGTGGGAGCCTCCACCGGCCTGCCCATGACGGATGAAACCGATGAGTTCAAAAAGCCCTTTGCAGACAGAGGAATTGATGTGGAAAAAGTCTTTTACTGCGGAGAATCGATCCTGAAAAAAGATTACCGCGGGCAGAGAATTTATTCCACGTTTATGCGTGAAAGAGAAGATCATGCACGAAAGCTAAACCGGTTTGATACCATCTGTTTCTGTGCAGTTGTCCGATCCGATGATCATCCGCTCCGGCCGCCCGGTTACCAGCAACTGGATGCAATCTGGCAAAAGTACGGTTATAAAAAGAACCCGGACCTTACCGCCAGATATGTGTGGAAAGATATCGATCAGCCCGAAGAAACGGCCAAAAAGATGGTGTTCTGGCTGAAACAACTCGATTAAGCAGTTTCCATCAGAAACGATTTAAACTCATCAAAAGTTTTCCCGATTGTAATTGATTCTTTTTCTCTGTTGAGCCACTTTTTCAATCGTGCAGGGATCTCGATTTTATGGCCGGTTTCAGGTTCTATCACATCACTGAATTTTACAGGATGAGCTGTTGCAAGGGTCACAACCGAAGTCTCCCCGGATCTGCCAGCCCGATAACTCTCCCCTGCCCGAAAACCAATGGCTGTATGCGGACAGAATAGATAATTATGAATTTCAAGAGCCTCCCGGATGGTCTCACGAGTCTCACCATCTGTAAATGAATAACCTTTCAAATGGTGGCGTATCGCTTCATCGGAATGGGCGAACAGGTGCTGTATTCGTGCAAAATTACTTGGATTTCCTACATCCATTGCGTTCGAAATGGTTTGAATGGAATCTTTCGGAGTGAACGAAGTCCCGGCTAAAAATTCTGGTACCACATCATTTACATTTGTTGCAGCAAGAAAAGTATTAACAGGCATTCCCATTTTCATGGCAAACAGGCCTCCCGTCAGATTCCCAAAATTGCCGCTCGGAACTGAAAAAACCGGATTTTTTGCTCCCTCCTTTTTCAGTTCCCCAAATGCATACGCATAATAAAACGATTGTGGCAGCAAACGTGCTATGTTGATGGAATTGGCTGAACTGAGCTGTAATTGATTGGAAAGATCGGCATCGGTAAATGCCTGTTTTACCAGCCTCTGACAATCATCAAAAACGCCTTCCACTTCAAGTACTGTAACATTTTCGCCAAGTGTGGCCATCTGCTGCTCCTGCAGTTTACTTACTTTTCCTTTTGGGAAAAGCAGGCAAACCTTTACTCCCGGAACTTTGTAAAATCCATGTGCCACTGCACTACCTGTATCACCTGAGGTTGCAACAAGAATTGTAACCTCCCTCTGCTCTTTCTGAGCCTGCTCAGAGAAAAGTCTTGCCATAAAACGTGCGCCAAAATCTTTAAATGCAAGTGTGGGGCCATGAAAGAGTTCAAGAACAGAATGTCTATCAGAAACCGAAACCAATTTTAAAGGATAATTGAATGCATCTTCAGCTACAGAGCGGAGTTCATAATCGGTCAGTTCTCCCTCAAAAAAAGGCCGGGCCATTCTAAAAGCGATTTCCTGGAAACTCAGTTCATGCAGCGAAGACCAAAATGGATCGGGCAAAACCGGGATTTCAGCGGGCATATATAGTCCGCCGTCTGGAGCAAGGCCATTTCGCATGGCCTCAAAAAAAGAGACAGCTGGTGTGGAATGATTTGTTGAAATATATTTCACGGTTTGATCAATTTTTCGATCTGGTAAGCATAGAAACACAAGCGAAATTCATGAGCTACGTTTTGTAAGAAATAATTTATGGAAATAATATTCACTGCATATTGAATTTTTTTAAGTCTATCTTCAAACTGATTGAAGTGAGGCATTTTACCTGGGATTTTCCAGGAGATTATACATTTCTTATTACCTCAACAGCAGCACCTTGGGTGTTGATTTTGGAAATATGAATATCAAATTCCAGTCCTATTTCATCGAGAACATCCCCCATTTTTCGGCCGATGGTTTCTGCTTCAGATTTGGATGTACTGAGAGCAAATACAGAAGGTCCGGACCCGGAAATACTGCATCCAAGGGCACCGGCATCCATTGCCGCAGCTTTCATTCTGTCGAAACCAGGTATCAGTAGTGAGCGCACAGGTTCAATAATTTCATCGTGAAGGGAGCGGCCAATCAGGTCATAATCCTCCGTGTACAGGCCGGCAATGAGTGCTCCGACATTTCCCCATTGGGTAACAGCCTTCTCCAGAGAAACCTGCTTTTTTAGAATCATCCGGCTGTTTTTTGTCTGAATTTCTATCCCGGGATGAATCAGCGTGCAGTGAAGTTTGTCGGGAGTGTGCAGGGAAATAACATCGGGAGGCTGATGGTTTTTGACCAGGATAAACCCGCCGAAAAGTGCTGCCGCAACATTATCGGCATGGGCGGTTCCGCTGGCAGCTAATTCACCTTCAACGGCAAAGGGCAGTAATTCATTTTTTGAAAAGGGCTCACCAAGAAGAGCATTTACAGCCACAACAGCAGCTACAGAACTGGCCGCACTTGAACCCAGCCCGCTGCCAAGAGGCATCTTTTTTTCGATGGAAAGCTCAATCCCGGTTTCATCCATTTTGCCGGTTTTATTCAACAGTGCCTGAACGGCAAGACCGGCCGTATTTTTTTCTGTTTCGACAGGCAGACGTCCGCCATCACCTGTTATCCTTGTGATTCTTACACCCGGTTTATCCGAAAGAACAGCGGTAACCGTATCCCCCAGTCCGTGTATGGCAAATCCGAGCACATCAAATCCGCACCCCACATTAGCCACCGTTGCCGGTGCGAAGGCTTTAACTTCTTTTGTGAAATCAGGCATGAGTCTTTTTTTAATATCCAGCGTTACTGTACGCTTTGGTGTTGGCTACTCTCAAAATATCGGAAATAATTCCCGCGGATGTAACATAAGCTCCGGCTCCCGGACCCTTCACTACCAGCGGATTTTCATCGTAATGAGAGGAATAGAGGGCCAGAATATTATCAGTTCCCGAGAGGTTATAAAACGGGTGCCTGATATCGACTTGTTCGAGTTTTACCACAGCTTTATTATCTTCAAACCGGGCGATGTAACACAGTTTTTTTTCTGCATCAGCTGCTTTTTTTGCCAGTGAAGCGAATTCACTGTCTGACTTTTTCAAAAGTTCAAAAAACTGTTCGATGTTGTCGGCATCCCTTGCATTTTCAGGAACCAGGTTTTGGATGTCAATATCATCAAACTCCAGTTCATAACCAGATACTCGGGCCAGAATCAGCAGTTTTCGCCCTACATCGTGCCCGTTCAGGTCTTCGCGGGGATCGGGTTCTGTATAGCCCTTTTCACGTGCTTGTTTTACCAGTTCACTAAACGGTACCGAACCATCGTAGGTATTAAAGAGATAGCTGAGGGTACCGGAAAGGACCCCTTCAATTTTCTCGATGCTGTCTCCTGTGGTCACCATTTCATTGATGGTACCGATAATCGGCAGGCCTGCTCCCACATTCGTTTCATACCGGTATGCACAGTTGTGTTTCCTGGCAGTTTGATGGAGCCGTGTAAAAATTTCCTGAGTGGTAGAATTCGCTTTCTTGTTCGGAGTAACAACAGAGATACTGGCCGTTAATATTTCATCATAAAACGGGTAAATATCGGCACTGGCCGTACAGTCAATAAATACGGAGTTTGGCAGATTCATCGATTTCATTTCAGCAACAAAATCTTTCAGATCGGTAGCTTTCCCTTTGTCAGTAAGCCTGGAGTTCCAGTCATTCAGGGGAATGGCTTCATCACTCAAAAGCATTTGTTTACTGTTAGCTACTCCTTTCAGATTCAGATCAATCTGGTACTCTTTGTATAGCTCTTTTTCCTGTTCACTGATAATTTTGAGGAGTGTACTACCGATTAAACCGGTTCCCACCAGGAAGAGATTCATTGTTTTAACGCCCGACAAGAAAAAGGCATCGTGCAGTGTATTCATTGCTTTTTTTTCATTTTTCCTGTCTACAACAAAAGAGATATTTCTTTCGGACGACCCCTGTGCTATTGCNACAATATTTATACCGTTTCTGCCCAATGCATTAAATACGCGTCCGGCAATTCCCGGAATCTGGCGCATATTGTCTCCCACGACGGCGATAACCGAAAGGTCTCGTTCCACGCGAATTTCATCAATAATATCTGCACTGATTTCTTCACTGAACTCATCAGCTATGGTTCTTTTCGCTGCCGCAGCATCGCCCGGCAAAATAGCCACGGTAATCGTATGCTCCGATGANGATTGTGTAATGAGAATGATATTGATGTTCTCTTTCGCAAGCGCACCAAACATTCTCGCAGAAACACCTGATACACCAATCATTCCGCTTCCTTTGATGGTTATCAAAGATACGTGTTCGATAGACGACATCCCCCGAATAATTCCGTTTTTCTCCTTCACCTCTCTTTTAATCCACGTTCCGGGATGCTCAGGCTTAAAGGTGTTTTTGATTAGAATCGGGATTGCCGATTTCAGTGCGGGTTGAATAGTTGGCGGATAGATCACTTTGGCGCCAAAGTGTGAAAGTTCCATCGCCTCTTCGTACGATGCAAAATCAACCGAAAAAGCGTTCTTCACTTTACGGGGATCGGCCGTCATAAGCCCGTCTACATCGGTCCAGATTTCGATCACCTCAGCCAGTAATGCAGCCCCGAAAATTGAGGCGGTATAATCCGATCCGCCCCGTCCCAGAGTGGTAGACTCATCATCCATTGTGGAAGAGATAAATCCGGTTGCAACGATTATATCCGAATCGGTTTCTTCGGTAAAATCACGAATATTTTGAAATGTAATTGCAGTAATAATTCTGGCCGAACCGAAATTGTTATCAGTCTTGATCAATTTTCTTGTGTCAGAATAAACAGCAGACAGGCCTTTAGAGACGAGTAACCGCGATAGTATCAATGCAGAAAACCGCTCACCGAAGCCCACAATAAAGTCGAGAGTTTTTTTGGTAAGTTCACGAATCAGGTACACCCCCTGCAGTACATCATCCAGCTCATTCAGCATCATTTTAAAGGATGTGATAACTTCACTCCTTTTGCTTGCCGGGAAAAGTTCATTAATGGTTATATAATGTCGCTCTTCAATTCCATTGAGGATGGAAAGGTATGACTGATTCCCTTTTGCAGCCAGTGCGGCCATGTCTATTAATTGATCTGTTACACCTCTGAATGCAGAAACCACAACCACAAGCCGGTCCTTTTTCTGCCTGGCCTCAATAATGCTAACAACTTTTTTCAGTGCATCA
>SL_3KL_010_SEDDRAFT_10003499_pt1 | contig 14245 bp, 30 predicted proteins | sample SodLakKL_010_SED_2_FD_10381 | JGI IMG/M metagenome (IMG submission 10381)
AGGTCGAGGGGGATGAAGATCTCGTAGTCCTTCTCGAACCTGTAGCAGATGTCGATGAGCTCTTGCTCGGAGTACTCCTCGAAGTGAGGCTTGACCGTGAAGCGGTCGATGATGGTCTCGGGCAGCTTGTCCGCGTCGGTCGTCGCCCCGATGAGCGTGAAGTCCGAGAGGTAGATCTTCCCCATGGGCAGATAGAGTGCCTTGTCCTCCATGATGTGCAGGAGGTTCTCTGCCTGCGACTTGCCGTGGTCCGCGAGCTTGTGGATTTCGTCGATGAAGAGGATGTCTCCGTCCTCGCAGGTCATCGCAGCTTCGTTGAGGGCCGTGCGGTGGAACGGGGGCACCAACATGAAGAACCCGCCACCCATCTCCTGGGCGATGATGCGAGCCATGGTGGTCTTGCCTACACCTGGCCTCCCTGAGGCGAGCAGCGTGTGTTCGAGGGCGACCCCGCGAGCCTGGGCGCTCTCGATGTGGACGCGAAGTTGGCGTTTGAGGTTCTCCTGACCTACGAAATCGTCCCACGTCAGGTGGTCGTCGAGGTCACTGGCGGCGTTGATGGTTGCATGTTCTTCTTCGACGGGCGTCTGGATTACCTCTTGTGGTTGTGAGAGCCCATCGACGATCCGGTCGGCCTGCCGGTCCAGGAAGTAGGCGCCCAATCCGAACAGAACCCCGACATCAACCGCGTCGGGGCCTTGGGATTCGACAGTGACGTTCACGTCACCTTCGCCCCAGTCTCCCCAGAGAGCTTCGTCTCCATCATCGCTCATGTTGCCTCCTTGGGCATCAGCGGCGTTCTATTTGTGTTCGTACTTCTGGAAGGTGTCGAGGAAGCACTTCTTGCAGGTCGTGTCCGGCACCATCAGTTTGTCGCGGCTGGTCTCTCCACATCGAACGCAGGAGCCACTTTCTGGCTTCGCGTGTGCCTTCCCGACGTAGTGCTCCTTGTCCTTCTCGGCCTGTTCGAGACGTCGCCGGTATTCGTCTAGGAGTGCGAAGACTCCGGGCAATCCAGCACCGATGAGCGCGTCGGTGACGATGGTGTCGAGGTTCGTGACGTACTCAAGGGGCCCCGCTTCGAGGATGGCGACCAAGTCGTCACGGAACGCATCTAGGTGGGCCTGCCACATCTCGGTTGGCAGCCCGGCGTTCATCGCAGGATGTCGGTGAAGAGGGGGCTCGCCCCCTGATGGTTCTCGTCGGTGTTCTCGCGCACCTCGCCTGCTCGTCCCAGGTGGACCGGGATCATCCCGTAGCGGGTCAGGAGGGGGGACTCGGCGTACCAGAGGATGCTCTCCTCGAAGATGGGAGCGAACTCCTCCTCGCGTCCTTGGACGTCGGTTGCAGAGGGGAGGTCATCGTCCTGGTCCTGGCTGTACGCACTGCGCGAGATCATGGCGACGAAGACTTGCGTTGCCCCCATGTCCCCAGCCTCACGCTTGACGCGGGCGAAGAACTCCCGGTTGGACTCGTCGGACTCGGGGGTGAAGAGCCTCCGTGCGTAGCCTCCATCCCCTGGCTTGACGAGCACGACCCACGGGTCGATGATCCCCTCGCTGGCTTCGTAGGCGATGCGGGCTGTCTCGAGGTGGTTGGCCACCCAGTCGTCGAACGGCATGGAGGGGACCATGCGGTCGTCGCGTGCGCTCGACCGTTCGAAGTCCGCCGTCGTTGCGTTCTCGAATGGATTGCTCATGCTGCCTCCTTGGGCATCGTGTTGGTGGGGGCAGCGTCGAAGCTGCCCCCACCAAGTCACACGGAGATGTCGACCGTCTCGTTGTCCAGGTAGGGGGCAGCCTGGATCTGGAGGGACCGGGCGAGCTCCGACAGACCGAGGGTCTCGGCCTGCTGGGCGAACTTGCGGATGTCGCCCGCCTTGATGTTGCCCAAACCGTTGGTGTCCGCCTTCTTGGCCGTCGCCTTCTTGGCTGCCTTCTTGCGGGGCTTCGGGGGCTCGGGGGTGTAGCCGTCCGGGTCCTTGACGAGCTTGCCGACCTCTGCGGCCAGACGCTCGCTCACACCCTTGATCTCGGTGAGGTCCTCGGGCGCCCCTTCGTCCAGGGCGGTGAGGATCAGTTGAGCCTTGGTTGCGCCCAGCCCCTTGATCTTGGCCAGGTCCTCTGTGGTCACCTTGCGTGCCTTGGTCATGCAATGTCCTCCTTCGGAACGGGAACCCGCTCCGTCAGTTTCCGTCGTGCCTCGTACGCTTCCCTCTCCGCCCTCTCGTTGATGATCTCGTAGAGGTAGGGCAGGAGGGGCCTTTCGCCAGCGGCCTCCTCGATGTTCGCAGCCTCTTCCGCCGTGAAGCGGAGACGGATGCTAACCCGTCCGTGGTCATCGCGGCGGAAGAAGTGAGGACTGGGGGCCTGTTTGTTCATGTGCTCCCCTTCGGTGTCTTGATGCGGTTGGCCAACGTCAGCGTCTGGCGCTTGAAGATGTCGATGCGGCTTCGTGCGAGCTCGAGCTTGTCGTTGAGCATCAGGGAGTACTCCTGGTGCTTCCCCAGCAGTTCCGCCACGCGCTCATTGTAGGCATCGAAGGTGCCTTCGGTGATGTTGCGCTGCTCCTTGAGCACAGATGATATCTCGTTGCTCAAGCGCTCAACTTCACCCATGACCTCGTCTTCGTAGGCCTCTCGGACCATCTTGCGCTGGTCTCCCAGGTCAACCAGGGGCATCATGTGGAACTCGCTCCCGATGGACTTGACCCAATCGCTGATGGCGGCAACCGTATCGGTGTGTCGTTGGTGGACGAAGTACACGCCACCGTTGCTCTTCACGCAGGTGGCGTAGAGTCCAGTGAGGTGGTCACGGACATAGGACCGCACCGCGTGGCTGTCGAGGTGCGTACGGTAGTGATCGAACCTGCCGAGCAGTCCTCGGAGCATGGAGGTGAGCCACGCTTCCTCCTGGTCGGTGAGCTCGAGGCCGATCAGGTCGAGGTTCTTGCGGATGATGTCGATGTGGAACCCGGTGTACTCGCCCTCGTCGTTGAGCTCGCCCCGGTGGAACACGATCTCGGCGACCGTGTCGTACACCAGGCGCCGCTTCTGCCCGGTTGCAACGTGCGCGCGCTCCAGGACCACGTGCCGGTGCGAGGTCTCCTTGTCGTGCCCCACGGAGTTGGCCATGAAGCGCGACTGGATGCCGTCGTCACGGACGGGGAACTTCTTCTCGATGTCGCGGCACGCCTTCTTGAAGGCATCGATGGGGCGCAGTCGCTTGCGGAGGTAGGAGGTGTCGAGCCCCCGCGCCTCGAGTTCCTTCTTCGCAGTCTCGTAGTGGACATCTGCGTCCGAGATCGAGAACCAGAGGATGTTCCCGAGCAGGTACTCCTCGGGGACGATGTCCCTGACGCTCTTGGCGTAGGTGTCCACGCTTCTCGCTGAATGGATCGTGCTGGTCATCAAGTGGCCTCCTGGAGCCTCGTGATGTAAGGATACCTAGTAGCCCTCATGGATGAGCATGATCTTGCGCCCATCTGGGCTCGTGCCATCCGTGGTGGGGTCGTACTCTTGCCAGGTGCCTGACTCTACACCTCGCACGAAGTGTTCGAGCGTTTCGGCTCCGAGGAGCGCGCGTCGATACTTGTCCCTCTCCCATTCCGTTCGCAACGCTTCTGCGGTCTCTCGCAGCGGAAGCCGACGGAAGGGCTCGCCGTAGGGGTCCTCCCACTCCTTGTGCTCGGTCTGCCTCTCGTGCTCCATGTTCTGGAGGGTCGACCACCAGGCAGGCTTCTTCTCGAAAGCGCCCTCTGGTGCGAGGTCGCTGATCATCTGGACGGCGATCTCCAGAGCGTCGCCTTGGTCGACCCGCATGCGTGCGACCCTGAAGATGAACACACCTGAGTACTTCGCTTTCTGTCGGACCTTGGCGAACTCGCCATTCCCCATCTTGGAGAGGGAGACCTCGATGATGGGGTTCATCCACATGGGGCAGGGATCGTCGGGCATGGAGGTGTTCATGTTCCCGAACACCTCGCCGACTATGAGTCTCGACTCGTAACCCACTTGCCACTCCTCTTCGCTGCATCCCGCAGCCACTCCCATCCAGGAGGTGGCTCGGGGGGCGGGCCCGGTTCAACCCAGTGCCCGCCCCGGACTCGGTAGACCCAGTGGGTCCCTGTGCTGTCGTCTGAGGGGTCGTAGGGAGGGGGCCGGATAGGCGTGAAGGTTCCCGGGCTCGTCCATTCGCTTGGTCGGCGGACCGCCCGAGGGATCGCTGACCCGAAACCGCCCCCGCTCCTCATCAGGTCGGCCTGATCGGGATGGCCTCCCCGAACTGGATGGCGCGTGCCTCTCGCACGAAGACCTTGTTGTCGTTCACGACCAAGATCCAGCGGTCGTCTGGCTCTTCGCCCTGGGCGTAGATCTCGCCGTTCAGAACATGGTCGAAGGTGAAGTGCTTCAGACGCTCGTCTGGAGGGTTGGCGACCTGGGAAGCGGCGTGCGCCCCAGGGCGGAGGAAGTGGTCGATGAGGTAGAGCATCCACTCGGGGGCGTAGTAGAACTTCTCGCCCATGTCCCAGAGGATGAGGGTGCCATCATCGCTGGGTTCCCACTGGCACCAGAGCCCGGGCTGGCCTGGGGGAGGTTCGTTGAAGTCGAGGATCTCGTCTGCGGGCTGGCGTGTCTTGTCGCCGAAGGAGCTCCCGTACTGCCCCCTGTCATCGCCTGGGTCGGCGACGTAGGGACCGCCCGTGCGCCTCATGCGTCGACTGCTGCTGAAGTCCTTGAGGTAGGAGATCTCGTGCTTGTTGAGCGGCGGCTCGATGGAGACGGCGCCGCTGAAGTCGGTCGTGTAACCGATAGGTCATCACCCTTTCAGATGTGTGTCCAAGTCTTCGAGGTTGCTCATCGAGTGCCTCCGGTGACGGCCTGCTTGCGCAGTTCGTTGCGAGCGATGTCGACGATGTCCGCAACGTGGGGGTCGTGGTCCGCCCCTGACGCCAGGACGAGCCCGATCAGCTCGCCCATCAACTTCCTGGTGTCCATCCGTGGGTCGTCCCAGGTGTTCGCCAGGGCAAGGCTGGAGACCTTCGTGTCGTGCATGACCTGTTCACCGAACGCTGCCTTCAGTGCGGTGAGGGCGTCGGTGTTGAAGACCAAGGCCATGTAGATGGCGCTGGGATTGTTCGGTTCGCCGAGGCCGTAGGGGTCCTCGATGTCGTTCATCAGGCGCTCCTGAGTCGTCGTAGCCGGTTGATGAAGTAGATGTCTCGCGAACGGAGGAGGCCCTCAACCTCATCGTCGGTGAGTTCGTCCCCCTGGGTTGCTAGGTGGGTGATGTCGTCGAGGTCCCCAACCGAGAGCACCGCCCGCTCCCTCTCCAGCATCTCGGTGATGCGAAGCTGGATGTGTTCAGCGTGGCGCTCGTCCTCGGCCAGGAAGTCGATCCGCATGTCGTACATCCTCACTGCGGGCGCCTCTGGGCGAACCGCCGTGCATCTCTCTGGAGGGCGTCGGTGGATGACGGGAATTCGGGGTTCAGTTCTTCCTTCCCGTCTTGCTCCTTCTTGTCCTTGGCGCGCATCTGGTCGGCGTGCTTGACCTTGCCGTTCGCACGCCGGACGAGTCTGCGCCCCGCCGCTTCGAGGGCGCGACCGAGGGCGAGCTCGCCTCCGACGTCCTTGTTGGGCTTGTCGTCGGGGTGGCAGATCGCTTCGCCCACGGTGTTGACCCACTGGTGACCGTGGGAGTCCTCGTAGGTGATGCTGACGTGCGCGATGGTCGCGTTGCGACCAGGGGTGATGTGTGCGGCGACTTCAGGCCAATCCATGTTTCCTCCGGTTCAGTTCTCGACGGACCTTCTCAAGGATTCCCGTGCCATCTGTAGGCCCAGGCGGGCGTTCTCGATGGCGTTGTCCACTCGCTCGAGGTCCTCTTGCATCTTCTGGATGGACGTCAGAATCTCGGAGGCCTCGTCTCCCCGCTTGACCGATGCGATGAGCTCGGCGACCCTGGAGGCGAAGTCCTCAGCTTTGGATGCGAGGTCATCGGAGGCATCGGCGATGCTCCCGTCCCGCCGTGCTCGTCTCATCGCCCAGGCGAGGTCGCCCAACGACTCTGCGGAGTCCGGGGCCTCGAACACGACGGGTTCGTAGGCCGCCATGTAGCCCTTGTCCAGCTTCTCGTAGACCTTCTTGCTCGCGTGAATCTCGGCATGCTCGAAGTTGGGCGCGGGGACCCACTTCTCTTGCCCGTCCGTTCCTCGCCGTCCGTAGTTGAACAGCGTCCCTCTCTCGGTGACGAAGACCTGGTAGAACTTGTCCGAGTTCTCCGTCGGGTCCTCGAACTCCAGGAAGTAGCGCTTCACCTTCATGATGGCCTCCTCGGGCCTCATCCTGCCTGGGGGGTATGACGTCAGTGGATCTCGATGCTGGCGATGTCCTCCCAGCCGAAGGTGAGCATCCCGGTCGTGGTCAGCGTTTGCTCAAGGGGCTCGATGCTGAGCGTGCCCCGATCAGCGTGGCGTAGGTGGCCATCGATTGCGAGGTTGATGGCGCGTATGGTCACGGTCCAGCCTCCCAAGATGGCAGGCTCTAGCAGGTGGACGATGGTGTCGGATTCGACGGCGTCGCCGAACGTGATGGTTGGTTCCTTGGTCTCCATCAGGTAATCCTCTCTGCTGCGTCGCAGAACAGTCGTGACAGGCCCTCGGGGATGATGCCCCTCTCGGCGGCGTTGGCGAGGCCCTGCGTTCCGGTCTTGGAGCCACGGGACGCGGCCTCGTGACATGGATGCCCGTCCTCATCGGTGACGAACACCCGGCCGTCAGGCATGGCGACCTTCTGGCCCTGGAGGGGGTTGGAGCTCTTGGGCTTGGTCTGGCATACCCCCGGGAGCTCGAGGTTGCGGAACTCCCCACCCAGCCACAGGTCGGTGGGCTTCATGCGCTCTTCTCCCACCTTGCAGTAGGAGAGCGAGTGGCGTCGGTAGGGCTTGAGTACGTCGAGGCGTCGCATCATCGCCGTTGGGTTCTCGATGACCCACGCTCGGGGCTGGAGATGGTGGATGAGCTTCAGGGTGTGCTCGACGAGTGCTTGCCCCAGGAGTGCCCGGTCGTGCCTGGGCTCGATACGGGGGTCGGCGGAGATGGTCGCGCGGGGCGTGCAGTGCTCGTCCAGGGACGCGACGCCATGGGCCCAGGCGTGGTCGCTGCCCTTGCCTCGCTTGACCAGTTTCACGTCCTCGCCGCAGCCCTTGCAGGACTCGACGACCCACCAGTTCTTGCTGAGCGCAGCGACGCTGAACGCCTCGCAGGGCGGGGACGCCAGGATGACCTTGAAGGGCCCGTACAGGTCGAGCATGTCGGGGGTGATCGTGAGGATGTCGGCGGTGATGTCGCAACCGAACTGGGGGTCGTTGTCGAGTGTGACCACGGGGTGTCCCCGCTCTGCGAATACCCGACTCCATCCCTTCCGACCTGCGAAGAGGTCAAGCACCCTGCCCTTCATGGCCTTCATGTGTCCTCCTGGAACAACGTCAACTGCCCCCTGTGGCGGAGCAAGGCGAGCTCGTACCGCTCGACCAGCGTTGAGGCATTCTCCCTCGCCCGTGTGACATCCCTCTCTGCTGCCCGGAGTTGCCTGATGGACTCCCTTGCCTCGTCGTAGCGTGCACGGAGGTCATCGGGGGCGTCGGGGGGGAGGTCAGTGGGGCTGAGGGGGCGCCTCATCGCTACCCAGCCTCTCGTATCTGTCGAGCATGGTCGCCGTCCATCGCCAGGCGGTACAGGTCCCGGAAGTTCTCCTCGAGCCTCGCACCGAAGCTGCGGATGTGATCGGCGAGGTCCGCCCTCTCCCCCGTGAGGTTGCCCCAGACGTACTCCCGGGTGACGGGGGCCCCGAAGAGGGGGAACATCGAGATGGTCTTGACCTCTGGGTCCTGGTTGTACTCAGCGTAGAGCCCGATGTGCGGGGGTTCCTCCTCGAGGACGTGGTAGCCAACGCCCTCGTTGCAGACCAGGATGGTCACTCCGTCGGCGTCCTCGAAGATGCCCCACGGGGAGAAACCGACCTTGAGCCTGTTGAGTCCTTTGTCGATCAGGTCGAGGCGCTTCGCCTTCACCCAGTCGGTCGCCTCTTGCTCCAGGGGGCCCATGTCCACCAGGTGGACGGCCACCCCTCGCTTCCGTTCACTCATCATCGCCTCCTTGGGCGTCAGGTTGATCGTAGCCAACTTCGCCTCGGTCTTCGAGGCTGCGCTTGAGGTCTTCGAGGTCCACGGGGTTGAGGTCGCCATCGAAATGCTCGATGTCTCCATCGGAGATGCGTTGCGAGCGGTAGACCCAGTTGATGATGCCGTGTCGGGACAACTGGTCGATGACTCGTTCAACCGCTGCTTCGTGGTCCTTCGCGGGAACCTCGAACAGGAGTCGAACGATGTAGGTCTCTTCTTCGGCCATCAGATTGTTCCTCCGTACTTGTGGTAGATGCGGGTGAGTTCTTGTGAGACGGGCTCCATCGCACGGTAAGCGCGCCTGAGTTCATCGAGTAAGACATCCGCATCATGGGGGGCGAGTTTGGTGGCTCGGACCTCGGGGTCCATGCTGGAGAAGTACGCGCCGATGCGCTTGACCTCATCGAGGGATTCCTTGGCCATGACGTGCGCGCGCCAGAGTTGGTTGGTCTGCCCCTTGGGTTTCACCATGGGCCATCCACCCCCTCGTCCCAGCACTTCTTGCATGCAAGTTGGTTGATCCTGTCCTTCTTGAGGTCAGGAAAGTGCTCGTTGCAGTAGAAGCACTCGGGCAGTTGCCAAGGCAGTAGTTCCTCTTCCTTCAACTCGTCGAAGGTGGAGACGAGCAGGTCGTCGAGGGCCATCCAGAGGCCACCGTAGAGGAAGTCCATCGCTGGAGTTGGGGGTGGTTTCTCGCCCCAGGTCTCAGCAACGTACCTATCGATGTATTCGGTGTTGGGGTATGGGTCGATGCTGTACCACGCGAGCACCTCCTCGACGGTGGTGTCCCCGATGACGTCATCGACGAGCATGTGGTGCTCCTGGAAGTAGTCGTCCTGGTCGTCGTACCCCTGGGCGGCATCGAGGACGACGGCTCGGGGGTCGAGCTTCTCAAGACTCGGGATGCCCGCGAAGGTTCCCTTGAACGAGACCTCCTTCATGTCTTCCTCTCTGGCAGTCCGTGGTCTCGACGCCAGGCGTTCGAGGCGCCTGCGTTGAGGGTCCAGGGCTCATCGTCGGATGCGGCGCACCAGTGCATGGTGCTGTGGTGGGGGTTCGTGCAGTAGATGGCGTGCCCCCCGATGTCGTCGCTGTCCCAGAGGTGCCGAGGCACGTGGGGTTCGCGCCCGAAGGTGTCGGTATACCCACGAGGCCCGATGGAGACCTCGTGGGTCACTCCGTTGTCGTCTTCGATCTCGATGAAACGGACGCCCATCAGTTCCACCTCAATCCCAGGGCATCGAAGAGGTTGCTGTCGCCGTCGACCGACTCGTGGTACTTGCAAGCATCGCAGGTGAAGGCGGAGGCCTCGGTGATGTCCACGTCGGTGAGCGCGCCCCACTCGACACTGTCGACGTGCCCTTCGTCTAGGCCCGAGAGTGCGACCATGCCGACGGCGGATGCGGTGACCTCGATGAAGTCCTGGCGTCCACACTGGGGGCAGCCTGCTTCCCCTGGTGCGCGACCTTCATGGACCACCTCAGCGGTCTGCTGTTCGACCTCGCCTCCGGCTTCGTTCGCTCGGGTGATGGCCTCGTCCTCGCTCGATGCTTCGACGTATGTGACTTCCGTGACTCGGTAGGTGGGCATCTGGCCCTCCTTGTCTCCTACTACTCGTTCTCTGGTCGTTGTTGGTTCAGCAACGCGTCACGTCATGTGACTCGTCCATGAAGATCGCGCGGTAGATGGCCTTCAGCCCTCGGGCGGAGTGGCGATGCTTGCACCGCTTCGCATTCATGGGCAGTCGACGTGGGTACCACCCGTCGGGGTGCTGTTCGTGGTCGTCGTTGTGGAAGTCGAGGAGCGCGTGTGCGGATGCGTGCTGGGCCCACTCCCAGGGGTCCTCTCCAGGCCGCACGTAGTGTTGCTCGACGAGGTGGCGGAGAAGCCTCTCACGCCCGTTCATCGTTCTCGCCCTCCACGGGCCAGGTGGACCCGCACCCCTCGAAGGTCGTCCCATCGTTGGGCCCATCGCAGTACCAGTAGGGCGTGTCGGGGATGCCCGCGTCGTCCACCAGCGATAGCGGAAGCCCGCAGTGCAGGCAGCTTGGCGTTGAGTCGGGCGGGTCGCCTTCGAGCCCCGCGAGCGACATGACCTGGCTCGCGAACTCTCGCCCCTCGAGCATCAAGGGGAGGAGTTGCCAACCTGCTGCACGGGCAGCCTCGAAGTCGTCCTCGGTGATCTTCATGAGTGCTTGGTTGCTGCGGATGATGGCGGAACTTCCCTCAGGGTCGATCTCGGAGTACGAGGATGCCAGGAAGAACCCAGGCGCCTCCTCCTCGACGGCCTTGCCGAAGATGACCACCACCTCGGGCACGAAGTCGATCACGCGCACCCAGTGGTCACCTTCTTCGAGTTCGATGGGTTCCCTCTGGTCCTCAGCTTGAGCTACCAGCATCTGGCGCCCGAGCCAGGCCATCATCTCTTCAGGTGTCTTGAAACCGAACATCGGTTGTCCTTCCAAGGTGGAGAAACGCCACCAACTACCCTCGAGCATAGATGGACAAGTGTTTCCTGTCAGCAGGATGCGAACCCGAAGAACAGCCACCCATCGATGGAGATTGCGCCCTTCCCGGGTCGCACGAGGGTGGCCTCGATGGTCGCGGCCCGCTTGGTGATCGCGGCTTCTACGACATCGAGGGGTTCGGCGTCGAAGCGACGCGCGATGCCGATGCATTCGTACCGACCACCGTGCACCTTGGCGCGCTCCTGGGCGTCCTTGCGCCACTCCGCCATGGTGGCGAACCCGGTTATCCAGTTCCCTGCGTCCCCCTTCTCTGCGCCTCTCGTGTTCATCCATCCTCTCTGGCCCGCGTAGAAGTACCGGGTCACGACCTTGCCCTCGGTCCTGCAGGCCTGGATGCGCGTCCGATCATCGAAGGTCGCGGTGACGCGGTCGACGGTCTCGCCGTCTTTGACCAACCCTTCGGCTTGGAGGATGCTGACGAGGCCTTCGCGGTGGTACTGGCGCCCAGGGTCGACGTCGACCTTGGCCTTGATGGTGCGCTCGAGCTCGGGCGCGGTCAGGCAGACCGGGATGGCCGCTGCTGGTCCCCACTTGTCCTGCACGATGGCGGTGACCGCGTCATCCCTCTCGTAGTCGTCGATGAGCTCCTGGGCGAAAGCGTAGGCCGCTCGCGTGGTGCGCACCGTCTGGTCGATGATCGCGTACCCGGACTTCTCGGCGATGGTCCCGCTGTAGCCACCATGACCATGGTCGTGGGCGGCGTTGTCCGTGGCGGTGGCGAATGCCTCCTTCACGTTGGGTATCCGAACGAGCTCGGCGAAGTCGGCCGCTCCCATCAGTCTTCTCCTGGCATGTGGGCGAGGAACTCCTTGTCCGTCGGCAGGTCGGTGAGCGGCCACGACCCGACGAGGCGGATGGGGTAGTACTCGACCACTCCGTTGTGATTGGGCCTGGGCTTGAGATGCGCGAAACGCCCATCGTTGTGAGGCTCACTGACGAACCCGTCGTAGGCCTCGAAGGTCCCTGCGTCGAAGTCGATCAGGTACGAGCCCTCGTTGAAGAGCGAGTCTGCGGCGAACGACGCGCTGTCGATGATGTAGCCGCAGTCCAGGATGGCGTCGGGGTTGCCCTGGGTCTCGCGCAGCAGGACGTACCAGTCGTCGGGCTCTCCGCCCCTGATGCTCGGGTCCAGGTAACGCGCGAGCTTCTTCTGGTCCTCCAGGGTGGGCTTGCTGTTCCCGTCGACCACCTTGAGGGCCCGCACTTCATCCAGGACCTGGGCGGTTGTGGCGTTGCCGGTCTCGGAGACCGTGGGGCGCGGGTCGTTCACGCGTCGAGCGAAGTCGAGCATGACGAGCCCGTTCCCCTCGGGATAACTTCCCCAGTGAGAATACGTGAGCTTCTCTTGTCCATCGATCACGAACCCTATGAGCCCTCTGTGTCCCATGCCTGTCTCCTCTTCTCGTTCTGATGAGTCCAGCGCCTCTTCTCGCAGATGTGACAGCGACGAGCGCCACTTTGTGTGTCGATGATCGTGTTCTCCTCAGTGAACTCATGCCCCCGAGGACAGTGCGTCTTCTTCGTCACGCAACGACTCCCCCAACACGATGGTCAGGTGTGCTTGCTGGTTGTGGATCTCGAGGGTGACGTCCTCGATGTCGTCCGGGCTGATGCCTTCAAGTTCATCGATGGTGAGTGCCCCCACGATGGCGTGGGCTTCGAGAACCCCGTTCAGGTAGAGCTCGTAGAGGAGCTCATGGGCTGGGATGATGTGTTCGACGTTCCTACTCATCGTTGACCTCGATGTTGGCCTCGTCCACGGCCATGTAGAGCGGCTCCCATCCTCCGCCTTCGAGGATGATCGAGTGCGCGTCGCGCCAGGGTTTCGTGACGTTGACGCGGTTCCATTCTTCGTCGGTGAGTTCTCGGCCTACGTGGGCCTCGACGTCTTGGCGCGTGAACATCACGCCTGCCCATTCGAACCTGTTCTGGAGCCAGATGAGGAGCTCGAGGGCGTCATCTTCTGGGCTCCCTGATGTGTCGAGCGTCTGATTGACTTGCTCGGCGAGGTAGTTCATGGTTCCTCCGGTCAGATGAGGATGGTGACGGGTCCGCCATCGAGGCCGCAGATGCCCTCGGTGACGACCATCACCCAGTGTTCGTCGATCTCGTCGTCCACCCAGGGCCAGTCGTCGTCGGCGTTGAGGTGCTTGCCCCTCTCGTTGAGGACCTTGATGTCGTGCTCGGAGTAGTCCTCTGAGACGAAGGCGGTCACGATGGCCTGGGTGGCAGTTGGGTAGCGGGTAGCCACCTTGTCGACGAGTTCTTCGGTTGCCACGTCGGCGTAGCGTCTGTTTGCTTCCAGATAGGCGTTGAATGCTTCGTTCAGTTCCTCGTTCATGGCGTCTCCCGGAAACTCACAAGGACGTTCTCCCCGGATGGGAGTTGGTTGTTCTCGTCCCATCCGAAGCGGAGCTCGCCTCCGCCGTTGAAGGCAACGCAGGCCATCGCAGCCTCGATGTCGCCTTCGTACTTCGAGCAGTGGTCGCAACGCTGGATGGGCGTCCATCCTTCGAGCTCGGGTGCGTCGGAGTAGCTGATGGCTGTCCATCCGTAGCCGTCGCAGATGTCGCAGCCTTCAAGGCCTGCCCGGGCCCTCAAGCATGGGTCGCAGAGTTGTGGTGCGACGTTGTCGATGATCTCGCATCGCATCTCGCCGCAGGAGTCGCAGGTTGTGAACGCGCGGTCAGCCATCTCTCACCTTGGTGAAGCCCTCGTTCTCGAGGGCGATGGTGAAGGCTTCCTGGAGTTGGTGGTCCTCCTCGAAGTAGAGGCGTCGAGCCTCATCCCAGACCCTCTCGGCCCGGTCGGTGTCCAGGTGCGACCAGTTCATGCGTTCGAGCCAGTTCATGAGGTCTTCCTCAGTGGCACTTCGGCCACCCGTCGGTACCAGGGGCCTTCGTCGATGCGTTCGAAGACCAGGAACTCTGCCCCTGCGTAGGAGGTCTGCCCGATGCCCGACCAGTAGTTGTGGCCAGGGACCTTGAGCGTGACCACTCGGGTCGCCTTCTCGATGCTCCCGGTCCAGACCTCGGCGGGGGGCATGTCGAACCCATGTATCGTGACCTTGTTGGGGTCGTTGGGGTGTTGTCGGAACTGCACTCGCTCCATCATGATGTGTCCTCTATGGATAGTGGCGACCGAAGCGGTCCTCTTCTCGAAGGTCGCGGACAGGGGGGTAGCCAATCGCTTCGCCATCTTCATCACAGGCCCCCGAACACGTCCCTCAACGAGTCATGCTTGAGTTCGTTGACGGGCAAGTTCATGCCTCGTAGGTGGTCAGGTCCATGGGCTGCCAGTCACCGAGGTCTCCGCTGATGGCATCCTCGAGGATGGGGTGCTCGTCAGCCGTCCTGTCACGCACGGCAGCAGCGAACTCCTCGGCGACGTGACGATCTACAGCGATGCGGAACAGCCCTGGATTCAGTCCGGTCTGACGCTCGGCCGCGAGCCCACGACGGGCGTCGGCGAGGGACGGGAACAGGAATGTTCCACCCTGCTCATCTATCAGGTACAGAAAGTAACGGTCACTCAT
>SL_3KL_010_SEDDRAFT_10003500_pt1 | contig 14244 bp, 14 predicted proteins | sample SodLakKL_010_SED_2_FD_10381 | JGI IMG/M metagenome (IMG submission 10381)
CGGTGCTTCCGGCCGGGCCCGCGGGCGTCGGTACGGGCACCGCAGCCACCGGCGTGGTGGCGCTGGGCGAGGCGCCCTCGGCGACGGCCTCGCGCACGGCGCGTTCGGCTGCGGACTCGGGGATCGGCTTCATCATGACTTGCGGTGCCGGCGCGGGCGTGCTCGTCGCGGGCGCTTCGTCACCGGTCGCGCTCGCACCGCCGCGCACCTCGACGATCACGTCGGCCAGCGTGGCCGTGACCAGCTGGATCGAGCGGATGGCATCGTCGTTGCCGGGCACGATGAAATCGAGCACGTCGGGATCGGAGTCGGTGTCGGCCAGGGCGACGGCGGGGATGCCGAGCTTGTTGGCCTCCTTGACCGCGATCGCCTCCTTCGTCGGATCGATGACGAAGAGCGCGTCGGGCAGGCGGGTCATGTCGCGGATGCCGCCGAGGTAGCGCTGCAGACGCTGGAGCTCCTTGCCGAGGTCGATCTGCTCCTTCTTGCTGTAGCGCAGGATGGACTCGTCCTCGAAGCTCCGCTCGAGGTCCTTGAGGCGCTCGACGCGGGTGCGGATGGTGCGGAAGTTGGTCAGCAGGCCGCCCAGCCAACGCTCGTTGATGAAGGGCATACCGCAGCGCTTGGCCTCGGCGGCGAGGATCTCCTGCGCCTGCTTCTTGGTGCCGACGAACAAGATGGTGCCGCCGCGGCCCGCGAGGTCGCGCAGGAAGTTGAAGGCCTTCTCGGACTCGACCAGCGTCTTCTGCAGGTCGATGATGAAGATACCGTTGCGCTCGGCGAAGATGTAGCGCTTCATCTTCGGGTTCCAGCGCTTCGTCTCGTGACCGAAGTGCACGCCGGCTTCGAGCAGTTGCTTCATACCCAGGTAGGACATGTGTACGCCTCCGTGGCGGGACGTTGAGGGGATGTCAGCGATCGCGTCGACCGCTCGGGTGGCGCGCCGATGGCGCTGCCGCACCTGTTCGCCGACGGACGTCCCGCTGCCGCCGGCCAAACCTCCGGAATGTACCACGCGCGCCCGCCTCGAGGCGAGCGCGCGTGACCGATGTTCCGTTCGAGCGCCGTCCGGGGAGCGGAGCGGGCGCGCAGGGCGCGATCCGCCGGGCTCAGCGCAGGTCGTTGAGCGCCGTGCGCGCGTCCGTGAAGCCCGGGTCGAGCTCGAGGGCGCGCTCGAAGGCGCGCCGGGCGTTCTCGATGTCGCCGCTGGCGCGGCGCGCCTCGTAGGCGCGACCGAGGTAGTAGTGGGCCTCGGCCGACTCGGGCGGCAGCAGCGCGCCTTGCTGCGCGCGGCGCACCGCGTCGTCGACGCGGCCCTGCTGCAGGTAGGCGCGGGCCAGGTAGGTGAACAGCGGCGGGGTGAACACCGCGCCGTCGAGCTGCAGCGCGCGCTCGAAGCGCGGGATCGAGCCGGGCACGTCGCCGCACTCGAAGAGCACGATGGCGAGCTGCGAGACGGCGGAGAGCGATTGCGGTGCCAGCGCGACGGCTTGCGCGAGCTCGAACTCGGCACCCGCGCAGTCGCCCAGGCGGAACATCACGTTGCCGAGGTTGTTGTGCGCGCTGGCGTTGGTCGGGTCGAGCACCACGGCACGACGGAACGCCTGCTGCGCCAACTCGAGCTGGTCCTGATCGCGGTAGGTCCGGCCCAGGTTCACCTGGATCGTCGAGCGCTCGAAGGCGCTCAGGCCGGCACCGGTGGCCAACTCGACGGCGCGTTCCAGCGCCTGCTGGGCGTTGGGGAGGTCGCCCGCCTGGTAGAGCACGATGCCGCGCGTGTTCTGGACGGTGGCGTCTTGCGGTGCGACCGCCTCGGCCTGGGCCAAGACGTCGAGGGCGTCGCCGAGCCGCCCCGCATGCCCGGCGGGGTCGCTCATGAACTGCTCCTGGAAGGTCAGCGCCAAGTGGACGTAGGCCGGGACGTGTTGCGGGTTGGCGGCGATCGACTGGCGGAACGCGTCGATCGCGGCGGCGTAGGCGGTCTGGCAGGCCAGTGCCCGGCCCTTGCCGACGAGCGCCTCGGGGTTGTTCTCGTCGCGTTTGAGGGCCTCTTGATAGAAGTACTGCGCGAGCGCGCAGTCGCCCTGGGCGAAGTACAGGTTGCCATCGCGCACGAGGCGCTCGGCGTCGGCCGTGGGGGCGGCGCTCTCCTGCGCGTGCACGAGGCCTCCCACGAGCAGGGCGAGCGCGAGCGTGACCAGCGTCGAGCGGACCCGCGTGGCAGCGGCACGGCGCGGCGAGCGTCGGGGGTGGGTGGTGTTCAACGGAGCCTCCGGGAGGATTGATCGCGTGAGTGTACCATCGGCCGCTCGAACCCTCGAGCGTGCCTCACGCCGCCGGGGCGGCGTGCGCCCGGGCAGGTGCCGATCCGCCGGCGACCGGTGAGAGCGTCTCGGGTGATGGACGGCCGCATCGCCTCACACGATGGCCTCTGCGGGTGAGAAAGGCGTGTGCGGACGGTGGTGGAGAGGCGGAACGCCCCTCCCGCTGCGGGCCTCCTGGCCGCACGGGACGTTCGTCCCACAGTGGGCTGGGAGACACGCACCGCGGCTCGCGGTCCGGGTAGGATGCCAGGGTCGCGACGCTTGGCGCGGCGCTGCGCCGATGCATGGCGCTCCCCGAGGACCTGCATGCAGAGACCAACCGACACCACTCGCTACCGTCCCGCCTGGGCCACCACGCCGAAGCTCGCGTGGGTGACGCTCTGGGCCAACGTCGTCGTCATCATCCAAGGCGCCTTCGTGCGCGCCACCGGCTCTGGCGCGGGTTGCGGGTCGCACTGGCCCACCTGTCACGGTGAGCTCGTCCCGCTCTCCGGCGACGTGCACACCGCGATCGAGTTCGGGCACCGGCTCTTGTCGCTGGTCGTGCTGTTCCTCGGCACGTGGCTCCTCCGGCGCGTGTGGCGTGAGCGGGCGGCGAACCGCGGCGCGTACGTCTTCGGTCTGGCCGCCTTCATCTTCCTGTTGATCGAGGCGGGCCTCGGCGCGCTCACGGTCCTCTGGGGTCTGACCGGCGACAACCAGTCGACCGCGCGCGGGCTCATGGTCGCGACGCACCTGGTCAACTCGCTGTTCCTGATGGGCACCCTGGCCGCCACCGTCGTCTACGCGCGGCGCGATCGCCCCGCCTACCCGCTGCGTCTCGCGCAGCAGGGCCCGCTCACCACCGTGCTGCTCGTCGCCTTCATCGGGATGCAGGTGCTGATGTTCAGCGGCGGCATCGCGGCGATGGGCAACACGATGTTCCCGTCCGAGTCGCTCGCCGAGGGCATCGCCGCGGACTTCGACCCCGAGTCGCATCCGCTGATCCGGCTGCGCATCCTGCACCCCCTGATCGCCATCGTCGTGGGCGTGTACCTGTTCCTCGCGCTNGGNATGGCTCGCTGGCTGAAGCCCGTGCCGCACGGGCACCGCTTGCGNCAGTGGCTCTTGGGCACGTACCTCGTCCAGNTGGGTGTCGGGACGGTCAACTTGGCGCTCTTGGCGCCGATCGTCCTGCAGATGCTCCACCTCGGTCTCGCCGTGCTCGCCTTCTCGTTGTTGGCGGCGTTGTCGGTGGTGATGCTCGGTGCCCCGATCCCCGCGACGGGGAGAGCGGCGCACCTGGCCGCGTCACCCCTGGAGCGTGCCTGAGGTGGCCGGCACCCTGCCGGTGCGCCGCGCCACCTGGCGCGACTACCTGGTCCTGACCAAGCCGAAGGTGATCAGCCTCTTGCTGCTCACCACGGTGGGCGCCATGTTCATCGCCGCCAGCGGCTTCCCCGGCCTCGTGCCGCTGATCGGTCTGATCGTCGGCGGCGCGATGTCGGCCGGCGCCGCCGGGGCGTTCAACATGGTCTACGACCGCGACATCGACGGGCGCATGAAGCGCACCGCGTTGCGGCCGACCGTCACGGACGTGGTCCCGTCACGCGACGCGCTCGTCTTCGCGGTGACGCTCACGGTGCTGTCGTTCCTCGTCATCTGGGCGTCCTCGAACCTCCTGGCGGCGCTGCTGTCGTGGTCCGGGATCGCGTTCTACGTGCTGATCTACACCATGTGGCTGAAGCGCAGCACCTGGCAGAACATCGTCATCGGCGGCGCCGCCGGCGCCATACCGCCGCTGGTCGGTTGGGCCGCCGTGACGGGTGAGCTCTCGCTCCTGGCGTGGATGCTCTTCGCGCTCGTGTTCATGTGGACCCCGGTGCACTTCTGGGCGCTCGCACTGATGATCAAGGACGACTACGCCGCGGTGGGCATACCGATGGCGCCGTCGGTGATCGGCGAGCGGGCAACCGTCCTGCAGATGGTGATGTACGCGGCGCTGACGATGCTTCTCACCGTCATCCCGTTCGCGCTCCAAGCCTTCAGCGTCGGCTACTTCGTGGCGGCGCTCGCTCTCAACGTCGTCCTCGCGATGCGGGTGTTGCGGCTGTTCGCGGTCGTGCGCAGCGGGCAGCGGGTGGACCGCGCGAGCGCTCTCCCGGTCTACAAGTACTCGATGCTCTACCTCGCGCTGCTGTTCTTGTCGATGGCGCTCGACCGCGCGTTCTTCGTGTAGGCGTGCGCGCGCTCCCGACGGAACGACCGGCGCGTGCGTGGCGCGCGCTCCTGACGCCCACCTGGATCGTCGGTCACCTGCTGGCGATCAGCGCCGTCGTGGGGTTCACGCAGTTCGGCTTCTGGCAGTTGCGGCGCCATGAGCAGCGCGTCCTGCGCAACGCGGCGATCGAGGCGCGCCTGGCGGCTCCGGCGACCGATCTGGCGTCCGCCCTCGCGGCCGCGGCGGCTGCCGAGCACACATCGGCGCCGATGGCGCCGCATCCGCTCGACTACCGCCGGGTGGTCGTCAGCGGTCGCTTCGATCCTGCCTTCGAGGTGCTGCGGCGACCCGTCTCGCGCGATGGCGCACCTGGATTCCACATCGTCACGCCGCTCGTGCTCGACGACGGCGACGCGGTCCTGGTCGAACGAGGCTGGGTGCCCCAGGGGCTCGACAGCGTGCCCGTCGAGGCGGCTCCGCCACCCAGCGGCCTCGTCACGATCCAGGCTTGGGCGTTCCCGGGTGAGACGCCGCCGACCGGGCCGCTCGCGCTGTTCGCCCCGCGCGACCCGCCCGAGGGGCCTCTGGCACAGGTCGCGTACGTCGACCTGGAGCGGATCGGGGCACAGGTCCCCTACCCGTTGCGGCCTTTGCGCCTGCTGCTCGACGCCCGAGCGCGACAGCCCGGCGACGTGACGCTGCCGCTGCCCCCGTCCGCCCCGGAGGTCACGTTGGGTTCGCACCTGGGCTACGCGGTGCAGTGGTTCTCGTTCGTGCTCATCACGTTGATCGGCTACACGGCGTTGCTGCGCAGACGCCTCGTCGAGGCGGAGGACGCGCTCAACGCGACGGCGCCGCCTCCCGAGCGACGTCCGCCACCGCCGCCAGCAGCGACCGGTACGGGGTGACGAACTTCTCGACGCCCTCGGCCTCGAGCGTCCGGGTCACCTCGTTCAGGTCGATCCCGAGCGCCTGCAGCGCGCGTAACGTGCGACCCGCCTCCTCGAGCGCATCGCTCAAGCGCGGCTGCGGTTCGCCCTGCGCGCGGTACGCGTCGAGCGTGGCGCGTGGCAGCGTCGTGATCGTCGCGGGACCGATCAGTGGCTCGACGTACGCGGTCGGCGAGTAGCGGTCGTCCTTCACGCCCGTCGACGCCCACAACAACCACTGGGGCCGTGCACCGTGGCTCGCCAGGTCGGCGAAGGCCTCGCCGAACACGTCGTGGTAGATCACGAAGGCGCGCTTGGCCGACGCGATCGCCGCGCGGCCGCGCAGGGCGGCGGCGCGCTCACCGCGCTCGCCGCCCTGCGCCGTGAGCTCGTCGAGCAGCGGGTCGATGGCGACGTCGATGCGCGAGAGGAAGAAGCTCGCGACCGAGGCGATGGCGTGCAGGGGTCGGCCGGCCTCGAGCCGGTCACGCAGGCCCGCGACGTACGCCTCGGCCACCGCCTGGTAGCGGGGCAACGCGAAGAGCAGCGTGACGTTGAGGTTGATGCCCTCGGCGGTGAGCTGGCGGATCGCCGGCAAGCCGGCGCTCGTGCCAGGCACCTTGATCAGCACGTTGGGACGGTCGAGGGCCTGCCACAGACGGCGCGCCTCGCGCACGGTGCCCTCGGTGTCGTGCGCCAGGGTCGGCGACACCTCGAGCGACACGTAACCGTGCTGACCATCGGAGCGTCGGAAGGTGTCGGCGAAGAGGTCGGCGGCGTCCTGGACGTCCTCGACGGCGAGCGTCTCGAAGATCCGCTCGGGATCGTGACCCTCGGCGGCCAGGTCCTGGATCGCCTGGTCGTACGCGTCGGAGCCGGCGATCGCCTTCTCGAAGATGGCCGGGTTGGAGGTCACCCCGTGGAGGCCGTCCTGCGCGATGAGGCGTGCCAGGTCCCCATCCTTCAACATCGTCCTGCTGATCTCGTCGAGGTACACGGACTGGCCCAGCGCGGCCAGCTGCCGGAGTGGGTTCATGTCGCTCCTCCCGTCCCGTCCAGGATAGTGGTCGCCGCGCGCGGCGCGTGTGTCAGCCGGTCGCCTCGAGGCCGTCGGCCATGACCACGTACGTCCCGTCCGCCGCGGCGCGCGCGAGGCGGAGCCGCACGCGCGGCAGCGGCATGACGGCGGGTCCGCTGACCACGCGACCCGCTCGTGTCGGGTCGAAGACGCTGTAATGGCACGCGCAGGTCAGCTGCGGCGTGGTGCCGCGGTGGTTGAAGGCGAAGGCGATCGCCTCGGTGTCGCGGTTGAGGTCGACGAGGCAGCCCAGGTGCGTGCAGATGCGGCTGAACCCCGCCAGGACCACGCGCTCGCCGGGCGCGATGCCACCGTCCGGGCCGCTCAGCACCAACGCGCCCGGGATCGGTTCGGGCAGCCGTACGACGAGCGTCGGCCACCCGGCGAGCACCATCTCGAGCGCGTCCCAGGGTGCGGCGAAGCGCGCCACGGGCGCGACGAGCGTCGCCTCGCGCGGCTCGAAACGGGGCGGGTCGGCCGGCGCCGCCTTGTTGAAGTGCACGCGCCACACCTCGTGCGCGCCGTAGCCGGCCCCGGCCAGCGCGGCCAGGACCGGTACGCGCCAGAGCCACGTCACGAGGCGACGGCGTGCCGGATCCGGTGGTCCGCCGCTCGCGCTCACACGTGCCTCAGCGTGGCGTGGCCACGTCGGTGGCCAGCCAACGCACCAGGACCTCGATCTCGGGGTCGCTCAGGATCGCTCCGAAGCCGGGCATGATGCCGCGGCCGAAGGTGATGGCCGAGCGCACGTTGGCTTCCTGAGCGCTGCGCGCGTTGCCGGCGAGACGAGGGCCGCTGCCGCCCTGTGCCTGCGCGCCGTGGCACATCGCGCAGTGCTGCGCGTAGAGGCCTTGCGCGACGACGGCGATCGCGTCCGGCGCCCCCTCCGCGAGCGCCGCCTCGGCGCGTTCGCTGCCGGAGAGGCCGGTGTCGTCGCCGCTCGGCGCCGCCGCGGTCGGCACGCCCGGAACGGGCGCGTCGGCCGCGAGCTCACCGCGGGCGCGCGCCTCGGCGGTGCGGATCAGCTCGGGCACGCGGCCCGCCGCGGCCTCGCCGACGCGTTCGACGTGGGCGGACCAGGCGCGGATCGCGCCCTCGTCGTCGCCGCTGGCGAAGTAGGCGTTGCCGAGGAAGAGACTGGCTTGCGGCTCGAGCACGCCGAGCCCGCCGGCGCTGATCGCCGCGCGCTCGAGGAGCTCGATGGCGTCGTCCGAGCGCCCCCGCAGGAACATGAACTGACCCGTCCGCGACAGCGCGGCCGCGTCGGTGGCGTCGTGCTCGGTCAGGATCTCGAACGAGACCTCCACCGCCTGCTCCATCGCGCCCGTGTCCCACAGGACCTCGGCCAGGGCGTTGAGCGTGGTCGCGTTGCGTTCGGTCTCGAGGTCGGCGAGCACCGGACCGAGCCCGGTGATGAGCCGCAGCCGCGCCGCGGCCTCGACGTCGAGCTGCCCGTCGGGCGTCTCGAGGTAGGTCTCGTAGGCCGCGCGCGCGGTGTCGAGGTCCCCGAGCTGGAAGGAGAGCTCGGCCACGCCGACGAGCGTGTCGGGATCGAGCGGGTCGAGCCGGCGCGCCTCCTGGAGGTACTGCAGCGCCGTGGCCGGGTCGTTGGCGAAGGTCAGCAGCGCCAGGCGCTGGTAGGCGAGGACGGGTGCGGCGCCGCTCGCCTCGCGGGCGGCGAGCAGCACACGGCGGTACGTCGCCTCGGCCTGGGGTGCGTCTTGCAGCGTCCAGTAGGCGTCGGCGAGCTGCATGAGCGAGCCGACGCTGCCGTCGCGATCGGCGGCGCGCTGCAGGTCGCGAAGCGCCTCGGCGGCGCGCAGGTCCGCCTCGAAGAAGGTCGTGACGGTGGCGTCCTGCCCGACGCGGGGGAGCACGAAGGGCCCGAGGGCCACCGCCGTCACCACCATGATCCCGAGCAAACCGAGCGACGCCCATGGCAGGCTGCGACGTTGCGCGGCGCTGCTCGCGGTGCTCACGCGTCCGGCCAGTTCGGCGCTGCGTTGGTCGATGGCGCGCAGCACGCCGGCGGCCTTCGCCTCGTAGCGGGCGCGCAGCTCGCCGCGCCGCGCCTCCGGCATGTCGTCGCGGGCGTCAAGCTCGCGGATCGCCCGGAACAGCGACTCGCGCTCCTCCTCCAGGTCGACGAGCTCGGGGTCGCGCTCGTCCGGGAGCGGGTCGGTCTGGCGTGAGGCGATGAGCGGAACGGCGGCGTAGGCCACCGCGATGAGGACGAGGAGCGTGACGAAGACGTAGGTCAGCACGGCGGGAACCTCAGCGGCCTGCGCCCTCGCCGAGCGGGCCTTGCAGCTCGGCGCGAACGCGATCGAGATCGGTGGGGTCGACGTCGATGCGCTCGTCGGCGGCGGCGCGCCAGCGTCGCACCATACGCATGACGACGACGACGGCGACGAGCAGCACCAGGACCGGCAGGAGCCAGACGAGCAGGTTCATGCCGCGCATCGGTGGGTTCTGGAGGATCCAGTCGCCGTAGCGATCCTGGAAGAAGGCGAGCACCTCGGCCCGTGAAGCGCCCTGGTCGAGCTGCTCCTGGATCAGCACGCGCATCTCGCGAGCGATCGCCGCGTTCGACTCCGACACCGACTCGGAGACGCACGTCGGGCAGCGCAGCTCGCGGCCGATCTCGAAGACGCGTGGGTCGAGCTCGCGGTCCTGGGCGCCCGCGACCCCGAGGGTCACGAGCCAGGTCAGCACGAGGACGGTTACGAGCAGCCGGCGGCGGGTGCGGACGACGAGCGCACTCATCGTCTCAGCGCCCCGATCTGCTCCTCGAGGATCGTGGTCGTCACGGGCCCGGCGAACTTGTGCTGCAGGGTGCCGTCGGCGTGGACGAAGAAGGTCTCGGGCACGCCGAAGAGGCCGTAGGCGATGCTGGTGCGGCTGTCCGCGTCGAAGAGGTTCGGGAAGGTGAGCCCGAAGCGGTCGACGAAGGCCCGGCCCGCGGCGCGACCGTCGCGGTCCTGCGTCTGGATGCCGATGAACAGCACCTCGTCGCCGAAGCGCTCGAAGGCGCGCTGCAGGTGCGGCGCCTCCTCGTAGCAGGGACCGCACCACGACGCCCAGAAGTTGATGACCAGCGGGCGTCCGCGTACGTCGTCGAGCGTCATGCGCGGACCGAACTCGGCCATGTAGCGCTCGAGGACGGGCAGGTCGAAGTCCGGGACCGCGCGGCCCAGGAAGTTCGAGGGGATGTCGCGGTCCGGGCTGCCGCGCAGCAGCCCGAACATGAACAGCGCCGTGAGTCCCGCGACCGTCGCTACGACGGGCAGCAGACGCCTGAGGCGGCTCACGCCTCCGCTCCCGCGGGGACGTCCGCGGTGACCCGGCGACGCAGCGGACGATCGCCCGGCGTCAAGGCGTAGGCGGTGCCGAGGGCGATGATCGCCCCACCGATCCAGATCCACGTCACGAGCGGGCTCTGCACCGCTCGGATGATCACGAAGTCCTGCGTGGGGTCGACCGCCCCCGCGAGCGCGAGGTAGAGGTCGTGGCCGATCGTGTAGCGCACCGAGGGGGTGGGGACGGTCATCTGGTTGGTGCCGAAGCGGTTGATGCGCGGCGTGAGCACCGTCACCTGGCGATCACCTTGCCACACGGCGACCTCGACGCCTACCGACGCGCGGCCGGCGGACTGCTCGGCGAAGGGACGCAGCGCCTGGAGCTCGTAGCCCTGGAACGCTACCCGCTCGCCGTAGTCGAGGCGCAGTTGCTGGTCGACGCGGTACCCGCCCGCACCTGCGATCCCGATGGCGATCACGATGACGCCCAGGTGCACGACCATGGAGCCGACTCGGCGCTTCTGCTCGAAGGCGTAGCGCGTGAACACCTCGCCGAGGGAGCGCCCCGTGATGCGCGCGCGCGGGACGATGGCGCCGGCGAGGAGCAGGCCGACCGAGGCCAGGTTCCAGCCCGCCAGCCCCACGGTGAGGAGCGGGTAGGGCCGGCGCATGCCGAACGCCAGCGCGACGACGACGAACAGCACGAGCGCCGCCGTCATGACGAGCAGGTTGCTGCGCAGCGTCTGCGTCTCGGCGCGGCGCCACGGCAGCAGCGGGCCGACGCCCATGAGCAGCAGCACCAACATCCACACCGGCAGCGTGATGGCGTCGAAGAAGGGGGCGCCGACGGTGACGCGCGCTCCGCTGGTGGCCTCGACGAAGATGGGGAAGACGGTACCGAGCAGGACCGCGAAGGCCATGGCCAGGAAGAGCACGTTGACGCCGATGAAGGCCCCCTCGCGGCTCACGACGGCGTCGAGGTCGGCGCGGTCGCGCACCTGGTCCCAGCGCCACACCACCAGACCGATGCTGATGACCGAGACGATCGCGAAGAAGGTCAGGAAGAACGGCCCCACCGGTCCGTCGCCGAAGGCGTGCACGCTCGAGACCACACCGGAGCGGATCAAGAAGGTGCCGAGCAGGGTGAGGGAGAAGGTCAGCACGATGAGCAGGAGGTTCCAGGCCTTGAGCATGCGCCGCCGCTCCTGCACCTGGATGCTGTGCAGGAAGGCTGTGGCGGTGAACCAGGGCATGATCGAGACGTTCTCGACCGGGTCCCAGGCCCAGTAGCCGCCCCACCCCAGCACCTCGTAGCTCCACCAGCCGCCCGAGATGATCGCGGCGGTGAGGAAGCCCCAGCCCAGCAGCGTCCAGCGCCGCGTGAGACGCATCCACTCGGTGCCCGGCCGGCGCGTGATCAGCGCCGCCATCGCGAACGCGAAGGGCACGGTGAGCCCCACGAAGCCGAGGTACATCAGCACCGGGTGGACCGCCATCATCCAGTGGTTCTGGAGCAGCGGGTTGGCGCCCGGACCGTCGAGCGGCGGGTTCGCCAGGACGATGAAGGGGTTGGCGGCGAACGTCACGACCGAGAGGAAGAAGATCGCCACGACCTGCATGACCACCAGGGCCCAAGGCCGCAGGATCGTGTTCGGGGCGGTGACCGCGAGCACCGCGGCGTAGGCGGTGAGCAGCCAGGCCCACAGCAGGACCGAACCCTCGAGCGCGGCCCACAGCGTCACCACCTTGACCCAGGTCGGCGACTCGATGCGCGAGTGCTCGGCGACGTACTTCACGGTGAAGTCGTCGGTCAGGAGCGCCGCCTGCATGACGATGATGGCGGTGGTGGCGGCGAGGAAGACGGCGATGGCGCTGAGCCGCGCGCTGGTCTGCAAGCGCGCATCGCGCCGGATCGTGCCGACGGCCCCCGCGACGGCGGCGTAGACCGCCAGCGCCAGCGCCAGGGTCAGGGCGGCCGAGCCGAGGACGCCGAGGCTCAGCATGGGAACGTGGCTACGTGCACGGCGTTCAGGTGCGTCATTGGAGCGACCTGCGCAGTTCCTCGATGTCGATGTGGCCGTCTTCGGGCGCCTCGTACACCTCGGAGTGCTTGATGAGCAGGTTGTCGGATACGAACACGCCGGCGTCGAAGCTGCCCTCGATCACGACGCCCGCGTTCTCGCGGAAGAGCTCCGGCGGCGCCCCGACGTGCTCGACGGGGTAGCTCTGGATCCCGTCCGTGACGAGGAAGGTCAGCTGGAGACTCTGGTCGTTGAAGGCCACGCTCTCGGGCGCGACGAGGCCGCCGAGCCGGATGCGCCGGTTCTCGAACTGGCTCGGTTCGCGAGCGTACTCGTTGGGCAGGATGAAGTACACCAGCGACGTGTTGAGCGCCTGGAAGATCATGAAGCCGGCGACGCCGAGGACGCCGACACCCAACATGGCGTAGACGACCCGTTTCGTCGCGAGCCCGAGCCGCCGCGAGCTGGCGCGCATCACGCTTCGCTCCGAGACGCGCCGCGCTCGATCACGCGCCGAGCCTCGGCATCCTCGAGCAGGCGCCGCTTGCGCCAGCCCAAGTAGGCGAGGTACCCCCCGTAGGCGAGCACGACCTGCCCCCAGGCGATCGTGACCCACGTCCAGTGGCTCCAACCCTCAAACACGGACCACACCTCCAGCACTCGGCGTTGCCGCGAGCTCGCGTTCCGCCCGCTCCGCTTCGAGTTGCGCCTCGATGCGCCCGAGACGGGCGCGGTCGACCATGAACCAGGCGTAGACGAGCCCGGCGACCACGGTGTTGAACAGCAGGGTGAAGAGCATCTCCGGCGCCATGGTGACGCCGCTGCCGTCGAGCGCGATCGCGCGCGACGGGTGCAGCGTCCGGAACCACTCGGCGGCCAGGTAGTTGAAGGGGAGGCTGGCGGCGACGATGATCGCCACCACCGCGGAGACGCGGCCGCGGCGGACCGGGTCGTCGATCAGCGCGCGCACGATGAAGTAGCCGACCAGCAGCGCCACCATCAGCGCCGTGAGGGTCAGCTTGGCGTCCCACGTCCAGAAGGTGTTCAGCGTGGGCCGCGAGTAGGTCATGCCGCCGATGATGGTCAGCGCCGAGAAGAGCAGCGCCATCTCGCCCGACGCCACGGCCAGCACGTCGTCGCGGCGCTTGCCGCGCCACAGGAAGAGCGCGCCGAACAGGGCCGTGAAGGCCACCGCGACGAAGCCGATCCAGGCCACGGAGACGTGGGCGTACATGATGCGGATCAGGTTGCCCTGGTTCACGTCCTGCGGGCTCCACACGAGCCCCAGGTAGGCCCCTGCCAGGAACAGCGGCACGAGACCGATCCCCCACACCCGTAGCCAGGCCGGGCGCCGCAGCCGCTCACTCGCATCCATCATCGCGCTCGCTTTCTGCGCGCGACGCGGCGCTGCCGCTCGCGCGCGTACCCGTTGTGGTTCGTCACGTCCGTCACTCTTCCACGACGAAGTGGTAGATCGCCGTACAGAGCACAGCGTAGACGAGGTCGAACGCCACGAGCAAGCGTATCCAACCCTGGGCGAGATCGAGGTCGCCTGGTCCCACCAACGCGCCGCTGGCGCGGACCGCGGCGAGCAGGATCGGCACGACGATCGGGAACATCAGCACGGGCAGGAGCGACTCGCGCGCGCGCAGGTTCGCGGTGAGCCCGGCGTAGAAGACCGCGATGAGCGCGAAGCCGAGCGTGCCGAGGGCCATCGTGGCCAGCAACCAGGGCCAGGCCGCAGGGAAGGGCGCGCCGTAGAGCACGAACGTCACCGGCAGCATCAGCAGCCCGAGCAGGAGCATGAAGAGCCAGTTGGCGAGCAGCTTGCCGAGGTACACGGCGGCGCGCGGTACGGGCGTCGTGAGCAGGTGGTCGAAGGCGCCGTCCTCGAGGTCGGCCTGGTACGACTGGGCCGCCGAGATCACGCCGGCGAAGGCGAGCGCGACCCACAGCGCACCGGTGGCGGCGCCGCGCAGCAGCGCCTCGTCCTGACCGATCGCGAAGGCCAGCACCACCAGCGTGACGGCAGAGAAGAACAGCGTCGCGACCGTGGTCGCCTTGCTGCGCGTCTCGTGCAGGAGGTCCTTGCGTGCGACCCAGAAGATGGCGACGAGGTCGTTCACGGTGTCCCTGAGCGCGCGCCCAGCCGGAGGCGACCGTCGTCGAGGACGAGTTCGGCGTCGCTGAGCGCGCGGCTGCGCTCGCGCTCGTGGGTCGCCATCAGGATCGTCACACCGCGCTCGCGCGCCTCCCTGACGAGGCCGTCGAGCAGGTCCTGGCCCTCGTGGTCGAGGGCCGCGTGGGGTTCGTCGAGCAACCACAGGTCGGCGTCGGCGGCGAGCAGCCGCGCCAGGCCGAGCCGCTTGCGCATGCCGCTGGAGTACGTCCGC
>SL_3KL_010_SEDDRAFT_10003501_pt1 | contig 14243 bp, 9 predicted proteins | sample SodLakKL_010_SED_2_FD_10381 | JGI IMG/M metagenome (IMG submission 10381)
ATAAAAAAACTGGATTCGAACCTACGCCCCGACCGCTGTCGGGGTAACCTCCGATTGCTCTGCCACTGAGCTACCGAGGAAGGTATTTATTGTAAAGTCAGTAAATAAAAAAACTGTATTCGAACCTACGCCCCGACCGCTGTCGGGGTAACCTCCGATTGCTCTGCCACTGAGCTACCGAGGAAGGTATTTATTATAAAGTCAGTACATAAAAAAACTGGATTCGAACCTACGCCCCGACCGCTGTCGGGGTAACTTCTCCCGATAGTTCGGGACTCTGCCACTAAGTTACCGAGTAATGTAGCAATTAACTCAATAAGTCAAACTCTAAATCAAAGAAAAACCCCAAATTTACAGGGGTTGTTCAAACAGATTTAAATATAAGACTTAACAGAATCGTAAGTCAAGAAATTTTTAAATAATTTGAAAATATATTCCCGGATGATACATCAAAGCCACTGATCATTTCAGCGGCTTTGATGTCAAAGAAAAATCGAATTGCTAAACTTCTCCGGAATTCTTCATATCCTGAATTTCAAGTCGGATCTCCTGCGATACTTTTTTTATTTCCTGCAGAGTTTTTCTTGCCCTTGTTCCGGCTGCTTTATTTCCTTTTTCATAGAATTTAACCATATCAGGTTCAAGTTCATCTAAAAGGGACTTCATTTGATCAATTCGGCTCATGCTGTAACTCCTTTGGTTAGTTAAAGTTAAATACTTTATTCAAACACGTTAATTAGCTGAAACTATATATTCAGCTATGAGTAGTCAAGTTAAAAATGGCTTTTTTACGATATATAAAGCACTTTTTATTTGAAATCTATTCTTCAAATGAATTTGAAATGAATGTTGTGCCATTTGTATCAGGAAAATCTGCAAATAAACGCGCAGTTGTTAACCTGATGGATACGGGAATTTCTTTAAATTCATCCGGAATTTGTAGATGTGGATCATGAGTATCAAACTGATCCCGGGAAATGAAATGAGGTTTATCCTTTTTAATAAATTCATCAGATTCATCCAGGCTGAAAACCATAATTTCATCTATCTGCATCTCTCTTTGTAATACAGATGCAAAATCGGCAAGGTTAATCGAAACCGTTTTGCCTGTTTGCGTATCATTAACAAGGTTTGAAATCAATAAATGTGGCTGATCCGGAAGTTGCTTCAACTGGTTTCCATCAACCTGAATTTTATTTTTGTTTTTACTGATTAATGACCTTTGATATCCATTCAGCCCAATGGTTGAAACGCCATGATCGGCCAAGAGTGCGATCAGGCGGTGATTGAGATCTTTTATAGCCCTGACCGTTGCATCTTCCCTCATCATACCGGTTTGAATCAGGCGTTCTGTATATGCACTATCGCCATGAATAATGAGTCCTCTTGAACTGCTTTGTTGTGATAATGAACGGGCAAATGAAGCCAGAAAGACACCGTTATCAAGGTGTTTATAATCTAATACTGCGATATAATCCATACGAAATTTTGTGAATAAATTTTCATTTTTTTAAGGCATTGCTTTTTAAGGAATATGGCAGCAACTCTCTTGCATGATAGGTTGATCGGGTACCGTCACCATGGTAAAGTTCAATAAACTGTTCCTGCATCCATTCACAAATTACCTGTCTGCATCCGCCGCAGGGGCTGGCAAAATCACTTTTTGGCACATGTAACGAAAGTTTATCGAATGCCCGAATACCCGCAGTGACAGCTCGTCCAATTGCAAGACGTTCAGCACATAATCCATAACTCCATTCACTGAATTCAACATTAACACCCGGAATAACATTCTCCCCGGAAAACAAGAGAGCTGAAACAGGGAAGGATGAATTTGGAATGACTGCTAAATTCAGCAGTTCAGTAAGAGTTTCTCTGGTATTAGAGTTGATTTTACAATCCGGTGAGTAAAGTGTATGGCCAGGAAATTTCTCCTCTATCGAGATATTGATTTTAAATTCATCCTGCCAGAATACGGGTTTCATTTCCGGTTTTTTTTCATAGGTCAATATAACAGGCCGAGCCCCGGCAGCCAGGCAGCTGCTGATTGCAATCTGCTCGGGTGTGATCGATAAGGGATAAGAAGCATTTTCAATTCTGACTCCGGGATATAGTATATCATCACTTCCGGTGACAAGGCAACAATCTGAATTGCCTGAATAGGGTGTATATGAATTCTTCCTCAGTCGGTTCCAGTTCATAAGTCAGTAATACTTCGCATTACAGTATCGGCAATTTGAGGACGAATATTTCTGATTTCAGATCCATAACTTCGATGCGGATATGTTCTGTTTGTCAGTAATATGATAGCGAGATTATGATCAGGGTCGATCCAAATACTGGTTCCTGTAAAACCGAGATGCCCAAATGTTCGTTTACCGGTCAGTGCCCCTGCACTGCTGAATTCTCCGCTCTTTCGGTCAAAACCCAAACCCCGTTCATTGATCGGTGACTGTGAACTTGTAAACAGTTCAACGGTTTCCGGCTCTAAATAACGGCGCCCTTTATAATACCCATTATTTAGTAACATTTGTGCCCATATTGCGAGATCCATGGAGGAACCGAACAATCCGGCATGACCTGCAACGCCATCCATAAAGTATGCTCGTTCATCGTGTACAACTCCCTGAACAACCCCTCGCTCATAAATATCATCAATTTCGGTGGGCGGAATTCGATTGCTCATCCAGTTGCCTAAACGTGACGGGTTGAAGTGTGCAGCATTCATACCCATCGGGTAAAAAAAATACCTTCGAATATACCTGTCGAGTGGGATACCACTTACGATTTCAACGATGTCACCTAATAGTATAAATCCGAGATCACTATACACATACTCTTCACCGGGCGTATTGATAAGTGGTTCATTTCTGATTGCCCTGAGAATCTCGGATCTTGTATGATACCTGTCAACATAGATTTGAAATGCAGGCAATCCTGAAGTGTGAGTTAATAGATGCCTGATCGTAATGAATTCCTTTCCGGGTTCATCAAAATCAGGGATATAGTCCGAAACTTTGTCATCGAGAGAAATTTCTCCATCTTCATATAATTTCATAATAGCAGTGGCAGTAGCCATTACTTTTGTTATGGATGCCAGGTCGAACACATCGGTCTCATAGACCGGCCTGGTTTTCTCATAATCATGATAGCCATACCCTTTGTGCCATGCGAGAACACCATCTTTTACCACTGCGATTGAACCACCCGGATAGATCGAATCTTCTATGGCACTTTGCATCATTTCATCGAGTATCATCAGTGAATCTGTACGTAAACCAACTGATTCGGGCATATCAAGGCGCAATCCGGATTGCGGGATATCAATACCTTCTCCTGTTTCATATAAACCGGGAATAGGTGCTGGTAATTTTCCGGAAATTGTCTGGCCTGCAAATAGTGCCGGTACTGTATTCCGAACCTGGTGAGTTGTTGCTGACCAGGCAAGCATATGAACGTCCGTATTTTTCAGGTCATTCAGCACATAGGGATTACCAAATGCAATTAAAACTGAGGGTTTATTGAGGTTTTGAAGCTGATTCAGAAATGTATGCTGCTCCTCGGTTAGTTGCATGGGTTGATGTGATCTTACGAATATAAATGATCCGATGACTAAGAGGTCAGCAGATCCGGCATCATCGAGTATTTGTATCTTTTCATCTGTACCGGTTCTTTGATCGAGTACATGGAAAGAAACATTTGAATGATATTTGCGTAATTCACTTGCAAATGATGTTCCGGTAGATCCGGATCGGTCATCGGCAACAGATACAACGACAATTCTTTGGTATTTTGAATCTGAAATGGGCAGTATATCCCCATCATTCTTCAGAAGAGTAACTGACTCCCGCGCTATTCGTCCGGCTGTTTTTCTGTAAAGAGGAGTATTGATTTCTCTTCCGATCGATTCAATATCAATTTCAACTGAATCAAAAAGGCCCTGTTCATTTTTTAAATGAAGGATTTTTCTCAGAGATTGATCGATTCGTTCTTCACTTAAAGTTCCGCGTTCGACGGCTTTTTCAACCTCATAAATAGCTGTCATCTCATCCGGGCTAATCAGCATAACATCCGCTCCTGCCTGAAGAGATCTGACCACAGCCTCACCGGGTGAATATTTTGTGGTAATTCCACTCATTTCAAGCCCGTCTGTTACAATCAGGCCATCAAATCCGAGGCTGTCAGCAAGAATACGTCCGAGTATATCGGGATCAAGAGTGCCGGGGGTCTCAGGGTTTGAACTGATATTCGGAAAGGCTATATGGGCACTCATAATGCTTCTGAGGCCGTTATCAATCGCATAGCGAAACGGATGTAATTCGATGGTTTCAAGCCTGTCGTAAGAGTGATTGATGACCGGAAGGGCAAGGTGGGAATCTGTATCGGTATCTCCATGCCCGGGAAAGTGTTTAGCTGTTGCAAGTAATCCCTCGCTCTCTACTCCGTCAATGAATGCCTGCCCGAACTTTGAAACAATTTCGGGATCGGCAGAGAATGACCGGACATTGATCACCGGATTATCCGGATTGTTATTGACATCGAGAACCGGCGCATAGATTTGGTGAACTCCAAGTGCTTTTGCCTCTCTTGCAGTGATTTGCCCTTTAAGAAAGGCATTTTCAGGGTTCCCGGTTGCTGCTACTCCCATTGAAGGTGTAAACCTTGTTGTACCCGAAACTCTCATTGCCGCTCCGAATTCCATATCCTGGGAAATCCACAGCGGAATTTCTGAAATCTGTTGAAATTTCTGAGTCAATACTGCCTGGCCATAAATATCACCACTCATAAAAATGAGTCCTCCAACATGATATTGTTCAATAAGCCGTTTCCACTCCAGGTAACGCTGATCCTGCTCATTTCTGAATGTTCCATTAACCGGTATCACAAAAAGCTGCCCGATTTTTTCACGGAGTGTCAAAGTTTGAATCAGCGAATCGATATCGACAGTTACATTATGCTCCACCTGTTCATCAGGAGGTATTGGTTGATCAGCATCTGGTTGGGCCAGGGGGATTTCAAACTCTCTCTGACCGGTGTCTCCATCAAAAGTTGCACCGGTACTTTTACAGGAGGTAATGATGCAAATTAAAAGAATTAAATTTGTCAGCCGATACAGATAACTTTGATTCCCGATATCGTCACGATAATGCATAATAGAAAAGAAGTGTGTTATGATATTCTAAAAAAAAAACCGTCTGTTAAATGTAAGTTGAAATGAATTAAAGCATCTGGTCAAAGTTTGAGATCAAACGGAAAATCTAAATAGTTTACGGGTTACCAGGGACGAGCCGCATGGTCTGATAACTGGTTTCCCGGAAAAAGGTGCTGTCCTGATAGATGTATCGATATTGGCCATTCAGCCACAACTCGGTTTGATCACCGAAGAAATCGGATAATGGATTACCGGATTGGCCGGTTGGCAATACACTGTAGGTACGGTTTAAGGATGAAAAATCAACTATTCTTCTGATTGAAGGTCCCAGGACCATATCAAAAGGTTTAAACCAGCGGTATTGGCCCATATTGAGTGACATGCCATGTCCGGGAGCTGCATATGGGCCTTTACTGAGAAGATTGTTAACAATTAACTTCAGGATAGCAGAAGCTTCATCAGTTTCACTCGCTTCAGCAAACAGCGGTGGCTTCAGGGTAATTGTATGAACAGCCTCCCAGCGCCACTGAAACGGTTCGGGCCCGTACATACTTGTAAGCCACTCAATGGCATCCTGCATGCTCTGTACAATAATATCTTCTCTTGTTTCAGTTGCCTCTGTATGGATATTATTGAATAAAAAACTGTTTTCTTCCAGCAGCCTGGTCATTACCCTGACAGGGATGTTTTCAAGCCACACAAAGCTTTCATAAGCAGCTTCTCCAAGTTCATCAAGCAAGGTGTTACGGGTTAGCTTCATAAAAAAGGTATCCATAATTGTTGCAGCCGTTGATGCGGGATCATAACGAAAATCCCAGTTTTCAAGATAGGGGGCTATCATGGTGAAATCGTAAGGATCTCCGGCCATCCTGAGAACCGGCAGGAGCTGTTCGATTATTTCACGGGCATGAACAGAGTATGAATCGAACTGCATCTCCTGGAAAAGATCCACATCAAGCGTATCGTGGTTGGTAAAATATTCTTCAATTCTTTCGATTCGTGAAGGCGGTTCCCAATAATTTGTGATATAGTGCGGGTAACTGTCAGTATGAAGCTTGTTATTTGCGTTTGCAACAAAACCCTGTTCGGGATTGATAATCCGTGGAAGTTCATCAAATGGTATCCAGCCCTGCCAGTCGTAGGAAGGATCCCAGCCGTTTCTGAAAAGCAAGGGGTGATGATCGCGGACAGGCAGGCCGGCAGCGCTGAATATGGCGATATTGCCAGACCGGTCAGCATAAACAAAATTTTGCCCCGGTGCTTTAAAATGCCCGAGGGCTTCTCTGAACTCATTAATATTTTCTGACCAGTTAATTTGATACAATGCCCATAGTTCATGGCTGACTTCATGCCCTGTCCAGCTCAGAGAAATCATATGGTCACCGGTCAGGTCCTGGTTCGGGTAAATATCGGAAATTACAGGCCCGTGCCTGGTAGTGCGAACCCTGTGAATTCTGTCATCCTCATCTTTTACCCTCAGTACGGTTTCAACCCAATCAAATGGTTGAGTTATTGGTATTCCATTCTGGTAATCAACTATATACCTGTTCTCATCTTCGGGATCAGGGCGTTCTAAAAAAAAGTCTGTATCATCTGCCATCATATTGGTCAGGGACCAGGCAAATTCTTTGTTTTGTCCTAAAACGATAAGTGGAGCGCCGGGAAGGGTTCCGCCGGAAATATTTCTGCCATTCAGGGAAAGGTGTAATTCATACCAGTGTCCGGGCATAGATAAACCCATATGGGGGTCACCGGCAAGAATTGGATAACCGGAAAGAGTTCGGCTGCCATCAACTGCCCAAGCATTACTGCCTGTAGTTGAACCGCCCCGTTGTGATAACTTTCTGATATTGAATTCTGTGTCCACAATCGGTAGCAGCGACTCGGCAAACCGGGCAGACATCTGGTCATCCATCATAGTGGGATGGTTATCACTGTAACCCGGAAAGAGTTCAAGCATGGTTGATTGAGGAAGTATCTCACCAAGATATGCGAATGTCAGCTCACTCCACCAGCTTACATTCATTTCCCATGCCATCAGCCGTGAGAGTGCGTATGAATGTGTTGGTGTCCATTCAATCGGCTCAATACCGAGAAGGGTGAATTCGATGGGGAGATTATTACTGTTTTGATCTGTGAAATCATTGATCCCCCTTGAGTATGCAGTTAAAATCTGTTGCATTTCACCGGGAGCTTCAGATTCGATTTTTTTTGCAGTCTCCCAAAATCCGAGAGTTCGTTGGTATTCATCAAATTCGATTAGCTCTTCACCGAAGAACTCCGCAAATCTCCCCTCTGCTGTGATTTGAGTCAGTGTCATTTGCCACAACCTGTCCTGTGCATGCACATATCCTATTGCGTAATATAGATCGGTTTCATTTTGAGCGTAAATATGGGGAACACCAAACGGATCCCAGTGAATATCAACTTCAGCTTGAAGGCCGGGTAAGGTGATTGTCGCAGAATAATTGGGTAATGGTTTGTAAAAAGTCCAATATATTCCAAGAACTGATAGTCCAAAAAGAAGGAATATGATAAACAGGATTACTCGTAAGGTTGTTTTCATGATATATGAAAGTTACACGCCTTATCTTTGGTATTGTAAAATTGAAAATTCGGTACAAAATACATACTCTCAAAGCCCAATTCTAAACTAAATCTATCAGGTGATATGAGTCAGATAAAAATTATTACAGTGATTGGTGGCGGAACGATGGGAAATGGAATTGCCCATGTATTTGCGATGAATGGTTTTGAAGTGAACCTGGTGGATACGAAACAGGAGTTACTGGATCGTGCTTTAAATACGATTGAGAAAAACCTGGATCGTATGGTGCAAAAAGAAAAGATCTCGGATGCAGATAAATTGAAAACACTTGATAACATACATCCCTCACTGAACCTTGGAGAATCTGTTAAAAAAGCGGATTTAATTATTGAAGCGATACCTGAAATATTTAAACTCAAAAAACAGGTACTCTCTGATATTGATAAACACGCAGGAGAACATGCGGTTATCGCGTCCAATACATCATCCATATCCATTACACGGCTTGCTGCAGTAACCGACCATCCGGAACGTTTCATCGGAATGCATTTTTTTAACCCCGTACCGGTTATGAAACTCGTCGAAGTTGTAAACGGGCTTGAAACCGCTTCAGAAGTGACAAAGTTGATTGAAGATATTTCCAGAGAATTGGGAAAAGTGCCCGTTCCTGTCAATGATTCCCCTGGATTCGTTTCTAACAGGGTACTGATGCCGATGATCAATGAAGCAATTTTTTGTGTTTATGAAGGGGTTGGAAGCCCGGAGCATATTGATGAGGTGATGAAACTGGGTATGGCTCATCCAATGGGGCCATTAAGACTTGCTGACTTTATCGGCCTGGATATCTGCCTGGATATCCTTAATGTATTATATGATGGCTTTAAAGACCCCAAATACAGGCCGTGCCCCTTGCTGGTGAAAATGGTAGATTCAGGCAAGCTGGGTGATAAAACCGGGATTGGGTTTTATAATCATGAATAATGCAATTTTCTGAAAGGAACTGACAGATAGCTTTTTAACTCAAAAATCAAAAAACCTTGATTGACCTGAGAAGTGATACGGTGACAAAACCGACAAAAGAGATGCTTGATGCGATGATTACCGCAGAGGTGGGGGATGATGTGTTTGGTGAGGATCCTTCGGTTAATCAATTTGAGCAAAAAATGGCCAGGATGTTTGGAATGGAAGCTGGGTTATTTGTTCCCAGTGGAACAATGGGTAACCAATTGTCTGTCAAAATATTAACGCAACCGGGAGATGAGGTGATTATCGATAAGACCGGCCACGTTTTCAATTATGAAACCGGAGCTGCGGCTCACCTGTCTTCGGTGCAATTGAGTACTATCCGGGGAGCAAAAGGAAAACTTGATCCGGATTTAATAGAACAATGTATTCGTCCAAAAAATGACTGGGATCCCCGGAGCCGGGTTGTAGCAATTGAAAATACGACGAACAAGGGCGGAGGAGCTTGTTACACTGAAAACGAGCTGACCGCAATTATGGAGAAGGCCAGGGAACACGAACTATTGATTCATTTGGATGGAGCCAGAATTTGGAACGCGATGACCACTACCGGTACATCCCCGGAATTTTATGGAACTGTTTCTGATACAATGTCCATCTGTTTTTCGAAAGGACTCGGTGCGCCTGTTGGATCGATGCTACTTGCTTCATCAAAACATGTCAGGTTAGCCCGAAGATATCGTAAAATGTGGGGCGGGGGAATGAGACAGGCCGGACTGCTGGCTGTAGCTGCGCAGTATGCGGTTGACAATCACCAGGATTATTTAAAAGAAGATCATAGAAGAGCAAAAGAACTCGCATTTGCGATTTCAGAGATGGATTCATTTTCCATAGACCCTGCTACGGTTGAAAGTAATATCGTTTTATTTGATACCGTTACTCAGACGGCAGCAGCAGTTGTAGAACAACTGAAAGAAATGGGAGTTGGGATGGTTTCCTTTGGCCCGAATACAATCAGGGCTACGTTTCATTTCCAGGTGGATGATGACGATTTAAAAAAAACGGTCCAAATCCTGAAAAATTTTTAAAAACCAGATTCAATGGCGAATATTCATTCTGAAAAATTAATAAAAAGCCTGCTGAAAGATGCTGAATTTATAGCGCGGGAGGCAGGCAAATCAACCCTGAACTATTTTAAAAAATCATTTGATCTTGAATTCAAGGATGATGAAACACCAGTTACAAATGCCGACAGGGAAGCGGAACAGATCATCCGGGATCTTGTTAACAGAAAATATCCGGATCATGGGATAATTGGAGAAGAGTATGGAAGTGATGGAGATGAGAATGACATCGTTTGGGTTGTTGATCCGATAGACGGCACACAGTCATTTATCCATGGAATAACGATGTATACCACACTAATCGGGATTCTTATTGAGGGCAAACCGGTCGTTGGAATTATATATGCGCCCGCACAGAATGAGATGCTGACAGCAGGTACAGNTATCGGTGCATATCTGAATGGAAACCGGTGCAAAGTCAGAAATTGCAATGAATTATCCCGGGCTTCGTTTTTGTCAACGGATATTGAACATGTTCGTAAACACGATTTCAATGATGCTTTTGAGGAACTATTAAACGCATCACGGATACACAGAACCTGGGGAGATGCCTATGGCCACCTGATGGTTGCAACCGGAAGAGCAGATGTCATGTTCGATCCGATATTAAGTATCTGGGATGCTGCTGCATTGCTGCCGGTTGTAACGGAAGCGGGTGGCTCATTTACTGATGTAAACGGAAACGAGACAATTGATACCGGAAATGCCATATCTTGCTCTCCCGGTATCCGGGATGCAGTTTTAACCGCATTTAACAGAACCTGATTTATGAAAATTAACTTGCAAGTTGCACTTATACTCATTTATTCAATCATTCATACAAGCCTGTTGTATGGCCAAAGAGTTGATTATGAAGCGTTTCCTGAATTGGATGCTGATTATATTCATCTTGAACTTGAACTGGAGATAACATCTGTATCTGATATCCGTGGAGATGCATTATACCAGTTCAGGTTAATGAGAGATGATGTTGATTCCCTGAAACTGGATGCTATACGTTTTGATTTTGATCATGTTGAATTGAACGGTGAACCTGCAAATTACCGGGTTGTTGATGATCGTTTGATTGTAATGTTACCAGATGAAACAGCGGAAGGAAATGAATACAGGCTTCGAATTCAATACAGAGCGAATCCATCATTTGGAGTATTTGAGGATCAGCGGGGAAATATATGGTCATCCGGTTTACCCGGCGCCGTGCGTCACTGGCTGCCGGCTATGGATCATCCGCGGAACAGCCTTACAACCGATATTACAATGATTTATCCGGGTGGTAAACATGCAGTTATTAGTGGTATCCCAGGTGAGACATCGGTTGAGTCGGTTGATTTACAGCGGATTCGTTATTTTACGGATTCAGAAATTCCAATTTCATCACTTCGGTTTGCCATTGGAGAATTTGATCAGGCCCGAACAAGCGTTGGGCGCCATCAGATTTACCTGCACTCTGAAAGAGGCCTGCTGGATGAAGAGGAAAAAGCCAATCTTCTGGATGAAGCATTTATTGCATTCAGACATGCTGAGCGAACCCTTAATGTATCCTATCCCTCCAGGGCACTCCATATTGTTGTACTTGAGGATGACAAGTGGGAATCAAAAAACTATGGATCCGGTATTGTTTTCGCCTTTAATTCATTGGAAAACCTTCAATCTCAAATTGCCTATGGTGTTACTGCTCAATGGCTTGGTATACAACTGAGAGAAGAGCAATGGGAGGATGCAACGGCATTATTAATATTGCAGGCATGGCTTCACAACCAGTCTGATGAGCTTCTGGAGATGAACCGTCAACCGACAAGAAGCCCTGAATTTCACTTTGAAGGTATCTACAACATGTTCAACCCTGAAAACCGGTTATCATGGAATTCTTTCTTTCAGTCATCCGGATCTGAGGCATATGTCCAGGTTTTAAACAGGGTTGCTCCAAACCTGATCAGTGAATCCAGGGAAGTGATTAACTGGTATGATTTTGCTTCGTATCTCTATCAGCATTCCGGGAGAAATTTTATGGAGATTCCATCCCCCCCAGATCCTGAGAGAGAAATTACTGAATCGAAATTAGTGTACAGAGTAGTATTCGATCATGATGAAGCGGAGGGCAGAATCAGGTTAAGATTTACAGCCGAAGGAGAATCAACCGAGGAACTGGTAAGTGTAATTGCCGAGGAATATTCCTTAAATGATGTGCGCAGCAGGGAAATTACATTTACTGGCAGCAGTGACGAAGTGATTCTGAATGTCAATCGAACAATAGAAAACCTGAAGCTAACAGTTGAGGATGATTACAGTGTTAAATTAGTGGCCGAGAAACCATTTATGTTCTGGCTGAATCAACTTCAGCGTGATGAAAACCCTGAAAGCAGGGCTGCAGCAGCAATAGCACTTCGAGATTTTTCTGATAATCCGGACTTGCAGCTTGCGTTACTGGATATAATTGATTCAGAAGAGAATGAGAAAGTATATGCTGAAGCAATCCGTACACTTGCAGCTGTTACCGGTGGTGCATCAGGAACTGATCAGTTATTCAGGCAGCGCTTCAATTTTGACCGTGCACCGGTGATTCAAAAAGCTATTGCAGAAGCCTATGCCAATTATCAATATAATGATGCTATAATCAGTCAGCTACGCAATATAATTCTGAACAGTGAATCAGCAGAAGTTAAAGAACAGGCAATACGGTCGCTCTCGTCAGTTACTGATTCCGATCGTTTCAGAACATTAAGCGAGGATTTGCTTTCTGATTTACGGGTTGAGCGCCACGCGCCACTCATGCTGCGTGAACTGGCAAGAAGTGATGAAACCACAGCAGTCGTATCTCTCGCTTCTGCATTTATTGATCGTGATTATCCATACCGTAACCGGGTTCAGGTTTTCGACTTACTTCTCGATTACGACCGGTCAGCAGATCGGTGGGAACGAAGGATTAACCAGTTATCATCTGACAGTGATCCGCGAATGCGTTTAAGAGCACTTGATGGGCTGCAATTTCTCTCACCAGCCACCCGAAATGAAATAATTGAAGAAAGGCTGTATGAAGAATTTGACGACCGAATACTGCGGCGCCTTAACCAGTTGCAGGGGATGTAGGCCTGTAGGATAAAAAAAGGTCCAACGACTTTTTTAGGATAAAATAATCGAGTTGTAAATGTATTAAGCAGGCTCAATTATTAGCTCTGCCGGAACCATTTCATCAAATCCTTGAATCCTGCTTTTCCACCGTACTGAAGGATTCCGACCCGGTATATACGTGCACTTAAAAGCATAGTACCTGCAATTGTTGCAGCCATTAACAGAATTGAGAGTGCAATTTGCCAGATAGGTACACTGCTGATTGCCAGGCGTGTAATCATATTCATCGGTGCGAAAAATGGGAAAAGAGAACCAAATACTGAAATTGCACTGTCAGGGTTCTGAATAATCTCAACATTAAGAAAGAACCCGATAAAAAGAAGGATAAATACAGGCATCATTAATTGTTGAGTATCTGATTCGGAATCGACGGCTGATCCGATGCTGGCAAAAAGGGCACTGTAGAGGAAATATCCGAGAATGAAAAAGATAAAGAATAACAATACCAGCGATGGAGGTACTGCAGGGATTGCGAATGATGCAGGATCGAAACCTTCGATTGCATCCATACCGGACGGGTCAGTGCTCACGTCACCTGCGAGCATTACAGCCAATGGAGATGCCGCTAAACTGATCAGAAATAACAAACCTGTCCAGATCAGGAACTGGGTCAGGGCCACTGAGGTTATTCCAAGAATTTTGCCTGTCAGCAGCTCAATCGGTTTAATTGAGGACGCGATGACTTCAATAATGCGGTTTGATTTTTCTTCAATGACCCCGCGCATGATGATCGTGCCATACATGAATAAAGAGAAGAAGATGATTAACCCGAGAATAAAACCAAGCGCAGAATAAAAAGCTGCATGATCCTCTTCCTCGTCACCGGTTTCTGTCAGTTTCCGGGAGTTCAGCACTACTCTTGAATCAAAGATGCTTCTTACATCTTCGGTTACTTCAGCCCTGGCAAGACGTTCTTCCCTGATGATATCACGAAGATCGGACCGGATACTGGTTTGTAATGCCATACTTGAACTGCCCCGGTATATAAATTCAGGTGTCATCTGCCCGGTGATGTGTTCTTCGGTAAGAATAATATAGCCATCCAATTTACCCGAAAGAACCATATTTCGAACTGAATCGACAGAAACATAACTCATATTCTGGTACCGTTCACTGTTCAATTGAACCAGCCGTTCGGCAAGTACGGATGTCTGATCGTGAACAGCAATGTCCTGTCTTGGTTCACTTTCCCAGTATTGAATACCAATAATCAAGGCTATATATGCAACGAACCCGAGAGGTATCAATAGAGTTGAAATGATGAATACCTTACTTTTGACTCTTGTCAGATACTCTCTTTTTATAACTAATAAAATTTTACTCCAGT
>SL_3KL_010_SEDDRAFT_10003502_pt1 | contig 14242 bp, 13 predicted proteins | sample SodLakKL_010_SED_2_FD_10381 | JGI IMG/M metagenome (IMG submission 10381)
GGGCGACTGAGACGTTTTGATAAATCATACCGGTGATAAATGGTTTGCTTGGGAAACAAGAGATGGACCATTGATTTATCTGTCGAAGGAGAAACCCGCGATGGAGCCGGAGCGAATCAGCCGCCTTGAATTTTTGGTTACTTTTGTTTCAAGACAAAAGTAACACGATATTTTAATCAAGCTAAGAAGTATGAGTATTAGCTCTTAGCTAATTTTTGGTTGGCTGATCACTATTGTTTTTTTGCCTGTCCGACAACCAAGAACTTAAGCCAAAGTTCCAACACAGGTGTCCCAATGCGGAAGTCAGGAAGGGGGACAATAAAAAAAGGCAGGAATTAAAAACTCCTGCCTTTCTTTAAAATCTTTAGCTTACTTGTCTCGTCTTCGCTCAGCCGCGGGCTGTTAATTGGCCTTTTAAGCGCTGCGCATTTGCGACCTGCTGGCTGTTGCCATACTCGTTCAAAATTTTATCAACCATTTCGATTGCATTGCTATTCATGCCGGCCTCTTTGTAGGCATAAGCTGCTTTCAGCAGATTGTAGGGTGTGGTTGTGCTGTTGCGATCCATTGTCGCCGCTCTTTGAAACATACCTGCGGCTTCTTCATAGCGTTCCAGTTCTGCGAGAATGGAGCCGTGTAATGAAGTGGGAGCCACCCCGGTAATTCCGCTTGGTTTGCTGTAACCTTTAATAAAATCAAGAGCTGTCTCAAAGTTACCCAATTCATACTCGGCCACTGCTGCGTAGTATTTTGCCATATTGCCGGCATTTGTTCTTCCAAAATTGTTTGCAATCTGAACAAAACCAAGAGTTTGCTCGTCGTCACCGTATAATGCAGTTTCAAGCTGGCCGCGCATAAACTGAGCCTCTGCGATTCCGAGTAATTCCTGTGCCTGACTTTCCTGCTGGTTCATGTGAATGAAGTAGCCAATGGCTAACGCGATAACTGCAATAATTCCAATGCCACCGCCGATTACAGCGGCTTTATTACGTTCATAGAAGTACATGAACCTTGAGGAATATTCAATCAGAATATCCTGTTCTAAATCTTCTTTTCTAAGTCCCTTACTCATAAAATCTTATAGTTCTGAAAATTTTGTATTAAGCTTTGAAAGTTATCACAGTTTACGGTTTAAACCAAGTCAAATACGGCAATTTGATTAAACCAAAACACCGTTTTGAAGAGTATAAATGGTATCGCACCTGTTGGCAATCTCTTTCTCGTGAGTGATCAATACGATTGACACATTTTCTGTCTTTCGCAGTTCAAGAAGTAATGAAAGGATCGAGTCTGTATTCCCTTCATCCAGGTTACCGGTGGGCTCGTCAGCTAATATGACCGGCGGACGGTTTGTAAGTGCACGAGCCATTGAAACCCTTTGCTGTTCACCGCCTGATAATTTTGAAGGTCGGTGATCTAAACGTTCTGACAGGCCAAATCTTTCCAAAAGTTCTGCCGCTCTCTTTTCCGCATCTTTTTTACCTGCGCCGCCAATCAGTGCCGGCATCATTACATTTTCGAGTGCGGTGAATTCAGGTAGTAAATGATGAAACTGAAAAACAAACCCGATTCTTTTATTCCTGAACTCAGCAATGTAATCCGGTTTCATTTTATGAACCGCCTGATCCCCCCACCAAACTTCTCCGCTGTCCGGTTTATCAAGCCCTCCAAGGATGTGAAGCAATGTACTTTTTCCGCAGCCGCTTGAACCTACAATTGCAGCAATTTCTGCTTTTCGCACTTTAAGGTTCACATCAGTTAAAACCTCAAGCCTGCTGCCGTTGCCCGACTGTGAACTAAAACTCTTCTTTAGCTGATTGCAGCTCAGCACTGTTTCAATACTTTTTATCATTTAAACTGTAGAATTAAAATCCGGGTATATAAATGGTTTTATTGATTTACACTTGCCGCTTTCTGTCTTTAACTCCAGGATCACAGAGCACATCCTATTATCTTTGGTTGCCACACTATACTTTTGGGGAGAACCAAGTGTAAAACGTTTAATCGCCGTTTTTTTGCTCATACCAATAACGGAGTCGAATGGCCCGGTCATACCTGCATCGGTAATATAACCGGTTCCCTGGGGTAATATTCTTGCATCGTTCGTGGGTATGTGAGTATGTGTTCCAACTATTGCGGAAACCCGGCCGTCAGCATACCATCCAAAAGATATTTTTTCGGCGGTAGCTTCGGCATGAAAGTCCACAAATATCAGGTCGGTTTCTTTACTGATGTTATCCAGTGCCCAATCAGCGGTTGAGAACGGATCATCAATCTGGGGCATAAATGTGCGCCCCTGTAAGTTCAGCACGGCAATCTTTTTATCAAACCCTTTGATATCATAAATGCCGTAACCGTAACCTGCATTTCCTTTCGGGTAGTTGAGCGGACGCAGAAGATTTTTGTCTGTTTTCATGTAGTTGAAAATCTTCCACTTGTCGAATGAATGATTTCCGCCTGTAATTACATCAACACCAATTTCGTACAATCTTTTAACAATCTCCTGGTTCAGGCCTCGTCCCTGGTGAGAATTTTCTGCATTGGCTATTACAAAGTCGGGCTTTTCTTTATCTAAAATGCCCGGAAGAATAGTTTCGAGCAAAGAAAGCCCGGATTCACCAACTATATCAGCAATAAAAAAAACTTTAACCGTGTCTGACATCAAATAGATTTTTCATGATTATTGTGATGCTGAAGGTACGAAAAGAGAAGGGAATCAGATAATTTCAGGCAACATATTTTGCTATTGAAATGTAATGGCTAAAACTTCCGGCCAAAACAAACAGATGCCATATACCGTGTGCAAATCTGTGGCTTGGTCCCAATGCGTAAAATATCACTCCAAATGTGTAGAAAAGACCGCCGGCAGCAAGCCAGTAAAATCCGGCTGTCGATAAACTGTTAATCAGCGGATCTAACACTATTATGACCAACCAGCCCATTAGCAGGTAGATAATTACCGGAAAAATCCTGTGGCCTTTGCTTGGTATCAGGTCGATTATGATTCCCAGGGTGGCAAGTCCCCAAACGATTGCGAAAATGGTCCAGCCAATTTCACCGCGCAAAGTAATTAGTGTAAACGGGGTATAGGTACCTGCAATCAGTAAATAAATTGCCACGTGATCCAGCTTTTGAAACACTTTCTTCAGTTTACCTTCAATGCTGTGATAAAGGGTGGAAAATGTATACAGCATAAAAAGAGTAAAACCGTAAGTAGTAAAACTGATTATTTTCCAGGGATCGCCTTTAGTTGCTGCGAGGTAGATGAGTACCAAAAGGCCTGCAAACGACGCAATGGCACCTACAAGATGAGTAATTGAATTAAACTTTTCTTCTTTACACATAGCTATTTAACTGCACAAATAACTATAACATTCCGCGGATATTGCAAGCTTTTCAGAGATTTTTTTAACTGTTTATATCTTTCAGAAGTTTTTCAATTTCAAAATTAACCTGATCCATCAGTTCTGCTTCGTTATTTTCGATATGCTGTAATCTGCTTCTGATTTCAAATAATTCTTCTGCAATACTCAAAGAGGCGAGAATCATTACAGTTGAATCCGGCTGATTGGAAAGTTCATTGCGATAGACCCTGAATTTTTCATCTACAAATCTTGCAATCCGTTGCATGTTATCCACTTCATCCTCACTCACTTTAAGCGGAATCTGCTTGCCCATAATGGTGACTTTGATCGATTGCATATTACTCTCCGGTATGTTTTTCGATTTGTTTAATCAGGTTAGATATCTGATGCCTCATTGCAATTCTCTCCGATTCACTGATGCTTGAAAATACATCCGTTTTGTCGTTTTGAATCTCCTCAATCTTATTTTTGAGCTTCAGATTCTCTCTTTTTAAATCTTTGTTTTCACTTCTAAGCATGCTAACCTGCGTTCTGATTTGATTCAGAAGTTTCGCAAACGTTTCTTTTTGCAAATCGTTAACTGCCATAGCGTTAGATTCAGGATCTTAGTTTAGCATCAAATTTCTTTTCGAGTGACCGCACAACTTTTTGAACCACCGGTTCTACATCGTTGATTGTCAGTGTCTTATTAGAATCTAAAAAAGTAAGCCTAAATGCAATACTTTTTTTGTCTTTCCCAAGATTTTCGCCCTCGTACACATCAAAAACATCTACAGAAGTAAGTACAACTCCGGCTGTTTGTTTGATTTCGGCTGAAAGATCACCGGCCCTGACGTTCTTATCAATCGTAAAGGCTGCATCAAACTCGAACGATGGAAATTTTGGTACTTTTTGATATACAGTATCTTCGGGTAAAAGATTTGATTTAAAAATTGCAGACAGATCGATTTCGGCAGTATACAGATTTTCATCCACATCAAACCCTGTAAGCAGTTCTTTTTCAACCATCCTTAGTTTGGCAATTCGGTTTCCGCCTGCTTCGTAATGCAGTTCCGTACTGCTTTCAACTTTTCTTTCAATCTTATCTGACAGGCCAAGCTGAATTAAAAAGGCCTCAAGGTCTGACTTCAGGTCAAATACGGAAAATTTAACCGGTTTCGACTGCCAGCTTTCATTCTGTTTAATTCCGCACACGCCAAACAGTAAATGAGTGCTTTCAGAAACTCCATCCACCCAAGTGCCTTTACCCTTGGTTTTGCTGAACACATTGCCAATTTCAAAAAATCGCAATGATTTACGATTTCGGTTCAGATTGAATGAAGCCGTTTTTAAAAATCCGCCTACAAGTGATGTGCGCAGTGTAGTGTTTTCCTGTGAAACCGGATTTAGTGTATCCACATGATTTTCCTCAGAAGAGAGCAGAGATACTTCTTTTTTCGACAATAATGAATTCGAGGATATCTCTTTATAAGCCAATGATTTGGCAGCATTTCTCACTTTTTCTTTAAACGATTCCCAATCCGAAATCTGCTCCGGAGTGATGGATGGCGAAGTCTCCGGTGTAGGGATATTGTTATAATCAAACACTCGGCCTACTTCCTCAATCAAATCTACCTCGCGGCTTATATCAGGCCGGAAAGGAGGGACGGTACAGGTAAGAGTGTCTTTATCTTTCTGTTCCGTTACAAACTCCAGATTCTTCAAAATTGATAATACCTGGTCCATTTTTAGATCAGTACCCAACAGATGATTTACTCTGCTGACTCTCAAATCTACTTTTACCGGTTCATGCTTCACCGGGTGTATATCGGTGTAACCTTCAACTGTGGCACCGCCTGCAATTTCGGTTATCAGCTGCGCTGCACGTTTTGCTGCGCGTACCTGCATGGTAGGGTCGATGCCGCGTTCAAACCTGTAAGAACTGTCGGTTTGCAGTGCCAGGTTTTTCGATGCTTTCCGGATTGATGAGGGATCGAAATAAGCACTTTCAATCAAAATATTTTTTGTTGATTCGCTTACTTCGGAATCTTCACCACCCATCACACCTGCAATCGCAACAGGCCCGTTTCCATCACAGATAAAAAGTGTATCAGCCGGCACGGTTCTTTCTGCATCGTCCAGTGTTTTGAATTTCCTCGGTTTGTCAAAACTTTTGACCACAATTTTTTTGCCACCAATTTTATCGTAATCAAAAGCATGAAGTGGCTGGCCAACTTCGTGAAGCACAAAGTTGGTGATATCAACCACATTATTTATCGGCCTTAACCCGATCGATTTCAAACGTTTTTGAAGCCAGTCAGGCGATTCTTTGATCGTTACTCCTTCAACCAGGTAGCCAACATAACGGTGGCACTTTTCAGAATCTTCGATGGAGATATCAATTTTATCACTTAAGTCTTTTTTGCTTTTCTTTACCTCTTTGTAAGGAGAACTGAATTTTCCTTCAACTACTGTTGAAAGATCTCTTGCAACTCCAAGATGACAGGCTGCATCCGGCCGGTTGGGCGTTAAACCAATTTCGAATGTAAAATCAATATCCTCGTTGATGACTTCATTAAGCGGAGTGCCGGGTTTAATGTTTTCATCCAGAATCATGATTCCGGTGTGATCATCACTCAGTCCTAATTCTTTTTCTGAACAGATCATACCAAAAGACTGCTCACCCCGTATTTTTGCTTTTCTGATTTTTAACTGGCTTCCGTCAGGCAGGGGAACAGGCAGATGAGCCCCAACTATAGCAAGAGGTACATTTTGTCCTGCAGCTACATTATCGGCCCCACAAATGATCTGTTTTGACTCTTTGCCATCATGAACCATACAAAGGGTCAGGCGGTCAGCATTTGGGTGAGACGATACGGATTCGATTCTACCCACCACAAAGTTTTTAAAATCTGATCCTGTTTGTGTTACCTCCTCAACCTCGAGGCCCAAGAGGGTTAATTTATCTGCAATTTTTTCAGCGGAAGCATCTGTATTTATATACTCGCGTAACCAGTTTGCCGAAATTTTCATTAGTCAGCTATTATTGAATGTAAATTTATGAATTAAACTGTTCCAGGAACCGGATATCATTATCGTAGAGCACACGGATATCATCAATACCGTAACGCAGCATGGCAATACGGTCAACACCCATACCAAAAGCGAACCCGGTATATTTTTCCGGATCGATATCAACTGCTTTAAATACATTGGGGTCTACCATGCCGGCTCCCAATATTTCAAGCCATTGGCCGCCTTTATCGCTTTGCCACCACACATCCATCTCAAGGCTTGGTTCCGTAAACGGAAAAAAGGAGGGACGCACTCTGTACTTTACATCACTACCGTACATCAGTTTTGCAAACATCACCAGCGTTTCAATTAATTCGCCCAGGGTAACTCGTTCATTCACATAAAGCCCTTCAACCTGGTTAAACTGAAAGTATGATTTGGCTGTAACGGCTTCATTTCTGAAAACCCTTCCCGGCATGATAGATCTGACCGGAGGCTTTTGCTCCTTCATCAACCGTATTTGAACGGGAGAGGTGTGAGTGCGCAATACATGATCTTCTTTTTTCGGATCATCAGATTTACGGACAAAAAACGTATCCTGCATATCGCGTGCGGGATGATCAGGCGGGAAGTTGAGCGCGGTAAAATTGTGGAAATCATCTTCCAGCTCCGGCCCGTCTGCAATATTAAAGCCCAGGCGAAGAAATATCTGCTTGATTTCGTTCAGAGCCTGCGTAAGAGGGTGATAGGAGCCTGTGTACGAGGGTTCAACCGGAAGGCTGATGTCATCGGTGGCTGCAAACGAAACTTCAGCCTCCGAATTAAGCTCTTCTTTTTTATCGTCAAATTTCTTCTGTGCAAGGTTTTTAGCTTCGTTCATTGCCTTGCCAACTTCGGCTTTTTCATTATTGGGTACTTCACCCATCATGCCGAACATTTTTTGAACTCTGCCATTTCTGGACAGAAACTCGAGCCTGAACGCTTCTAACTCTTTTTCATCCGATATTTCAAAATTCTTTATGTCCTCTTTCAGGCTTTCAATTTTGTTTTTCATAAAAATGGATCCGTTTATTCCGGATAGCTTAAATAAGTTGGATTAGGTATAAGGGGTAAAAAAAAACCGACAGACCTAATATAAAGATCTGCCGGTTTAATTTGATACTGAAAGATTAGTTAACTGCTTCTTTCACAACAGCTGCAAATGTTTCAGGATCCCGAACTGCGATATCCGCTAACATTTTTCGGTTTATTTCCATGTCATTTTGTTTCATTCCATGGATCAGTTTAGCGTAAGTGGTCCCATTCAGTCGGGCAGCAGCATTTATACGGGTTATCCAAAGCCTGCGAAAAGTTCGTTTCCGATTTTTCCGATCGCGGTATTGGTACAAAAGACCTTTTTCGACCGCGTTTTTAGCAACAGTATAAACGTTTTTTCTTCTGCCCCAGTAACCTTTCGCCTGTTTAATAATCTTACGGCGACGGCGACGGGAAGCCACTAAGTTTCGTGAACGTGGCATTTGTTGAACGTTTTAATGGTTAAAATTTTAGTTTCCGTAGGGAAGCATTTTCTTTACGGCTTTTTCGTCTGCTTTATCAACAAGCGTAGATTTGCCGAGGTTGTTCTTCCTTTTGGAGTCTTTCTTAGTTAGGATGTGGCTCTTAAAAGCTTTCTTGCGTTTAATCTTACCGGAACCGGTCATCTTAAAGCGCTTTTTAGCACCACTTTTGGTTTTCATTTTAGGCATTTTATTATCTGCTTTTTCCTGAAAAATTAAAGACAGGAAATATACGCAGAATTATTGCCTAAAGAAAGCACAGGCACCTCAATAAATTTCTTTGGCTTTGAATCATAAGTTATAGCTCTTAGCAAAATCTAAAATTACACATCTCTCTTGTACTTTTGAGCGTTCAAAAGTACCAAAAACCGCCGGCTTGGATTTCTTACGGTGGGGTTATCCTCCGGCTATGCGATGTAAAAAACAATGGTCCATAAAAATCCCGCAATTTTTTAAGCTTCTCACCGGTATGTTTTTTACAAACATCGCACACGCCGGACAAAAACCAGACACCACCTTCAGAAATCACGATGCCGGAATAACTTTGTCCTTGGTAAAACTGTGAGCTTTAAAAAGAAAATACTCGGCCTCTGATTCGTGGAGGCGGTAAGCAGAGCGGGGCGACGGAGACGTTTTGATAAATCATACCGGTGATGAATGGTTCGCTTGGGAAAATAGTGATGGACCATTGATTTATCTGTCGAAGGAGAACCCCGCGATGGAGCCGCAGCGAATCAGCAGCCCTGCCTTCCGAAGCTTCAGCGCAGGCAGGCTTGATCTTTTGCTTACTTTTGTATCAAGACAAAAGTAAGGGGATGTTTTAATCAAGCGAGAATTAAGAGTATTAGCTGAGAGCTAAATTCCTGGCTGGCTAGTCTCTTTGTTACTCTATTGCCTGTACGGCTACCAACAGCTCAAGCCAAAATTTAAATTAAGGTGTCCCAAGGCGGAAGCACTGGCACCTCAATAAATTTCAGAAAAAATCAGGATCCTTTCGATGGTGCTATGATCATAATCATGCGCCTGCCTTCCATTGCCGGGGCAGACTCCACAGAACCTACATCTTCGAGCTCTTCAGCAAGATTTTTCAGAAGCTGTTCTCCCTGCTCGGTGTAAAGCATATCGCGCCCGCGAAACTGAACAGTCGCTTTTACTTTATCACCACCTTCCAAAAACTCCCTGGCGTGCCTTGTTTTAAATTCAAGATCGTGATCATCGGTTTGCGGACGAAATCGCAGCTCTTTAACCTGAACAGTATGCTGCTTTTTCTTGGCCTCTTTCTCTTTCTTCTTTTTTTCGTACATGAATTTCCCGAAGTCGATGATCTTGCACACCGGCGGATTTGCGTTGGGTGCTACTTCAACCAAATCCAGCTCATACTGGTCAGCTATTTCCAGTGCACGGTCAAGACTTACAATTTCATGTTCTTCATCCGGCTTTATGAGACGTACCTGATCTGCGCGAATTTCACGATTCACATTCGGTTTATCGTCGTCTCTTTTTCTTCTTATTGTTGGTCTGCGTCTTGCGATGGTTACCTCAATATTTAATTAACATTTGGCGGAAGTTCACGATTTTTAACTTCCTGTTCTATTTTACTAATAAATTCTGAGAGTGGAAACGTTCCAATGTCCCCATGTTTGTGTCTTCTTACGGATACAGTATCATCTGCCTCTTCATTTGTTCCCACTATAATCATATAAGGAATTTTTGAGGTTTCTGCATCCCGTATTTTTGCACCTATCTTTTCACTTCGGTGATCGGTTTCAACTCTTATTCCAATTTCTTCCAGCAGTTTGTGCACTTTATCGGCATAATCTGCCGTCTCATCAGACACCGGCAGCACCGATACTTGCTGGGGCGAAAGCCACAATGGAAAATCTCCGGCAAAGTGTTCAATCAAAATACTTACAAAACGCTCCATAGATCCAAAAGGAGCTCTGTGAATGATAACCGGCCTGTGCCTTTCATTATCTGAGCCTACATAGGTCAAATCAAACCGTTCCGGCATCACGTAATCAACCTGAACTGTGCCAAGCTGCCATTTTCTGCCGATAGCATCCCGGATTATGAAATCGATTTTGGGGCCATAAAAACTGGCTTCGCCTTTAACGATCTTATAGTCGAGCCCCATTTCGTCGGCCACTTCCTTAATTTCTTTTTGTGCGCGTTCCCAATATTCAGCATCACCGCCATACTTATCCTCGTTCTCGTCCCGATAGGAGAGGCGGATATCCACAGGCATGCCAAATGTGTTGAAAACAAACTGGGTGAGGTCTATCGTATGTTTAATTTCATCTTTGAGCTGATCGTGTGTGCAATAAATATGAGCATCATCCTGTGTAAAGCCCCGTACGCGTGATAGCCCGTTTAATTCTCCGGATTGTTCATAACGGTAAACCGTTCCGAATTCAGCCAGCCTTATCGGCAGCTCACGATAGCTTCGTAAATCCGAAGAATAAATCCTGTGATGATGCGGACAGTTCATCGGCTTCAGCATATATTCATCGCCTTCAACCCCGATGGGATCAAACTGCGAAGCTTTGTAATAGGGATAGTGTCCTGATGTTTTGTACAGTTCAAGATTTGCGATATGAGGTGTAATCACTTCCTTGTAACCTCTTCGCTTTTGTTCATCTCTTAAAAACTGCTCCAGGGTTCTTCTCAGAACGGTTCCGTTGGGAAGCCAGAGCGGCAGGCCGGGGCCTACCATTTTATCCATCAGGTAGATTTCAAGTTCACGTCCCAGTTTTTTGTGATCCCGTTTTTTTGCTTCTTCAACCTGCTCCAGGTATTCATTAAGAAGTTTCTGCTTGGGAAATGTAATGCCATAAATGCGGGTGAGCTGCTTTTTATCAACATCACCGCGCCAGTAAGCGCCAGCTACGCTTGTAAGCTTTACAGCTTTTACCAGGCCGGTATTCGGGATGTGCGGACCGCGACATAAATCTGTAAAATTTCCCTGCTTGTAGAAGGTGATGGAACCGTCTTCCAGTTCTTCAATCAATTCAACCTTGTACTCATTATCCCGATTTTTGTAAAACTCGAGCGCCTTTTCCTTTGAAACATTCTCTTTGTTGAACTCCGACTTTTCCCGTGCTAATTCAATAATCTTTTTTTCAACTTCCGGAAGATCATCATGCCCGAATGTTTTATCACCGAAATCGATATCGTAATAAAACCCGTTATCAATAGGAGGGCCGATTCCGAACTTAGCATCCGGGTAGAGTTCCTGTACAGCCTCTGCCAATAAATGTGCAGATGAGTGCCAGAATGTTTGTTTGCCCTCATCATCATCCCAGGTGTTGATGCTTATCTCGGCATCTTCTGAAATAGGAAGATCCAGATCCTGAGTGTGCTCATTTACAGTTACACTTAATGCATTTCGGGCCAGGCCGGATGAAATTGACTCAGCAACTTCAAATCCTGTAACATTTTTTGGATATTTCTTCTTATTACCGTCTGGAAAGGTTAGCGTAATGGTTGCTTCCGGCATTGAATATATTTTGGAGAAGTATCAATTTGATTTAAAATTAAGCTGTATAATACGAAATCATTTATTTGCATTAAACCATAGAAGTGAAGAAATCGAAGTTTCTTCTGAATCAATCAATATTTATTGAGAATTAATGCGAATATTTTTTTTAGAATAGCTAAGAATACATAATATTGCAGATAGCTGTTAAATATTGACAATGTCTGCCACTACTTCCATTTGCTTAACTTTTTATGACCGATAAAGACGGATATCCTGAAAAAATGTTCTTTAGTAAAGAACCAATGTTTCTGTATGATTACTATACACTTGATATCATTGATGTAAATCAAAGTGCTTCAGATATTTATGGATTTAATAGAGAGTATTTTTTAAGCTCGAAAATTACAGACCTGGGAGAAAAAGTTCCTGTTGATGAGCTAAAGGTAAGGAAGGAATCAAAAAGTATACCTTCTGGAATCTGGAAACACTATAAGAAATCAGGGAAGAGTATTTATGTTCAGTTTACTACACATTCTTTTCGATATAAAGATAAACTGGTAAAACTTGCTATTGCCCATCAGATCGAAAATTTCATAAAGGGCGATATCGATCCCGTTTCACTTCCAAAAACGGATGAAATGCGTACCTATATGCCAATGGGTACTATTGAATGGGATAAAAATTATTGCGTCAGAGACTGGTCGGAAAGAGCTGAAGAGATTTTTGGATGGAAAGCTGAGGAGGTGTTAGGAAAAAACGTATATGAACTTGAGATTTTTCCGAAAAGCCTGATTCATGAAATGAGAAAAAACCTGGATAAGTTTAGAGAAAAAGGGAAAACCTATTTTTCAATTGACTCAAAACAGGTCACCAAAAATGGTTCTAAAATCTATTGCAGGTGGTTTAATGCGGTTTCTTATAACAGAAGCGGAGAAGTTCTGAATGTTTATTCGATGGTTGATGATATTACGGGAAGAAAGCTTGCCGCAAAAAAGCTTAAGGAATCTGAAACAAGGTTCCGGGTTTTATCTGAAGCTTCGTTTGTTGGAATGTATATGCTTCAGGATCAGAAGTTCCGATATGTAAATCCGAGGCTTTGTGAAATGTCGGGTTATAGTGAAAAAGAGCTGGTTGATAAAATGGGACCTGCTGATCTGCTTCATCCTGAAGAGTCTGGAAAATTTGAACGGCTTCAGAAGATTTGGTTCAATAACAACATTAATTCCTTTGAAATTGAGCTGAAAATTAAAACCAAGCAGAACGACACAATTCAGGTAAGAACTTTTGGCTCTACGATTCAGATCAATAATAAACCGGCTATAATCGGAGTGTCGATCGATCAAACCAGCCAGCTTGAAGCCGCCGGCGAAGTAAAACGCTCTCTTGAAAGCTATCGTACTTTATTCGATTCTATTTCTGATGCCATTTACATACAAAAGAAAGATGGCACTTTTATGGAAGTAAATAAGGGCGCGGTGGATATGTATGGCTATAGTAAAGAAGAAATTATTGGCAAAGATCCTTCACTGCTTGCTGCACCGGGTAAGGTAGATATGTACAAAACCATGAAACATGTTGAGCAGGCACTTAATGGGATACCTCAGTCTTTTGAATGGTGGGGTAAAAGAAAGAATGGTGAAGTTTTTCCTAAGGAAATCAATCTCACGAAAGGCCATTATTTTGGTGAAGATGTAATTATTGCAGTAGCAAGAGATGTATCAGACAAATACGAGCGGGAAGTTGAATTAAGACATAGTGAGGAGCTGTTTCGCCAATTGTTCCAAAAATCACCATTGGCTATCGCATTACTCGATCCGCACGGTGATATTATAATGCTGAATAAAGGATTTGAAGAACTTTTCGGGCATACGGAAGAAGAATTGAAAGGAATTGCACTCGATTCGGTAATTGTTCCGGAAGATAAAATTGAGGATGCAAAAAAATTATCTGCAAGTAATGAAACTTTCCAAACCGCCAGCATCAGGAAAAGGAAAGATGACACCACAGTTCACGTTCTCATTTATGGTGTNCCTGTGAAAGTTAATAATGAAGTGATTGCCATCTATGGAATATACGTTGATATCACCGAACGCATAATTTCTGAAAAACAGATAAAACTATCGCTGCAGGAAAAAGAAGTTTTACTTTCTGAAATTCATCACCGGGTAAAAAATAATTTAGCGGTCATAACCGGTCTGCTTGAATTACAATCGCACAAACTAGACAACGAAGAAGCGGTTAAAGCCCTAAAAGACAGCCAGATGCGGATCAATTCTATGGCATTGATCCATGAAAAATTGTATCAAAATAAAAATCTCTCAAAGATCGAATTTGATAAGTATACAAATGAATTGATAACCGTATTGAAATCTTCTCATCTCAATGCAGATCAGCCTGTTGAAATAGTGATGGAATGCGAAAATGTTGAATTGCCGATAACAACTGCCATTCCGTGTGGTTTACTGATCAACGAGATCGTTACGAATTCAATCAAGCATGCTTTTAACGGAACTGATGGGGCAGAAGTAAAACTTTCACTCAAAGAAGCGAATGGTGATATGCACTTAAGAATTTCTGATAATGGCAGAGGATTACCGGCAAAGTTTGATGAGCTTGAAACAAAATCGCTTGGAATTATTTTAATCAGAACACTTGCGACGCAACTTGGAGCCGTTCTGAACGTTGACGGAGATAACGGAACTACCTATCAGATCACATTTCCTATTACAGGAATTGAATAAAGAGAAGCAAATTGGAGTGGGTTCAGGCAGATTCGAACTGCCGACCTCTACGATGTCAACGTAGCGCTCTAACCAACTGAGCTATGAACCCAAAACATTAATCAAAGA
>SL_3KL_010_SEDDRAFT_10003503_pt1 | contig 14241 bp, 10 predicted proteins | sample SodLakKL_010_SED_2_FD_10381 | JGI IMG/M metagenome (IMG submission 10381)
GATGCCGCACAATAAAAGATGAGGAGTTTTGATGTGATAACTTCAAACATCCGAATTGTTTTCTTAAGTTTGAAATTGCTATGGAAAAAGTTTTGTCCCATAATGTTCCGGAAAAAGTTCAGGAGGTTTCACTTTGCGATTATGCCATTGGTTTGTTTCCCGGACTGGAAACCCAATCTGCTGTTAAAAAGGCCGTCAAAAAGGGAGAATTGTATGTGGATGGAAAGCCTGTGCTTTCTTCTGTCAGGGTTGGTTCGGGGCAAAGGATTGAATGGAAGAAAAAAAAGAATACCCGGCCGGTTTACCGTATGAACCTGGAGCTGGTTTTTGAGGATAATCACCTGGTGGTAGTAAATAAACCTTCCGGACTGGTGGTAAGCGGCAACCGGTTCAGGACTCTTGAAAATGCCCTTCCCGCCCATATTAAAACTTCAGCTGCGAAGGATGCCCTGGAAATTCCCCGCCCGGTGCATCGACTGGACAGCCTCACCAGCGGACTGGTGGTTTTTGCCAAAACCCGGCAGGCACTTTTGGCTTTAGGAGAAGCCATGAAAGCACGGGAAATTGAAAAAACCTATCATACAGTAGTTATTGGAAAAACACCCCTTTCCGGCAATATCCAAACCCCGATTGAGGGAGCAGAAGCCCTTACTACCTTCCGCCGCCTGGAAACCATACCATCCCTGATCTCCGGAACATTATCCGTATTGAAAGTGGTACCGCTTACCGGTCGTACTCACCAGATTCGCATCCATTTATCCCGTCAAGGATTTCCTGTTCTTGGCGATAAATTGTATGGGAAAGAGGGGTTCATCCTGAAGAAAAAAGGACTGTTTCTTTGTGCCACACAACTGTCCTTTAATCATCCCGCATCGGGTGAAAAAATGGAAATCAGCATTTCTCCTCCTCCAAAATTCAACCGTTTCCTGGAGGGCGAAAAAAAACAATGGGAAAAATATCATGAATAAATAGGCCGGCAATGAAGGGCAAAAGGAGTTTTTTTAATCCAAAAGCCAGGTATATTTTAATTTAAAAAGTTTAATGCCTTTGTTTTTACCCCTGTTTCAGGTTTTCTTCCCGTCAGGTTTTCACTTTTTCCCGTCCATATTTATAAGTTCTTTTCTGCTGCATTTGATGTAACCCTTTTTTAAAAAATATAAAGGGAAGGAAAAGTCATCATAAAATTTGGATTAGCTATGAACCCTGGAAAAATTGCCATTGGAATTTTGGCCTTGATGTTCTTCATTACCGGTCATGTTTACGGACAAACCTGCTGTACAGGCGGGGTGCCCGTCACAGGAAACCTGGGTCTTGGAGCCGTTGAATCCCGGAGCTTGCAACTCCAGCTTACCTACGACCACAATGCCATGCACCATTTGATTTCTGAAACCAGTAACCTGGGCGAAAGCAATCGTAAAAGGCGCACCCGGTCGGGCTTGCTGGAATTTAATTATGGGATCAATGAAAGGTTTTCCCTGGGAGGACTGTTTCCCTATGTTAGCCAGGAAAGAGAAGTTATAACCCACAATGGGAAAACCGAAATTGAAACCGCCAGCGGCATTGGTGATATGGTGCTTTTGCTAAAATACCGCGTTTTTTCAGGAACTCATTTTTACGAATGGCATTTGATTTTTGGAGCCGGCCCCAAAATTCCTTTGGGAAGTACACAGCGGAAAAACAGCCAGGGATTGAGCCTGCCTGCTGACATGCAACCGGGTACAGGCTCCTGGGATGGCCTTTTGTGGTTGCATTTGTCCAGGGATCACTTTTTAATGGATAACCTGAATTTTATGGCAATCAGTACTTTTAAGTTATCGGGTAAAAACAGCGAATACCTGAATAATAACTCCTATCGCTTTGGAGATGAATTCCAGCTGAGTTCCGGATTTAGCTACCAGTTTTTTGCAGGATGGGTCACTGAGATTTTTAATCACTTCCGTTACCGGTATCAAACCACAGATTTTTTCAATAACCTGGTAATGCCCGGAACAGGAGGACATTGGCTCTACACTTCTCCCGGCGTTCAAATCAGTCCTTTCCCGGACCTTTCTTTCAGGATGTATGGGGACATCCCGGTTTACAGAAATTTACGCGGGCTGCAGCTAACCACTTCCTACCGTTTCAATATATCGGCAGCATTCCTGCTCCCACTGAGAAAAAGCCCGGTGATCATCCGGGAAGATTCTCCTTTTTAAAAAACCAAAAGAAATGGAATATCCTGCAACTACAAAAGCAAGGCATTGAACAACAGCTTGAAGGTTGCCGGAGTAGAGGCCCTGAACTGCGGATTGAAGGAAGAAAGGATGATTTGTCCCTCTCCTTTTTGCAACCAGATCAACGCAGCCTGTTTTTCAAGTAGCTCTTCCTTTTCAGCATAACCGCTCATAAGCAGGTTTTCTTCGGCGAAAGTGGCGATCACCCTTCTGTCCATATCTGCTCCGGGAATGGAAGTCCTGAATACGGGCGTTCCCCGGTGAAAAACACCGGATTGCTCCGGCATACCCCATGCCAGGGGATGATCGATGCGCAAATCAACCCTAAGTAGGGAGCCTGGAACATAAAGCCCCTGGCCTGATAAATTATCTCCGATATTGCTGAAAGGCAGCATAAACTCTTCTTTTTCCTGCCCTTCCCCAATGGTAATCATGCCGGTAAACAACTCAATAGAAGGGCCCCATGCCATTACCTTACCTCCCTGGTTGACGAACTGCATCAGGTTTTCAAACCCTTCCTTTTCCATTCCCTGCGAATATTCAGGAGGATAAGGGGAAGGCATGGGCCGTCCGTTGCGTTCAAACCTTCCGTTCATGAACACGGATTTCTGACGGTCGGTAAATACCAGGATGTCGAAGTTGCCGCTTAAATCGGCAGTTTTCAATTCATCGGGGCGCAAAACGGTATAAGGGATATGATACTGGTCAAAGATATACCGGGTCCAGCCGCCATCCATATCATGAAACCAGGTTTCCACAATGCCTACCCGGGGGGTGATCAGGGTTTTGGCTTCCACCTCGGGTTTGGTTTCCAGGAAAACGGGACTGACCAAAAGTTCCTGTTCAATGGCATCAAAGCCGGCACCGGTCGGGATGATAAAACTGCCGGCCGGGTATTCCTCCTGTTTATGGGTAAAAGGTTCCGTTACTCTTTCCACGGTCAAGCCTTTTTCCATTCCCAGAAAAGCTGCTTTGTAGCTTTCATTCTGCCCGGAAGAAAACAATGCAAAGTCATGTTCCTCAGCTATTGGGCGGAAAATGTGAAAGGGTATTTCCAGGGGTTCGATCATATTTTCCATACCGGCTATTGGGGAATTGATCTCCACAGCTTCCACTCCGCGATGAAGCGGCAAGGACCATGTGGTAATGTCGTATGGGCGGATAAGCTCACCACCTGGGGTGTAATGACGGGCAGGAAACTTCTGGGCTTCCAGAACTTCCTTGATAAATGCACGATAGGGTTGTGCCAGAGGAATCACCAGGTCACCCGCTTTAAAATTCCGGTTGTTCCAGACCAGATTCTCCTTCAAACGGTAAGAACTTACCCCGTGCTTGTCAAGCAGGTTGATCATGGCTGCCATCTCGCCCTGTTCGCGCTGCTCCCTGGGAAGGATGTAATAGTAAGGAGCTTCCTGTTTGCCTCTTTCAATTTCCCTGCGGCTCACTTCATTGCGGAATTTTAATATCTCTTCCCGATGAATGGCAGACGTATGCAGGTAAGAAAAGGTGTTTTCCTTTTCATAACGCAGAATGTCGGAAAGTCTCCACCAACCGCCTTCCCATGGTTTTGGCAGGTTGATGCTGATGGCGTATTCGCCCAGTCCTTTACCAATGGTACGCAATTCGTTAGGCTCCACATATATTGGAGTGGCGATGTTTACGCTGGCCGCTTCCGAAAGCATGCCTATAACCCCTTTCCAGATAGATGTAGTTGTGGCTCCCGGCCAGTAATCATCAAAAAGGTAATTGACTGAAACACTCTTCAGCCCGGCATCGGTCATTTCCGAAAGGGTGCGGGATCCATAAACCCTCATCCAGTTCCATATGCCTGCATCCACATTCTCGGCAATGGGGTCATGGGGAGGGGAGATGTAAAACCGGGGACCTGTGGAACCCATCTGATGCCTTTCTACCATGCCCTGGGGAAACCATTGGGTAGAGTAAGTTTCCGCCACTGCAATATTTTCGCTTTGGGTAAGGGTTACAAAATCACGGTTGATGTTGTGTCCCACGTATTTGTGGTATACTCCCGGCATTCTGCTGGTTTCAAGAGGTGTACCCTTGTGTTTGTTGTAATGCTCCACAATCATGTTCATTCCATCGGGATTGTGCGGGATGAACATGGCAACGGTATTTTCCAGGATCTTTTCCCGTCGTGGATCTTTTCCGGTAAGCAATTCATAAGCGATCAGGGGAAAAGCCTGCATTGGCCCCACTTCATTGGCGTGCATACTTAAAGTAGAAAGGAAAAAAACCTTGCCGCTTTCCAGCAGTTTTTCCCTGTCGGTATAAGCGGGAATGTCATCCATGGCCAACTGCCGGTTTATTTCACGAAGATTTTCCAGGTTATTGATGTTTTCTTCAGAAGAAATAAAAATAAGGTACATGGGTCGGTTCATTTCGGTTTGGCCGATCTCTTCAATATGCAACATGGGAGAGGCTTCTGCCAACTCTTCCATGTATTTCATTAAAGGCTCATACTTAAAAAGCATGCGGTCCTCTCCGGGGGTGAACCCAAAATGATCTTCAGGAGAGGGGATCTGTGCATTAACAAAGGGCAAAAAAAGGAAAAAAAGAATCAGGGCGGGGAGTGAAAAGGCAGTATTTTTCATATTATGGTTTTGGTTAAGGTTTGGGGTTTTATATATTGGCATTAAAAGTAAGAAAATATTTTTTTCAGGGTGGCAGTTTCCTTAAAGGATTTTTTCAGGATTATAAAACCCTTTCCATCAATACACCGCTCAAACGGTAGACATCGATTTCAATCATTCTCATAGCGTATTTCAGTTCAATGAGCTGATTTTCCACCAGCAGGGCGGCAAGCTGGGTTTGCCGGAACTCATAGCCATTGATAGCTCCTGTCTGGAGTTGCTCACGGGCGATGGTCAATGATTTTTCCGCGGCATCCGTACTTTCCTGCAAAAGACGATATTGTTGCAAAAATGCCTCATAACGGCTGATGAGCCTGATCAACTCCGATTCTATGAAAGCATGGGTGTCTTTTTCGTAAATTCCGGCACTTTCTTTTTCCAGCACAACATTTTCTACCTTTGTATTCTGGCGGCCTCCGTCGTACAGGTTGAAGCGCACCCTGATGCCGAATTGCGCCCCCCTGCTTTGAGAAGACTCTATGATCCCCAGCTCGCTGGTTTGATGGGAAAAAGCGTAGTTGCCAAAAAGGCTCACCTGGGGGTACCTTTCTCCTTTTTCGATGCGCACATTGGCTTCGGCCAGCATTTCTTCCAGTTTGGCCAGCTCCAGATCCCTGTTGTTGTTTACGGCCAAGGCGATCAGTTCCCCGGTTTGAGCAATGCCCTGTAAGTCGATCGTTTCATTTCCGGGTTGCAGGGTTAAGCGGGGGTTACGGTTAATCAGCCTGTTGATCTGGATTTGCTGATCACGTATAGTCATTTCCTGACCAACCACCATGGCGCTATCAGAATTATAATCTACAACGGCCTGATGGTATAGCAGGGCACTGCCCGAACCAACCGCCCGCTTGCGTTCTTCCAGCTCAAGCCGGTAGGCCGAAACCTCTTTGGACTGTTGAAGGCTTTCCAGCAGGCGCTTCTCACGGATAAGCACATAGTAGGTCTTTGCAAGATCCGAAACGGTTTGTTCCAGGAAATACCTTGTTTCCAGTTCACTCATCTGCGCCAGGTAGCCTAGTCGGTCGCGGCGGGCAAACATGCTGAAACCATCAAAAACCATCCAGTCTACTTCAACCATTGCATTGAAAAAAGTACTCCGGGCATTGTCGCCACTGCGGGTTTCCCCTGTAAACAGGCTGGCTTCAGAGGTGCGGATCTCCCAGGAGCGCTGCGAACCAATCCCGGCCATGGGCAACATGCCGGCATTTCCGGGAGTGTCCATATTTTCAGCCATCTGCTGCTGCTTCCTGATGATCTGCAACTGGTAATTTTCTCTTAAGGTTAGGTCAACCAGATCTTCCAGGCTGAACCTTTCTTCTTGCTGGCCAAAAGCGGAAAAGCTCATTATGAAAAGGATAAGGGCGAATATTTCAGGCTTCTTCTTCAACAACATGGGTTCGGTCTTTTTTACTGGAAATAAAAGTGTATAAAGCAGGAATAATGAACAAAGTCAGGATCAATGAGAACAACAGTCCCCCGATAATGACAACACCCATGGGCACCCGGCTGTTGGCGGCACCTCCAAAGGAAGTGGCCAGGGGCAGAGCACCCAAAGCGGTGGCCAGGGTGGTCATGATGATGGGACGTACCCGGTCGTTGGCTGCATTGATCACCGCCTCAAGTACCTCCTGACCTTCAGCTCTTTTCTGGTTGGCAAACTCAACAATCAGGATACCGTTTTTGGTTACAATGCCTACCAGCACGATCATCCCTATCTGGCTGAAAATGTTGAGGGTCTGCCCAAATATCCACAACGACAATAAGGCACCTGCCAGGGCCAGTGGCACGGTAAACATAATGGTAAGGGGATCCCTGAAACTTTCAAACTGTCCCGAAAGGGTAAGGTAGATTAGTATCAGGGCAAAAATAAATACCAAAATGAGGTTTCCTGCGCTTTCGGTATAGTCGGCCGAAGTGCCGGTAAGGGCGGTGAGAAAGGTTTCATCCAGTACTTCAGCGGCAATCTCATCCATTGCGTCAATTCCGTCACCTAGGGTAAAGCCGGGGGCTGTGGAGGCAGAGATGGTTGCCGATGAATAACGGTTGAAACGAAGTAACTGGGGGGGCATACTTTCGTCGCGCTTACTAACAATTGTTTCCAGGGCAACCATTTCCCCGGAGGCGGAACGAACGTTAATATTGGAGATGTCTTCCGGACGGCTTCGCTGGTCTCTTTCGGCCTGAGCCAGTACAAAATACTGCTTCCCATCCCGGATAAAATAACCGATCCTCTGCTCACTGAAATATGTCTGAAGGGTTTCCGCAATATCTCTCACGCTGATGCCCATATCAAATGCTTTATCACGGTCGATATCCACCACCAGCTCGGGGCGGGTAAAGCGCAAATCGATATCCACCACATCAAAAGCCGGATGGTCACGAGCAGCCCTCATGAAAGCAGGTATGAATTCTTCCAGTTTTTGAAGGTTGGGGGCCTGCAGCACATATTGCACGGGAAGCCCGCCTCTTCCTCCTCCGCCAATGGTAGGATCCTGAACTACAAAGGTCCGGGCCATATTGTAATCCCTGACTTTGCGGTTCAATTCGGCTGCCAGCTCCATCTGGGTTTTGCTCCTTTCATTGGGCTGCTTAAGCCTTGCCCTGACAAAGCCTGAGTTAACAGATATGGAAGCACCAAAACCCGGAGAGGTCACCGAAAGAAGGTATTCCTTTTCCGGAAGGGTGTCCAGAAGTTCAATCAGCTGCATCTGGTATTCGTCCATCATTTCGTAGGAAGTGCCTTCAGGTGCAGTAGAAACCAGTCGTAAGCGGCTTTTGTCATCCAGGGGAGCCAGCTCCGAAGGCAAAATGCTCATGAAAAGCCAGATCATTCCGGCGGTTATCAAAACAACGGGAAATGCCAGGTATTTTTTACGCATAAAAGCTGTCAGCCAGCTTCTGTAGTTGCCAAGAATAAAATCGATGGGTTTGCGAACAAACCTCAGGGAGGAATATTCCCGGTTTTCGGCCTTCAGGATCCGGGAGCTCATCATTACCGTGAGTGAAAGCGATATAAAAGTGGAAATCAGTATGGCTCCGGCTACTACCATGGCAAACTCCCTGAACAACCTTCCTGTGAGTCCCATCATAAAAAAGATGGGCAGAAACACGCTGATCAGGGTAATGGTGGTAGAAATGATAGCAAAAAACACTTGTCGGGAACCTTTAAATGCTGCTTGAATTGGCGTCATTCCCTGCTCAATTTTCGAAAAAATGTTTTCCATCATCACAATGGCGTCGTCTACCACCATACCGGTTGCCAGCAATAGGCCCAGGAGGGTAAGTACATTGATTGAAAACCCGGCTGCATATAAAAAAGCAAAGCTGCCGATCAATGAAATGGGGATGGTAATGATGGGTATTAAGGTGGTTCTTAGGTTTCGCAAAAAAACAAAGATGATGATCAGCACCAAGGCAAATGCGATCATAATGGTATATTGCACATCACGTATAGAGCGCCGGATGCTGTCGGTAATGTCAAGGCCCACCCCGACAATGATGTCGGCGGGGATCTCGTTTTTGAGCATTTCCACGCGATTATAAGCTTCGTCAACAATTTCGATGTAGTTGGAGCCCGGCTGGGGTTGCATGGCCACCCCAACCATGGGGATGCCTTCATTTCCCCTTAAGATAGACTGTTCATTTAAAGCACCTAGCTCAGCCCGCCCAATATCCTTCAGGCGGATAATGGTATTATCCCTTCGGGCAATAACCAGGTTGTCAAACTCTTCTTCGGTATTTAGTCTGCCATAAGTTTGGATGGTCAGGTAGCGGCGATCGCCTTCCACTTGTCCGGAGGGCAGTTCAATGTTTTGATCGTTCAGGGCATTGCGCACATCGGCAGGGGTGATGTTGTAGGCATTCATGCGGTCAACATCCAGGATCAGGCGCATGGCATAGCGCTTTTGTCCCCAGATGTTAATCCGGCTGACCCCTTCAACGGTTTGAAGTCTTTCTCCAAAAACATTTTCGGCGATCTCGGTGAGTTCAAGCAAACCCCTTTGGCGGCTTTGCAAGGTAATGGTCAGGATGGTCTGGGCATCGGCATCGGCTTTGGATACTATGGGGGGGTCGGCATCGGGCGGAAGGTTTCGCACGGCCTGTGCAACCTGATCCCTCACGTCGTTGGCGGCATTATCCAGGTCCATCCCAAGTTCAAACTCTACCCTTATGGTGCTTCGGCCTGTGGAACTGATCGAGCTCAGGGTTTTGATCCCGTCCACACGGTTGATCTGTTCCTCCAAAGGTTCTGTGATCTGTGATTCAATGATCTGGGCATTGGCCCCGCTGTAATCGGTCCTGACGGTGATGATGGGAGGGTCCACACTGGGATACTCCCGAACGCCCAGAGAGAAAAAGGCCACAATGCCGAAGATGACAATGGCAATGGCAAATACGATGGTCAAAACCGGTCGTTTGATGCTGAGTTCAGAAAGGGTCATCGGGTATCCTCCGCCTTTGGTTCCCGAATTTCAATCCGGTCGCCCTCCCGGATCTCCATTAGTCCGGTGGTCAGCACCGTGTCACCGGGCGTGAGCCCGTTCAGGATATGCACCATGTCCCGGGTCCGTGAACCCGTTTCCACTTCCAGCTTTTTGGCTTTGCCGTTTCGGGCAATGTAAACTACCTGATTGTTGAGCTCAGACACAACCGACTCAGCAGGAACCATCAAGGCATCCGGGTATTGCTCCACCTCAAATAGCACCTGCACAAAGTCGCCTGCTACGAATCTTCCATCTTTATTATCCATCAATGCCCTCACCTGCAGCGTTCTGGAAGAAGGGCTGATCATGGGGTCTGCGGCATAAACCACGGCCACAGCAGTATCAGCGGACGCAGCGGAAGTTATTTTAACTTCTTTGTGGTTGGTGGCCAGTGATGAATACCTGGCAGGAAGGCGAAAATTGACCTTGATTTGATCGGTTTGTACCAGGCGGGTAATGATGGCTCCCTGCGACAGAAAGGCGCCCAAACTGAAATCCCTGAGACCAACCCGGCCTGAAAAAGGGGCACGCACATGGGCCAGATCAATATTTACTTCCATTTCCTCAATCTGGGCTTTCAGGTTGTCTGCTTCTGCCTGCGTTTGCTCCACTTCTTCCTGGCTTACCCCTTCGATTTCCAGCAGGTCTTTTTTTCGTCTGAGTTCACTTTCAAGCGAAACCAACCGGGCCTCAAGACCTTTTTTTCGGGCCGTCCAGGAACGGTTATCGATCTCTACCAGCAAATCCCCCTGGTTTACGTATTTTCCTTCACGGAAATAAATATTCAGCACATTACCCGATACCGGCGCTTTTAACTCCACTTCTTCATAGGATAAAAGGTCGCCTGTTGCCCGGATACTAACCGAATGATCCTGTGGTATCACCTGTTGGCCGTCAACCCGGGTAACAAAAGGGCCTTCCTGGCCGGGATTGCCATTTCTTCCGCAAGATGCCAGCAAAAAAAAGATCAAAGCAAATAAAACGGGAATTTTTCGTTTCCGAATGGTATATCGGATAATGTTCTTCATTTTTAATTAATTTTTTTCAGATCCATTGGAAAAAGTTTACCTGAATTTTAAACAACACAAAAATGCCTAAGGTTTAAATAAATCCGGTTTTTAACTTTTTTACAGTTGGGTTTTTATGGGAATTCTTATTAAATTGCAAGGCATACCATGGCTAAACTCAAATAAAAATGTATTAGCAATTGCCCAATTAACCACTGACCAATAAAAACCAATCCGATGACAAAAGTTTACTTAAGCTGGTTTTGGATTACCATCCTCTGGATTTTTCCATTTTCAATTTCCGGCCAAACTGTTTTGCTGGATGAAGATTTTGACGGGGTAACTCCCCCTGTGCTTCCGGAGGGATGGGTTGCCGAAAATGCCAGTGGCACGGGCACCACCTGGGTTACCTATGCAGTTTTTGCCCACTCTCCCCCCAATTGCGTTTCAGTTTTCGGAGACTGGCAGCCCAAAGACGAGTGGTTGTTCTCACCGGCAGTGACCCTGGAAGAAGGGGTTTCCTACCGCCTGAGCTTTTATTACAGAACCTCTTCTACACCCTTGCAGATGCAGGTTAAGATGGGAGAAGGGGCTTCCTCCGGAGAAATGACCACCCAGGTGTTTCTGGATGAAAACATTGACCATACCGTCCACACCGAAGGATTTGCCATTATTACTCCGGAAGAAGAATTGACGGTGCATTTCGGATGGAATGTATATGATGGCGGGAACCAGGGCAATATATATATGGATGACATCCTGCTGGTTGAAATGGATCCTGTCCCGGAGATCAGCCTCTATCCCCAAAGCCATAATTTCGGAACCATTTCCATCAACGAAACCGCGGAAACCACTTTTGAAATTACCAATCTCGGCGGAGCTCCCCTCAACATTACCGGGGTGGAAATTGAACCTCCATTTTATGCAGCATTCAGTGCTACCATTGCTCCCGGGCATAGTGAACAAATGCAGGTGGAGTTTCTGCCGGATGAACCCGGGGTGTTTCAGGACGACCTTGTTTTTTTAATTGACGGAAGTTTTGAAGGAAACAACACCCTTACCCTTCACGGCTTGGCCTATGAAGCCCTGAGCGGCTTTTTTGAAGATTTTGAAGGTTCCGATCAATTGCCCGATGGCTGGACTTCTATCATAGAATCAACAGGAAATTCCAGTGTTACCATTTATGAAGCCGGTGATTTTTACAATCACGCCTATTCCGGCATAAGGGCGGCAAGACTTTTTAACCGCTATGCAGGCGATGTAGTGATTTTGGTCACTCCCGAGCTGGCTGATCTGAGTTACGGGGAGATCAGCTTCTGGACAAAAGTCCCAGTATTTCCCGAACCGCTTATTATCGGCACCCTGACCGAAAATGATGACCATGCATCCTTTTATGAAATAGCCACCATTACCTCATTGGATGAATACCATCAGCATACCTTTACTTTTGAAGGTGCCCCCGCAGAGCATGCTTATATTGGCTTTAAGCATGGTGCCTCAGAAAACATGCGTCCTTTGTTTGTTGATGATGTAGAATGGTTGGTTGAAGCGGTGTTAAGCCCTCCGGTTAACCTTCAGGCTCAAAACCTGGAAGGGGGAGGGGGTGTTTTCCTGGAATGGGAAACTCCCCAAGATGCCGACCCTTTGGGATATAATGTTTACAGGGATGAACAGCTCGTCAGTGAATCAGTGGTTGAAGATACCGAGTTTACCGATTATGATATTGAGCACGAGGCAACTTACAATTATTATGTTACCGCAGTTTACCCGGGAGGAGAATCAGAGCCATCCAATGTAGTTGAGATCACCGCAGATGCAGGTTACCGCTTGATCTATGCAAGTGCAGGCGAAAACGGTGAGATCATTCCTGAAGGGACCATTGTTCTGGGCTATGGAGAAAACCAGGATTTTGAGATCACTGCCCATGAGGGCTTCCTTATTAAAACCATTGCCGTGGACGGGGTTCCGGTTGGAGAAGCCGAAGGGATGCAGGAATACACTTATATGTTTGAAAATGTGACCGGTGATCATGAAATTCATGCGGAGTTTGAAAGCACTGTAAATATTAAACTTCCCGTAGTTGAAAACTTTAAGATTTATCCAAACCCGGCCGGAAACTTTGTAACCGTTGCTCTTGACGATACTTATGCGGGCAAAGAAAACCTCAGCTACAGGATATTTGATCTGCAGGGAAGGATTTTGCTGAAAGGTGAACTGCCTTCCGCTGAAAACATCATTTATCTTGACAGTCTGAGACCGGGAATTTTCCTTCTGGAAATCCTCGACGAATCCCGGAAAGAAAAAGTTTTCCGGCTGGACAAACAATAAGCCAGGCGGGCGATTATTCCTTTCAGCAACCAAACATCCCGAAAATCCTTTCACTCCATATTCCCCATATTATGGACAGGTAATTCCGTGTGCTGAAATTTTGTTCTCATAAAGAAAAATTATAAAACTTGTTAAATTGTTTTATTTTTTAAATTGTAATTTGTACAATTTAAAAATTACTGTTATCTTCGTGGTGAGTAAATTATGAAGCCAATGCAGAAAATAGTAAAAAAACTGAGTGATGCCGGATTAAAGATCACACCACAGCGCGTTGCCGTGTTGCAATCCCTGTTGGAAGCTAAAACGCATCCTACCGCAGAGGAAACCTACCGGAGGGTGTCTCAAAGCATTCCCGGCTTGTCTCCAACAACAGTGTACAACGTTTTGGATGCTTTTGTGAGAAATGGGATAGTGAACAAAGTAAAGACCGATGCCGGTGCCATGCGTTATGACCCGGTTACGGACAATCACCATCACCTTTATTGTGAAAGTTCCGACCGTATGGAAGATTTTCATGATCCCGAGTTGGATCGTTTGCTTGAGGATTATTTCAAAAACAAAGAGATCCAGGGATTCCGCCTGAAGGACGTTAAACTTCAAATTGTCGGAGAATTTGAAAAAGAGAAAAAATAATCCGATTAATAACCTTTAAAAATTATTAAACATTATGAGTAAAATGAATCAAATTGGACTTGAGGAAGAAAAAACCAAAGAACTGGTTGAAAAGTTGAATGATCTCCTGGCCAATTACCAGGTGTTTTATCAAAACAACCGTGGATTTCACTGGAACATCCAGGGGGATAAATTCTTTGAATTGCACGCAAAATTCGAGGAACTTTATACCGATCTGCAGGATAAAATAGATGAGATAGCGGAGCGCATCCTCACTTTGGGAGGCACCCCAATGCATACCCTTGAGGATTATGTAAAAACTTCCAAAATCAAAGCAGCTCAGAACGTAAGTGAAGGGGCAGCCTGTATTCGTTCAATCCTGGACGCTTTTACCGTTTTACTGGAAAAGCAAAGGGCTATTCTGGACTTGTCTGACGAAAGCGGGGATGAAGGCACCAATGCCATGGTCAGCGACTACATTCGCGAGCAGGAAAAACTGGTCTGGATGTTTAATTCCTGGATGGGCCAATAAACAATATCCTTATTTCTGGAATTAAAAAGGCCGGCATTTTCCAATGCCGGCCTTTTTATCTTAAGTTTTACAGAAAAAAATTTGCATTATTTGAAAATGGAAGCCAGTTTGGAAAAGCCCTCTTTAAAGGAATCAAGACTGGAGTTAAAAGCTTTGCTGGCTTCTTCCCACTTCCCTTCCGAAGCGGAAGCCAATTCCTTATACCTTGATTGCAATTCAACCCTCCTTGTTTTTAAATCCGCAATCCGCTCGTCATATTTAACCTTAAGATCTTCCTGAACTTCTCCTCTTTTGGATTCAAGTTCATCCACTTTAGCAAAAATATCATCAATGGCTGTTTTTGCTTTTTCTTTCAGTTTATTTCTGTCCATAATTCTAAGGTTTGAATTAATATTTCAGTTGCTTTATGATAAA
>SL_3KL_010_SEDDRAFT_10003505_pt1 | contig 14240 bp, 10 predicted proteins | sample SodLakKL_010_SED_2_FD_10381 | JGI IMG/M metagenome (IMG submission 10381)
TTTTTTCACGCACTCGTAAATAATTTTCTGACCACCGACAAGTTTGCTTTCCTGTTCTGGGGTGCGGCAGCATGGCTTGTTGCTAATTACAAGGCAAGTGAGATATCCCTGATAGGATTTTATGACATACGTGGGGATGATTATCGATTGTCGATTTTCGATGATCGATTAAGATAATTCGAAGGGTTCGCGGAACAAAAGCCATATACGACTAAACGACTAAACAACTAAACGACTAAACTATTATAAACCTATGATAAACCGCAAACGAAATGTGTGGATATTTGGCGGCACCGGCTTCATAGGTCGGGCGCTGGTAACACATTTGTCAAAAAACCCGGACAACCGGCTGCATCTGCTCATTCACCGGAGCGGCAATTACAGGGAAGTTGAACGCTTCAACTCCGTTAAAAGCAGCCTTGCCGCGTTCGATCCGTTGTGGTTTGAACGTTATCCCCCCGACGTTGTTTTTCACCTGGCGCGCCCAGCAGGAAGCAACCCGATCTCACGGATGTTTGCTGCAAAAAGAGGAGAGCAGGCCAACCGGAGGATGTTGCAGATTTTGCGCAACCTGCCCAATCCGCCAATCGTTGTTTACGTGTCAGGTTCACTGGTTTATGGAAAACGACCGGATAACCAACCTGCGGTTGAAAGCAGCCCCATAAATCCGGCAGCATACGCCCGTCATTATGTCCTTAACGAAGCTCCCTGGATGGAAGCGCAGCAAACTGGCGCAATGGATATCCGTTTTGCAAGGCCAGCATGGATTGCCGGAAATGCCTCGTGGTTCAGAAAGTTCTTCCTGGAGGTGATGCACCGGCATAAATATGTTCCCTGTTATGGCAACGGATTGCAACTGATGTCCCTCATACATCTCGACGATGGCGCAAGGATGATCGATACGCTCAGCANGATGGGCAAAACGCNACAAAACCTGAACCTCTTTACAGGCAACCCGNTCAGACACAAAGACTTTTGCGAAATGTTGTCGGATCTCAGCAAGNTGCCTGTCAGGGAAATCNCCCANANNCAGCTTGAGCAACAATACGGAAAAACAGTTGCAGCGGCACTAACCACATCCATTCCACTCGAAACGGAACATCCNGATCTGCACCTGCAATCAAACAGTCAGTTTTCCGATCACAAAAAATTACTTTCTAACCTCCTTGGGCTTTTCGAAAACGAACAGGGTATACTCACCCCACGACCAGAACGGTGATTTGTTGAGAATTGTATCTGTTTTCCAAAGTGCCGGCAGGGCCTTTCGCAGCATTCTGTTCAGGCGATGGTAATACCAGGCCGGATGGAGAATACTGTAACCCTTTTTCTTTAGAAGCTGGAAGTGGGAAAAAGCTTTTTTTATCTGTTTTGGAGTGTAACAACGGCTGGGCAGGTATTCTGACGGTGAATAACCACCCCATTCCTTGCGGAGGCGTGAAAAAGCAGCCTTGAACCGAAACTTCATTAGTTCAATCAACATTCCGGCAACATAGTTTTTATTGACAAAAGTCAATACAAGCTTGCCTCCCGGTGCTGTAACATCATTGATGTGATCAGCAGCAGCCTTAAGGTCCTCCACCGTATTAAGTGCACCAAAAAACACGTAAACCATATCAAACTGCTTGCCGGGATATAGAAAGGTTAAATCCTCCACGCTTCCCTTCAAGGCAGAAGCGTTTTTCAACCCCGTCTTTTGTATCTTTTGTGATGCAACCGCCTGCATCTGCCCGGAAATATCAATACCGGTGAATGCTGACGATGGATGTGTTTCAGCAAAGTGCACCAGGTCAAGGCCTGTGCCATATCCGATTTCCAGCACATCAGTTGCCGGATAACGCTTTACCTCTTCCCGGAAGTCCTGCCGAATGCGTTGCAATACAGGGTTTTTCCAGTAGCGGGCATCAAAATCAGATGCATCACCATCATAATATGACTCAACTACATGATAATATTCGGACATGGATAGCTTTATGTTTTTGTTAAATAGTCAGACTGCCTGCTGATCAGCGGTTTGCAATGCCAGCTCATGGCCTTCCATTTGCATGTTCCACTTGCGTTCAAAAATCTTTATCTTCCAGGAAAAACGATTCATGATTCTGTGTTGCTGCCTGTTCGGAAGGTATCTCAGTTCGTTTTTTTTGATGACGAAGGACAGGGCAAAACTTGTGTTGTTGGCCGAATCAAATTTTTGTTGAATGATCTTGCGTGACAAGTTAAGCAGATAGTCGTCCAGGCGATCTCCCAGCTTGTTGTCGAGCAACAGTTCCAGAAAACGTTTAACAATTGAGTCTTTCTCGATGGCGTATTCTCCGTTTTGTGAAAACAGCGGGTAATATTGCTTGATCCATCGGTTTGCTTCCAGCATTTTATTGTGAACATCTTTATTGTAAACCGGCATCAGAAAAGCAATTTCAGTAGCTGTAAATCGGTTTTTTTCCTGAATGTGCAGTTTGTCTTCATCAACAAAATAGTTAATGCAGAAATTCCGGTAAGAATTAAACAGGAAAACCTTCTTAAACAGCACGAGCAATGTACGTGTGATCCATAACCTTCCGGGTTTTGTGACAATAAAATAGTCGATGTCATCCCTTTTGCCCATATAACCCTTTGATATGGATCCGGAGAGCATCACCCCACGCACAAACGGGAAATGACTGATGATTCGGGAATACAAGCGTGCAGCCCGCATCCGGCTTTTTGCCCTTCTGTTTCCGTTAAGCCGTTTGTCGACAAGGGCATCATTGCTGCCGGCAAAATAGAAGCCACGGGAATAACTCAGCATGCCAGTGGCAACAAGGCTGTTCAGTTCCTGTAAAGCCTTGTCGGAGTGGTTGTCCGGAATTCCGGCAAACAGCAACAGCTCCTCCTGCGTGAGCGGGTAGGAAAAAATATCAAAATAAAGAAGTGTGCTGACCAGTTCCTCTTTCATGACAGTGAATTTCTGGCATAACGTATTAACAGACATACATGTAAACGTGGTGAAACAGCGATGGTTCAATTTGATCTGCGAAAGCTTTTAATGTTTCAAGCTTCATGACTCATAATTTGAAAAAAAAAAAAAAAAATTCTTTGTTCTTGATAATTACCGCAAAAAGAGATGGAAGTTCATTTTTTTCCTATTTTTGTCCATATAAAGTGTTTACCCATGCGAAGCAAGCCATATCATACCCTTTACAAAAATGGTGGCAAAGGCCTTTATTCTTGCTGGATTTATTGATACTCCAGACTTGCCACATCCTTTCTGCCCGGCGCTTCGCCTCTTTGTTTCTTTCTTAACACCATAAAGCCGGGCTGAAATGATCAGGGCTACAATCATCCCCTTTTGCAGGACACATTCATCATCAAACAATTATTATTATCAATTATGGACAAAGGACTGTTATTTGACATTCGCCGATATGCCGTACATGATGGTCCGGGCATTCGTACAACGCTGTTTTTTAAAGGTTGTTTGATGCACTGTTTTTGGTGCCATAATCCGGAGGGGATCAGCCCGGAGATTGAATGGATAAAGCGGCTAAGGATGGTGAATGGAAAAAAGAAAACGGTGGAAGAGAAAGCAGGCAGGTGGATGACCACGAGCGAGGTGATGGAGATTGTTGAAAAAGACCGGATGTTTTACAATGAGAGTGGGGGCGGTGTTACATTTTCGGGTGGTGAACCCCTGATGCAAGCCCCTTTCCTGCTAAAGATGCTCGCTCTGTGTAAGCAGAAAGGCGTGCATACTGCCGTAGACACCTCCGGCCATGCCGCTGCAGCAGACTTTCAGGCTGTTGCAGAAAAAACAGATATGCTTTTGTTTGACCTGAAAACAACGGATCATATCAAACACTTAAAACATACAGGCGTTGAGCTGGATCTGGTTTTGCAGAACCTTTTGTCTTTGCGCGAAAAGGGACCAGAAGTGATCATTCGTATTCCGGTCATCCCCGGCATGAATGATGAGCAAAGGCAAATGGAAGACTTTGTTCATTTGATATCCGGTGTAAAAGCCCCTATTCTGCGGGTTGATTTTTTACCTTACCATCGTTTTGGCCGGCAAAAATACACAGCTATTGGTACAAAACAGCCCGAACCCCTTCCCGACATTTCCCCGGAAGCCATCCATTGTTTTATGGAAATATTTAAGAGCGCCGGCTTCCGTGTCAAAAAAGGGGGTTAATATCGTAATCCATAATGAAACACCCATGACAAGATTTTTTGACACACAGGGGGATGATTATCGATTTTCGATTATCGATTATCGATTATCGATTATCGATGAATAAAGCCCTAAAGGTTCGCGTTGGAAACGGATCGCCCTGAAGGGCAGCTTAAAAACAAGAGCAAAACACAGAATATCAAACACATAACAAATTATAAACACATGATAACATATCTTACCATGACAGAACGCGTTGAACATCTGAGAAAACAAAGTTTGGAGGCAGAGAATATCCTTCATCACGAACGTGCTATGCTGGTGACCGAATTTTACCGTGACCATCTGCGCAAGGAAGAACCTGTTCCTGTGCAGCGTGCGCGTTGCCTTCAGTATGTTCTCAAAAACAAGCATTTGGCTATAAATGACATGGAACTTGTTGTTGGTGAACGTGGGCCTGCGCCCAAAGCCACCCCAACATATCCTGAAATAAGCCTCCATAGTATGGATGATCTTGAGATTTTGCATAACAGGCCGAAGGTTTCGTTCAGGGTACCCGAAGAAACACGCAAAGCCTATGAAGAGGTCATTATCCCTTTTTGGAAAGGGAAAAGCAATCGCGACAGGTTGATGCAGGAGATGAGTCCGGAGTGGAAAAAAGCATATGAATCCGGTATATATACAGAGTTTCAGGAGCAAAGGGCCCCCGGTCATACGGTTTTGGGCAAAAAGGGTTGGGAACACGGGATGCTTGACCTTATCAGGGAGTGCAAAACCTCCATGCAGAAATTTGGCTCAGAAAGCAACCCTGATGACTGCAAAAAGCATGAACAGCTGCAGGCCATGGTCATTGCGGCTGAAGCATTGATTGAGTATGCCGGCCGCCATGCAAATGCACTTGAGAAGATGGCTGAGGCCGAAATTGATGCGGGCCGTAAGCGTGAGCTGCAAAAGATGGCCAGGATATGCAGAAAAGTTCCTTCATATGCACCTGAATCCTTTCATGAAGCCCTTCAGCACTATTGGTTTTTACATTTAGGTGTGATTACCGAGTTAAACCCCTGGGATTCCTTTTGTCCGGGAAGACTTGACCAGCATCTGCTGCCTTTTTATGAAAAAGAAACGGCCGAGGGCACACTCTCCAGGGAGGAGGCCCGCGAGTTACTGCAGTGCTTTTGGGTGAAATTCAACAACCATCCGGCACCTCCGAAAATGGGAGTTACTGCGCAGGAGAGCAATACGTATACGGACTTTTGCCTGATTAACTTAGGTGGTTTGACAACAGAAGGCCTGGATGCCGTAAATGATCTCTCTTATCTTATCCTCGAGGTAATCGGCGAAATGCGCATCCTGCAGCCTGGAAGCATGATACAGGTTAGCCGCAAAAACCCTGACAGGTTTGTCCACAAGGCCCTTGATGTTATCCGAACAGGCTTTGGACAACCCTCTGTGTTTAACACAGATGCCATCATCAAGGAGTTGTGCCGGCAGGGAAAATCACCCGAGGATGCCAGGAATGGTGGTGCCTCAGGTTGTGTTGAGTCCGGTGCATTCGGCACGGAAGCCTATTTCCTGACCGGTTACTTTAACCTGACCAAGATCCTGGAACTGACACTCAACAATGGCTTTGATCATCGCACAGCCCGTCAAACAGGACCCAAAACAGGGACAGCAGAAAGTTTTAAAAGTTTTGAAGCCCTGATGGGGGCTTTTGAAACACAACTTAAATACTTTGCTGATCTGAAAATGGAAGGAAACAAACGCATCGAACGCTTGTTTGCCAATTATCTGCCGGCACCCTTTCTTTCGTTGCTGATTGATGATTGTATTGAAAAGGGGGTGGATTACAACGCCGGTGGTGCACGCTACAACAGCAGCTATATTCAGGGTGTAGGCCTTGGCAGCGTAACCGACAGCCTAACAGCTCTGCGCTATCATGTCTTCGACAAAAAAAATATCTCCATGAAGGGTATGATGCAAGCACTGAAAGGCAACTTCAGTGATTATGATGAGCTGCAGGAGGCGCTTATTTACAACACCCCCAAATATGGAAACGATGATGACTATGCAGATAGCCAGGCTTTGCGCGTGTTTAATGCCTTTTTTGAAGCTGTTGACGGACACCCGTGCTGGCGGGGCGGCCATTTTCGCATCAACATGCTGCCAACAACCTGTCATGTCTATTTTGGACAGGTAACAGGCGCCACACCGGATGGCCGACTGGCAAATAAACCTTTGTCTGAAGGGATTAGCCCCGTGCAGGGAATGGATGTCAATGGTCCGACCGCTGTTCTGAAGTCAGCTTCGAAAATTGATCATACCCTGACCGGGGGCACATTGCTGAACCAGAAATTTACGCCATCCTTCTTCAATGATGAAGAAAGCTATCAAAAACTGACCGCATTGATCAGAACCTATTTTCGAATGAACGGGCACCATATTCAGTTTAACGTGGTTTCTGCCGATACTTTACGCAAAGCCAGGGAGAATCCCGTTCAATACAGAGACCTCATTGTTCGTGTAGCAGGATACAGCGACTACTTCAACGATCTTGGAGAAGATTTACAAAACGAAATCATCATGCGTACGGAACATGGTGAATAATTCAATCGCTGTATATAAGACCGGTAATTCATTTTAAATCCATTTTGGTATGATAAAAAACCCAAAAACCCTCTTTTTTCTGGTCCTGATGACCATGTTAGCTATGCCTGCATCTTTTGGCACCGGAATTGAAATCACCGAATCGCATTACAAGCAGGCTGAAGCCTTTCTGCATCCCAACATCAGCAAAATCGTTTATCATCTTGAGGTGTGGCCAAACTGGCTTGCAGACAGCGCTGGTTTCTGGCATGTTACCAACACCAGGGACGGGAAACGCTTTTTTCTGACCCACTTTGAGGACAAATCAACAGAAGAGGCCTTCTGTCACCAAACCCTTGCGAATTTGATTGAAGAAAAACTAAAAATTGATGCGGATCCCGACGATCTTCCATTTAACCGTATTGATGTCCTTAAAGGTGACACCTTTGCCATTGAACTAAAAGACACCATATGGCATTATCATCAGGAAACAAATGCACTTTTTTTCCATAAGGAAAGACCCACAAGAGACAGGCAATCAGTGAAATCGCCCGATGAAAATTTTGAAGCTTTCATTAAAGATCATAACTTGTTTGTCAGGGAGATAGAATCAGGCAAAGAAACACAGTTAAGTCTTACGGGGAAGCCATTACGGGGTTATGGCAATCCATATGGGTGGAGTGATATCATTGAAGGCCCTGACGGAGAGCGTCCTGACAATGTTTTTGTGAGTTGGTCACCCGACTCCCGGAGACTTTTAACCGTAGTAACGGATCTTCGGCAAGCTGAAAAAATGTATTTGCTTGACAACAGTGTTGATACACTTTACAGGCCGCGTTTGTTGAGCTATTACAGAGGCTCTCCCGGCGACACAACCATTGTTTATCACAAACCGGTGATTTTTGACCTGGAGACCCAAAGCGAAGTCCATGTGAATGTAGATCCCATTCCTCATTTTATGAGTTATGGTTTTAGCTGGAATGAGGCGGGTGACGAATTGTATGGATTATACACACACAGGGGTTACAAGCAGGCAGATATGTTGCGGATAAATGCCGAAACCGGCGAAGCGCGAGTGCTTTTTTCCGAATACAGCGATCTTTCAATAGAGAGTGGAAAGCTGATTGTGGAACGTATCGGGGATGACTTTTTGCTGTTTAGCTCCGAAAGAAACGGTTGGTATCACTTGTATCTCTATGATTATGAATCCGGGGAGCTTATAACACAGGTTACTGACGGTGAATTTGTTGTGAAGTCACTGGTTCATGTTTGTGAGGATACCGAAACCATTTACTTTATGGCCGGCGGGAAGGAAAACGACCGGAACCCTTACTACAACCACTTGTATAAAGTTCGGTTTGATGGCCGGGAGATACATTTGCTGACTCCGGAAAATGCACACCATCAAGTTCGCATTTCGCCATGCGGAACTTTTGTAGTGGACAACTATTCAAGGTTTGATAAACCCACGGTTTCAGTCATGCGGGAACTGGAAACAGGTAACATCGTGCATAAAATCAGTGAAGCCGACATTGATGATTTGTACGAAATTGGCTGGACTGTACCCAAACAGTTTGTGGTAAAAGGGAGGGATGATGAAACCGATATTTACGGATTGCTTTATTACCCTGCTGACTTTTCTCCAGAAAACAGTTATCCATTGATAAACTATGCTTACAGTGGTCCGCATGGATCCTTTGTTCCCAAATCTTTCCGGCAGGCCCTGATCAATGTGATGACACCGTTTACCCAATTTGGTTTTGCTGTGATGATGGTAGACGGTCTGGGTACATCTGACAGGTCCAGGTCTTTTCGCGAATGGTCGTATCGCAATATTGGGGGCAACATGCATTGCCATGCTGCTGCAATAAAGCAGTTGGGCGAAAAATACAGCTGGCTGGATATCAATCGTGTTGGTATTTTTGGTCATTCGGCCGGCGGCTATGATGCGACCCGGGCCATGTTATTATACCCTGAACTGTTTAAAGTAGGTGTGTCATCGGCTGCAAACCATGACCATCGTATGGAAAAGGCCTGGTGGCCGGAGATGTACATGGGGTATCCTGTGGGTGAATATTATCACGAACAGTCGAACATTACCAACGCTGAAAAACTGGAAGGCCGGTTGTTGATTGCCCACGGTGGTATTGATGAAAACGTAAACCCATCAGCTACTTTCAAGCTGGCCTGGAAGCTCATTGAGGCCGGTAAGGATTTTGACATGCTTATCCTTCCGGGAATACGACATGGTTTTGGCTCCAGCTCGGGGGACTATTTCACAAAAGTGCGATGGAACTATTTCATCAGACACCTGTTGCCGGCTGAACCGGTACACAATTATCAGTTTCAGACAATAGCCCGATGATTTTTTTTGAAAAAGCCTCTAATCAAGGCACGAAGGAGGTGATTTCGTTATTCAAACCCCTGAACCCGGTCAGGTCAAGCCTGGCACGCCCCACAATCAGTCCCGATTCAGCACGTATCGGGATCTTGTTTTTGTCGTCCGAAATCCATAGTGTCATGGGATAGGGTTGACTGAACACCTGGCCCCTGAGCATCTCCGGTTTAAACCTCAGGGTATTAAATGTGCCCAAACTGGTTGTGACCTGTTCCCTGCCTTCAAAAAGAATGCGACTCACATAAACCGTGTCGCGGTGAAAAAACTGAACCTCATAAGAGTCGCCAGGCTCGGCAGACTGCATGTCAAAATGCCTGGCATAGTAATAGGCAGAGATGAGGTCCTGAACAGGACTCGATGCATCAATAACTGTGTCTTTTGTGATGATCTTCCCGTCATCCCAATGAAACCGAACATCTGCATTTCGGGTGTGCCTCCCCTCGCGAACTGTTTTGTGGAACCAAACCGGAGCCATTACATCGGAGCTGAAATGGGACACATATTCGTTTTCCACCTTGAAAAAAAGGTTGAACATACCCCGGGTGTTGGCACGTCCTGTGATTTTCATGGAAGGCATTCCATCACCATGACAGTCTCAGGTTGAATGACCAGAGAGGCATCACCCGCTGTTACGTTTCCAGTGATTCGGCTGTGGTACATCGCCCGGAAATATAACTGTTCCCCCTTCTGAAAGGGGGTTTCCTCCAACAGAGAATCAAGTCCTGTTTCGTCATTGGCACGAAACGGAAGAAAAAACATCAATAATATCAATAAAACCTTCACCATGATTCGCATTATATGAACGCAAAATCCACCCAATCCTTGCTTTCAAAAAAAAGAAAAAGACAATAATACAGAAAATTATACAGAGAGGCGATGTTACCGAATCAACACGGACTCGGTAAAAACTTCACCATCCGTGATAGAAATCCGTAAAAAATAAAAACCGGGATTAAGAGTCTTGGCTTTTGTAAACAGGTAGTTGCCACTTTCGTCAACGTGGATCATTGCAGAATACTGTTCCTGACCCCTGACATCCATCAACTGGAACAGCGCTTTTCGGTTTGCGGGCAGCCCACTTGCCACGAAATGGTCACCGGCTGGATTCGGGAAAACACGGATTACGTCTTGGTCAATGTTTGCAAGGGAGGTGCTGATGCTCACAACCGCTTCACCCTCCATCATAACCATACAGTATGCCTCACTGTTAACCGCTTCAACGGTATAAATGCCCTCACCCTGTAATCCGAACGACAGCGGACTGCCTGTTCCGGCTTTTTCCGTTATCAAATCCTCACCGTTTCGAATAAGGATATAATTAACACCGGTTTCGCTGCCGCTCAGACCAACTTCAACACCTTCTCCCGATTCATCGTATGAGCCTCCGCCGGTAACTGAAAACAATTCCGGTACAGGAACAAGTTGCACGGTTAGTGTGTCGGTCGACATGTTGCAATTGCCTTCAGGATCTTCAGCGATCACATAATAGAGTCCCGGGGCTTCATAAGGACCAAAAACCAGTTCATGTCCGGTGCCAGACTGGGGTTCGGACCAGGGTATGTCGTCTTTCCAAACCACATAGCTTACTTCCTCTTCCGAACCATCGAGGAGAAACTCAAAACTGGCGTCGTTTTCACAGAATGTCCCCTCAACAGAAAGGTCAAACACCGTGGGTGCATTTTCGTAAACGAATACCTCGACGGTATCCATGCCAGGTAAGCCATTCTGATTTTGCACAACCGCCTTGAAAAGCCCTTCGTCAAAAACGGTGAACACAGGTTCGTTTGAAACCACTTCTCCTGTAGCAAGGTCAAGCCAGGTATAAGTGTGGCCTGCCAGGAAACCCAGATCGAAGGTGTGGCTTGCTCCCGGACAAATGAAAACATCATCTCCAAGGTCAACAACAGGATGACCGTCAAAAGAAAAGGAAAGGTCATCAATGATTAGCTCACTGCCGGCTACCAAGGTTGGGGATGCTGATGACAGGATAATGATATTCAGGGAGTCCGGTTCTTCATAGCTCAGATAAAAGAGTTCAAAGTCAAAACCTGTATATATTGCCTGGGGAGCAAACATGGTTCCCCCAAGAGCGATGGTGTCTTTGTTGTTTGTTTGCTCATTATATCGGGTCAATAACAAAGCAATGGCGCCAAAGTCGGTGCCGGTTGTTGCATATTTGAAATATCCGCTAAGATCAGAAGGTCTGTCAGTAAAAGGAACTCCGAGAAACTCAGATTCTTCCGGGTTGGTTATGTCCAGGTTCAGTGTCCCAAGTGTCAGAACACCTGGCACAACCTGCCCCAATATGTTGCCAGATGTTAATTTTGCTGCATAACTGCCACTGTAACTATCGGAGGTTTGCGTAACGGTTGTGAGAAAAAAAGGGAATCCGGATGTCTCAGCGTTTGGGGAATCCCAGAATTCCGGATTGCCAAAATTATTAGATGGCCAGCTTTCAAAGTCACCGTTTGGAACCTGTTGTTGAGCTGTTAACAACCGGATGGTCATTAAAATGATGATAAAGGATAAAAATTGAACTTTCATAATCGTTGTTGTAAGGTTTTGCTTGTTAGTCGATTCGATATACTTCCATGATATGCGACAGGATCCCCTCAAAATCAATCTTCAGGTCTTTTAGTTTGCCGGTGCCAATGTCAAACACCCAGCCATGGACACGAACCCCCCTTTCTTTCCAGGCACGCTGAATCACCGCGGTTTTTATTACATTGATGCACTGTTCCCGGACGTTATATTCAACGAGCTTGCGAAATCTTTTTTCTTCGTCGCCGATCTTGTTGAGCTTTTGCTGATGGATGCGATATACGTCGCGGATGTTGCGAAGCCAGGGATTAAGCAGTCCCAGATCTGCGTGTTCCATGGCAGCCTTTACTCCGCCACAATGGTAGTGTCCACAAACCACAACATCTTGCACCTTCAGAATGTTTACTGCGTATTTGATCACAGACATTGCACTCAGGTCTGTGTTGGGAACCATGTTGGCAATGTTACGGTGCACAAAAACTTCTCCCGGAGCGAGTCCCATCAGTTCTTCCGCCGAAACACGACTGTCGGAACAGCCGATGTAAAGGATTCTTGGACGCTGGCCTTCTGCAAGTTTGCTAAAATATTGATTGTCTTTTTTAAGCTTATCGGCAACCCAGCGCCTGTTGTTCTTGAAAATGTCGTTGAGGTGGTTCATTTTACAGCATGAGGTGAAAAACAAACCGGAAAGCCGGCTTGCATGAAATTTGTGTTTTCATACCAAAGTTACATGAAAAATCAGGAATCGGAAACAGAATATGCTTTCTTTGCAGCGGGAACCGTTCCCTGGCTTGGGTCCTTTACAAGCCGCTTCGGCAAAAACCCTTTCGGATAACGAGTCACATATTCAGTGCCAAACAACCTGTTGTGAATCTGTATGTTCTTGTATGTGTCCCAGTCAAATTTCCCTTTTTTTCTGAAATAAAGGGTAATGATGGACGACGTCATCACAATGAATGTGGAATACAGGATCGCCAGCCAAAGCATCTGGCTTTGCACCGGTTCGTTAAAGCTCAGTAGGATGATGGCAAAAGACACCGGTCCGTTTTGTATTCCCGTTTCCAATGAAATGGCTCGCTGAAAGAGGGGATACATTCCAATCAGCCTGGAAAACCAGTATCCAAAGAAAAATCCTGCCAGCCCCAGTCCGATGGTTGCAATGTATACTTCAACAGGAGTTACAAGGAACAGCTTACCATGGCGGACAAATGCAGTCATCATGAGATACAGAATAACCAAAACTGCCATGAAACCGGCTGTGTCTTCTGCTGTTTTGGCCCATCCTGGCGATTTGCGCTTTAGAATCATTCCCAGAATTACAGGTACCAGCACCAGGACCAGTGAACTAATAATGTTTCCCGTTGGGATGACAAAATCTGTTTCCGCACCGGCGGCCCGCATGTCGGCTGACAACTGGCTTGTGAAACGAACGGTATATACACTCAGGATGATTGGCATCATAAATAAGGCCATCACAGTTGATGCGGTGGTCATCGATATGCTCAGGGCAACCGAACCTCGTGAGAAATAGGTAAACATGTTCGAGGTAGTGCCTCCTGGCAAGGTGCCAATCAGGATGAGAGCAATCGCAAAGGCAGGGTGCAGATTCAAAACGATCGACAAGCTAACAGCGATCAGGGGCATCAGGCCAAACTGCGACAAAAAGCCTACCAGTACCCCCCTCGGACTTCTGGCTACAGCCCTGAAGTCATCAACCGTTAAGCTTGACCCCATTCCTAGCATGATGATGAAAATCATTAGTGCAAGCAGCACCTGATCCTGTGCATATAATAGTTGCGATGGAAATTCCATTTCTTTTCTGTTTAATTCTTATTTAGATGTGCTGTTTGGGAATAGCTCTGCAATGACCTGCTTATATTTGTCTGTAACAACATGCCTTTTGATTTTAAACAGGTTGGTAAGCTCCTCGTCTACAACAAATGGTTTGGGGAGGATTCGAAAGTCTCGAATTTGCTCATACTTCTTAAACCCGGCTGATGATGATATGAGCTGACGGATCTCCTTCTGAATGATTGTTTTGGTTTCCGGTAAAGATGAAAGCTCTGCAAGGTCTTTGGGTTGTGTGCCGTTTTTTCTAAATGCACTGAGCTCGGGAACAACCAATACCCCAAGAAATTTCTGGTCTTGTCCCACTACCATGCACTGATCGATGTACCGGCTTTGCCGTAGCTTCATTTCCAGTGGTTCAGGCTCTACATTTTCACCGCTGGAGAGTACAATGGTGGATTTGGACCGTCCAACGATTTTCAAACAGTCGTTGTGGGTGATCATGCCAAGGTCGCCGGTGCGAAACCAACCATCTTCCATAGCGGCCCGGGTGAGCGGTTCATCACGGTAGTACCCTTTCATAACCTGAGGGCCGCGTACCCAAATTTCACCTGTTTTACCAATGCCTCCGGCAGGATCTGCCGGGTCGGGATACAGGGTTTTTCCAGAGTTCAGGCAGATGATTCGAACTTCTGTTTCCCGAATGGGTGGTCCAACCGTTCCCAAAACGAGGTTTAGCTTTGAACGTACAGAAACTACCGGTGATGTTTCTGTCAAACCATAACCCTC
>SL_3KL_010_SEDDRAFT_10003506_pt1 | contig 14239 bp, 12 predicted proteins | sample SodLakKL_010_SED_2_FD_10381 | JGI IMG/M metagenome (IMG submission 10381)
TAGCATTTTTCAATCATTCCTCAGCGTCATAGCGNCNCNGCGGTTCATATCCTACATCTAAAAGTTGTCGTATGAGTTTTTAAAAAGAATATGAACCGCAGTGAGACGGAGACGCAGAGAATTGTAGAAATACGTCAGCCTAACTTTGGCTATAACAGCAATTCCAAGAGATCTAAAACTTTTTTAAATCTAACAATCCCATTTACCCCTCTGCGTCACAGCGGCACTGCGGTTCATATCACTAACAATCAGGCAGTGATCTTTCTTTCGAGAAATGATTACAAATCTATTACATTATCGCGCTGTAATTTATGGGAATTCCCGTTATCTTCTTTAACTCAAATTATGCTTACAAAACGAATCATACCCTGCCTGGATATTAAAGACGGTCGCACCGTTAAAGGGGTGAACTTTGTCGGCTTGCGGGATGCCGGAGACCCTGTAGAGCTTGCCCAGCGATATACTGCAGAAGGAGCCGACGAACTGGTTTTTCTCGACATTACCGCTACCAAAGAGAAGCGGAAAACACTGGTTAAACTCGTCACCGAAATTGCGGCCCACATCAATATTCCATTTACCGTTGGCGGAGGCATTAAAACGGTTGAGGAGATCGAAGCCATTTTAAAAGCGGGAGCTGACAAAGTATCGCTCAATAGCGCAATTGTACGCGATCCCGACTTGATTACCCGTGCATCGAACGCATTCGGTTCACAGGCAATTGTAGCTGCCGTAGACGCCAAAAGAGTGGATGACCATTGGGAAGTTTTTGTAAAGGGTGGATCAGAACCCACCGGGCTCGATGCGTTGAGCTGGATAAAGAAAACGGAAATGCTTGGCGCCGGTGAAATTCTGCTTACAAGTATGGATCGTGATGGCACGAAATCAGGATTTGATCTCGACCTACTCAAAAAAGTAAATCAACAAATTACTATACCGGTGATTGCCAGTGGTGGTGCCGGAACAATTCAGCATTGCTGCGATGCCGTTTTAATTGGAAATGCAGATGCTGTTTTGGCCGCAAGCATATTCCATTTTCGTGAAATAGAAATTGATGATTTGAAAGCGCAAATGGCAAATGAAGGGATTGACGTGCGTATTCTGCATAGAGATACCGAAGAGTCCTCTATCTGAGAATCCGTATTTATTCATTCACTGACCAAGTCACCGATCTATCTTTGATTACAGATTTTAGCTCTTAACTTTTTATATCAACATTTATGTCTAATAAAAANGAAGTTCAATTTTTATACGATCTCGAGAAACTCCTCATCAGCCGTAAAAAAGATAAGCCGAGTGGATCTTACTCTACTGAACTTTTTGAAAATGGCATTGATATGATTGCCCAAAAAGTTGGTGAAGAGGCCGTTGAAACGATAATAGCATCTAAAAACCAAGATGACTCGGAAGTTGTGAATGAATCAGCCGATCTACTCTATCACCTTGTTGCACTTCTCGTTGAGAGAGATATTCCGTTGGATCGTGTTGTCGGAGAGTTGATGGATCGACGTAAAAAGTGAGAGAACACGTAGAAGTAAGAAAATACTTACTCCTACTCTATTATATCTCATCATTTTCTACAAACCCTTACCTTCGTGTTTAAAATTTCAACTGGGTAAATTTTACTTGGCTCGCTATAAGTGGGTAGTTTTTACAAGATATTTACAAAATTATTTCAGGATTATATAAATCGATATTAAATATACTCTCTGCAATAACTCCTCTTCAAATCGTTTTGCCCCACTTCCCTCCTGTTCTTAATGCTTTAATCCGAGCATTTTATAAAATGGCACGAATGTTGTAATCCCCTGATATAGATATACGTTGGCTTCATTTTTGATTCTATAGATTGGCAAGCCAATAAATAAGGGCATTGAATAACTATCAATAATAATTCAGGGGAAAACAAGATGAGAGCATTTTATTTTTCATTAACAATTCTAGTAGTATGTAGTCTGTTTGCATGTCAATCCATTGACCCACCACCTACATACGATTTGGCGACAAATGTAATCCCGGAAGAAGCGGGAACTATTGACCCAGCATTGGGGACGTACGAGAGAGGGACAAAACTGAATATTACAGCAAAACCTGCAGAAAACTACGTTTTTGATTATTGGGAGGGAAATGTTGATAGAACAACAAATCCCGCTGAAATTACAGTAAACGGACATACACAGATAACAGCAGTTTTTATGTTAAGGGATTACCCACTAACAATTAATACTGTGGGTGAAGGTACTGTTACTGAACAGCTTGTTAGTTCTGCAAAGACCGAATATAGACATGGAACTACCGTACGGTTAACTGCACAGGCTGATGAAGGTTGGATATTTATCCGTTGGGAAGGCGATTTAGAAGGTGATGAAAGCGTCAGCGAAATAGTGATTGATTCACCCAAAAGTGTGACCGCTGTTTTCGAACCGCTTGTAAATACCGCTTGGACAATGGGCTATAACTTCAACGGCCAGCTGGGTGATGGAACTCGCGATGATCGTTCTGAACCTATGTGGAGCATTTATAACGTAGAAAAGATTGTGGCGGGTGCATGGCACGGCTTTTTCATTAATGATGAGGGAACTTTATATGGAACCGGATACAATTATCACGGACAACTCGGTGACGGATCAAATACGGATCGAACCACACCCGTCGAAATCAGAGGGGATGTAAAACATGCCGCCGGTGGTGAATTTCATAGCATGTACTTAACCAACGATGGCGAGCTATACGCAATGGGTGAAAACAGTGAAGGTCAACTGGGTGATGGAACAACAACGGAGAGAACGGATCCAGTTCAAATAGAAACGGACGTGAAATCATTGGCAATAGGCGAATGGCACAGTCTGTTTATTAAAAACGACGGTACACTCTGGGGAACAGGCCGAAACACAAATAATCAGATTAGCAGCGAAGACGTAGATTTTATCACCGCACCGGTTCAAATTGATTCAAATGTTGAGCACGTTGCGGCCGGGCAACGTCATACAATCTATATAAAAACTGACGGCACCCTTTGGGCGGTAGGCGGGAATGGTTCCGGGCAACTTGGAGATGGTACCATAACGAATCGTCCTGAGCCGATTGAGATTGCATCAAACGTAAAATATGTTAACACAGGTAGAGACCACAGTCTCTATATTACCAATGATGGAACTTTGTGGGCGATGGGAAATAATACATCCGGACAANTGGGAGATGGCAGCACAGATTCACATACAAGCCCAATGCAAATAGACACTAATGTACACCGCGCGGTCGGTGGCAACAGGCACACATTATATGTGAAAGAAAACGGACAACTTTGGGCAATGGGAGCCAATGACATCGGACAATTGGGAGATGGATCAACGAGTACACGTCTCACACCGGTTCACATTGATTCTGACGTACTGGAAATTGCAGCAGGAATTAATTTCAGCTACTATATTAAAGAATAATTCTTTCCTGAACAGCACAAGGGGGAACTTCGTATGAAGTATCCCCTTTTTTTTGATGTGAACTTTATTAGAAACTTTAAAAAGAATACCTCAAGCATATTTTTTTAGCGAATAAAACTTTTCANCCTATCTAATCGCAATTNTATAAATTCCCTGAAAAACCTTGCACTGCGAGGTCTATAAATGTTTCTTCCCTATTCTATTCGGTTTTCCATGTAGCGTCCATACGTTAGCATACGCCAAATCCATTCAATAGGGCCAAATTTATAACGTCTCAACCATAACTCACTAATGACGATTTGAAATAGAAATATAACAACCACAAACAGCGTAAGTAAAGCTAATCCAAGATGTTTGCCAAGGCCCAACCCCACATCATAAAAAAGGAAGATTCCAATAATAGATTGCAAAATATAGTTCGATAAGGCTGTTCTGCCGACAGCACTAAACATTCTATTTAAAAGGTCTTTAACGCCGGTTTGAAATAACAGCATAAATAATGCGACGTACCCTGCAGTAAGAATTATATAGCGAAAAGTGGTGATCGTTTCATCAACTATCGGATACCAGCTATTATCCAATATGTTAGGTGTTTCCATTGCAAAAATTATATTCATTGGTATGCCTAAAAGGAGTCCAACAATAGCTGTACGAATCAAAAAAGGTCTATTCTCATGAATTTTATTTATTAATAACTGGCGACCGGTCCACAATCCAATAACAAATATACCCAGTACCTTAAATAAACGACCATCTAAAGAGATCATGTATCCCCTGAGTAATGGGCCTAAAAAATTGAAAGTTAAAAAAGTGCTCCAGGAATTACTCTGTATTACTGCAGCAATATCGTACACTCGAAAGGTAGTGTACTGATCTGATTCTGTAGGCAGATCTAAATCACGCCAGCATTCAGACAACCACTGGTAGAGAGTGGTGGTATAACCGCCATCATAGGCATACAGATACCAGGAATTTAAGCCGGGCAAAAGCAGAATAAAGAACGCTGCTAAAAGCAACCCCCGATTGGAAAACCCCTTAAATAAAATCAATAAATAACCGCACAGAGCATACAGAACAAGTATATCAATAAACCAAATCGCCCAGAGATGAATAATACCGATCAACAAAAGAAAGAAAAGCCGGCGGCTGAAATGCACCGTAAAAGATCGAGTGGTTGATGAGGCTCTGACGAATTGTATTGCGAAACCAATTCCAAAAAGCAGTGAGAAAAGCGTATAAAACTTGCCTCTAAAAAAAACGGCATGCAGCCTATTAAAAAATGTATTCCAGTCAGCCAGCAGTAATTGACTTAGAACATCATCCACCATGTATGAATAGCCACTAAAAAACTGGATGTTGATCATCAAAATCCCAAAAATCGCAAACCCACGTAGTGCATCTAAAACGTGAATTCGTTCACTCTTATCAACTGGCTTATACCCTGAATTTTCCTGCATACAAATGGATTTGTATGACGCTGTGAACGATCTCTACAAAATCAGATATGATTTAAAAAAAATATGCCGTCTCTCTTATCCTTTTCATAAAAACGTCCCTTAGCTTCATCTCTTGATCTCTAACACTTTTTGTGTTTCTCTTGAAGTCAAAGCTACACTATTTACAAATGGTCCACAACAGTATAAATTTGCAAATATTTGTTATCAGGAATTTATTGGTTTTCAACAAAAAAGCAGGTAAGCTCGAAACGTTCGTAAAATCTTCAACTTCACCCATGTAACATTGTGTCTACCTCCACCCAATCAGCCCATAGAAGCACCCTAGATCGACTCGACCGCTTCAGCTACTATACCGACAGCAACATACGGGTGCCGTTTACTAACATCCGGTTTGGCCTAAGCCCATTAATTGGACTGATCCCTGTTATTGGTGACTTTGCAGGGCTTATTCTCTCCCTCTATGTTCTCTACGAAGCTAGAAAAGTTGGTGCTGATCGCAGCGTGCAGCGCAAAATGATTCGCAACATGCTTATCGAATTTTTTGGCGGGCTGCTGCCTCTTTTCGGAGACGCCTTCGATGCCGTTTATAAAGCCAACACCAAAAATACCCAGCTCTTACGCAATTATCTCTACAAGGAACTTGGTGAAGAGCCACCATGGACGTTTCCCTGGTTTACATTTTTAGGGATTTGTCTATTAATACTTGCAGCAAGTTTCTTGATTTACATACTCATCTAGGAACAACATTATTGCGGAAGTGTGTTATTTATTCACTCTAAAACATAAAAAAAGCCTCGACACTCATTATGCCGAGGCTAAATTAATTTACAGCACTCTTTTCTTAATTTCGCACGGTAGTTGGTTCATCAATCCAGGAATAGCACTCTTCATGGGTGCCATCAATGCGGATCTCTTCACCATCTTCCCAATCTCTAAAGAAAACATCCTCAGAAGTGGGCAATACAGGTTCGTAAGATGCCATTCTTTCATCAGCTGTTGATGCTACGGATGAATCTACCTCTTTTGCCTGCTCCAGATAATCCATCACCAACCAGTAAACTGTTCGGTCGTCTCTCTCTACATCACGTCCTGAAGTACATTCAGAAACTGCTGCTGCGTAAATAGATGCCATTCTCAAGTATGCTTCACCCGATTCCGCGTCAATATCAATCGCTTGTCGTGCATAGCTGCGCGCATCCTGCAGGTTATCGAGTTGTTGGTGCGCATCAGCTAAATCAAGCGCCGCTTGTTTTTGTTCAACCTCTGAGGGGCTTTGGTCCAATGCATCGCTCAGGTAATCAATTGCATCGGCGTACTGACCATCCGAAAGGTAAATGTCGGCAATACTTCTTGTGTTCTCGTAATTTGGGTTTTTCTCATAAAGCTCATGTGCCCACTGTCGGGATCGCTCGGTATCACCAAGCTCTTTATAAAGCTGTACAATTTCACTCAAAATTTCTTCTTCCTCTTCGCCATCAACATCGGCTAGGCGACTTTCAAGAAATTCCACCCTTTCCTCAGGGCTATCGAACAGTTCATTTCTGGCATCATCAATTTCGTTCTGCAGCTCCGGCGGGGCATAATCTTCAATTTCATCAATCATCGCCAGTGCTTTGTCGTTCTCACTGTTTGATACGTAGTTCATCAACAAAATTTGTGCATAGTATCCATCATTCAAATCTGTGTACTTTCGTGGATCTAACTCATAAGCCTTTTCATAGTTCTCGAATACGCTTTCAAATCCATTATCAAACAAATCCTGATACTCTTGATAAAACCGCCCTTTATGGATATACCAGTCAAAATGATTTTCATCACCGGTAAATGTTTTAAAGGCTTCATCATACACTTCCAGCGCACTATCTAAATGTGCACTAATTGCTGATGGATCCGACTCCTGTTCCGCCAATCCGGCATAAATATGTACCATTCGTTCAAATTGCTGACTCAGTTCAAATCCTGCATGACCTTCAATCTCTTCAGGTTTTGCATGAATCATCCACTCACCAAAATTTGCTGCAAGTTCAAAATCGTCCGAACGGTACGCATCCGTAAATACAGAATAGGCCTCGAGCTCGCCCATTCCATGTGGAGGTTCAGTGTTATCTTGAGCATAAGTTAATTGAGACGATACTACGAGAAATGCTGCGAGAAGAGTTAAAAACTTCATGATAATGAGGTACTTATTGAATTTATTTAAGTGATTATACGATTGAGGGTATTAACTTATCAATGTTATCTGCAATTCTATTTGCCACGGTATAAACTATGATATTCCCCTAAAAGCTATCGATTTGTACATAGTTCCAACAATTTTGTTCCGAAACAGATCAGAACAGCAATATACATGCGGTTTTCGGAATCTGATTATATCATAATCCAAACAACCTGATACGGTTTTAGCATTACCACACCATCTTTTACACACTCTTTACCTGAGAGAATATCACTGTATGTGGTCGAAGAATCGAGTGGGAGATCATTAAACTCAACCCGTACGGTTTTTTCCTTATTTGTAACGTTTGCCATCACAAGAATCCACTCCTTTTTTTCAGGGGCAATTCTTTCGATACAAAAAAGCTCGTTATCTATAGAACGAACTTTCTGCGTTCCAAATGGATGAAATGCAGTATGTTTATTCCGCTGTTTAATAATTTTCTTGTACTGATTGAAAATTCTGTATGTGTTTGTATCGGGATCATTCAAGGCATCGGTAAGCTCCTCGTAATACCATTTTCGGCGATTAATGGTACGATATCGTCCTGTTACGGATACCCCTTTCATATTATTTCGAGTGGCCGTTAAATTATGGAAATAGATTCCCGGTACACCCTGCAGGCTCAGCATGATGATCTGCGAGCAGAGATATCGCTTCTCCTGCAAACTCTGCGAGCCATTATAATCGGAAAAAGCATCAAAATAGGTGATATTCAGTTCATAAGGGCTTAATGTGCCATCGGGATTCTGTTTTTCCGAAACAAACCCTCCCCTTTTTTTCATCCCTTCCACAAGAGCCGTAAACTCCGATTGTGGCACAAGTCCTTCAAGCGGACGGACACCGATGCCATCATGAGAAGATGTGAAATTAAAATAAGTGCAATTTTCGGGCAGCTCCTTCAGCGATTGCGCCCACTCCGTTAAATATTTCGCATTTTCCGTTAATATAGCATGGAGTAGTAGGGGCGGCAGACTAAACTGGTACACCATATGCGCTTCATCACCATCGCCAAAATAACTGATATTCTCTTTATGCGGCACATTTGTTTCTGTGATGATCGTCGTTTCCGGTGCATAGTGATCCACTATCGTCCGAAATAGCTTTACAATTTCGTGCGTTTCAGGCAGATGTATACTCGACGTTCCGATTTTCTTCCAAATAAAGGCAACAGCATCCAGCCGAATGATATCGAGCCCTTTACTCAGATAAAACAGAAAAATGTTGAGATATCTAAACAGCAGCACCGGGTTGGAAAAGTTCACATCAACCTGGTCGCTGCTAAACGTAGTCCAAACAAACTTTTCACCGCTTTCAGAATGCACTCTTGTCAGCACTGGTGTACTTCTGGGCCGGGTAATATCACTCATATCCGTACCGGGCTCCACCTCGATAAAGAACTCGTTATAGGGCTCTTNATTTTTCAAATAGTTTTTAAACCAGCTNCTGTGGCGTGATGCGTGATTCATTACAAGATCTCCCATCAACCGAAAATCACTACTTAACGCCTCAATATCATCCCATCCGCCCAGGCTGGAATCAACCCTTTTGTAATCAACCACCGAAAAACCATCATCGGATGAACTGGGTGAAAACGGCAATATGTGTACCGAAGAAATCCAACCCTTCAAATGTTCATTTAAGAACTGGTGGAGTTTGCTAAGTTTGGAAACCGGCTCGCCATCCTCGGGCTGCACCATATCGCCATACGTAATCAAAATCTGATCTTTGTGAGTCCACACATTTTTAAAATCAATCGGCTCATCCACCGGCTGCAAATTGTACTTCTCCAGAAGTTGATGCGTTTCATCCAGGCAGAATTCGAGTTGCTCTTCTCCATAAATTTTCAAGAAATGCTTTTTTATTTCTTTATGGATCTCATCAGAAAATCGGGGATATTTCATGGTATAGCTGTGTGAAGTTATTTCAGTCTACTAACAAACAATGTTTTTAGGATAAAAGAAAGTTTCTTGATCAAGAGAATAAACAACAGATAATTTTTATTATCGTTTTCTATGGCAAGATGCAGATGTTTCTTAAATTTACGCTTCTGCAAAATAAATTATTTATGGATAGACAAGCGCTACAGGAAAGATTTGGATTAGATGGAGAATCAGCCGCAATAAAGCAGGTTGTGGACAAAGTGATGCAGATTGCTAAAACTGACATTACCGTGCTCCTACAGGGAGAAAGTGGTGTGGGGAAAGATGTAACCGCCCGTGCAATACACTCCATCAGCGAACGAAAGCGAAACAATCTTGTCATTGTAAACTGTGGCGCAATTCCCGAAGGAATTATTGAGAGCGAGCTTTTTGGCCACGAAAAAGGGGCTTTTACCGGTGCTCATGATGCCAGAAAAGGGTATTTCGAAAAAGCTGATGGCGGCACCATCTTCCTCGATGAAATTGGCGATACCCCAAAAAATATCCAGGTAAAGCTTCTGCGGGTGTTGGAAAACGGTGAGTTTTTCCGCGTTGGCTCAAGCAAAATGTACACGAGCGACGTTCGCATTATTGCCGCAACCAATAAAGATCTGTGGGAAGAGGTTAACAAAGGCAATTTCCGCGAAGATCTATATTACCGGCTTGATACTGTTAAAATTAAACTGCCACCACTGCGAGAACGGCCGGATGATGTTATCCCTATTTTTCGAAAATTTGTTAAAGAGTTCTCAGCAAAGTACGATTCGGTGTTTAAAGGCTTTTCTGATGAAGCCAAAGAGCTGCTCATCTCCTACCGTTGGCCGGGAAATATACGCGAACTCCGCAACGTAGCCGAACAATTGGTTGTGCTCGAAAAGTCGCAATTTATCGATAAAGACCGCCTTCAGAAATATCTGAAAGGCCGTCAGCATCATGGATCTGCGGATAACCTGCCAATCGTATCAAACCGGGATAAAAACCGATCTGAGACCGATTTTGAAGATGAAACTCCACATGGGGCACCACACGACTCTGCCCTGGTATATCGGGCACTTGTAGAGATGAGAACAGATCTGTCTGATCTAAAAAAAATGCTGGCAAAATTTCTCTACTCCTCCTTCAGCAGTAAAGACATCAAAGCACTGCCCGAAGCTATGCCTCGGGATTTTGACCCAAACGATATCTCCATCTACACGAATAAAGATGGCGAACAGACTCTCGGTGTATCTTCGCAAGATCATGAGGCTGAAACTGAGGAGAAAGATGATCCTGCTAAATCGATTTTCCAGGGAAAAGAGATCCCTTCCATCGAAGATGCTGAAAAATATTTAATAGAACAGGCATTGAAAAAGTTTGAAGGAAACCGCCGAAAAGCATCCGAAGCGCTCGGAGTAAGTGAACGAACCCTCTACAGAAAGTTGGATCAGTATGGGCTTCAGTAAATCTTTTGCCATAATTGGGGTGTTAGTTATTGCCTTAATAGGTGGATGTGTTCAATATAGCTTTACAGGCACATCCATACCCAGTGACGTACGCACCATCTATATTTCGTTTTTTCCTGATAACTCACAAAGTGGATTGGGTGATCTAACTGATCGAATTAACCAGGCATTAGTAAACCGCTTTGTAAATCAGAGTCGGTTGTCGTTAACCAGTAATGAGGATAGTGCCGACTCAACTCTCGAGGGAGCCATTCAAACCTACACCAATCGTCCATTTAGTATCGGTGGAGATCAACAGGCGAATATCAATGAAATACAGATTGTGGTACGGGCAGAATTTCGTTTTGCAAAAGATGATGAACCCATTTACAGCAAAACCTTTACCGGCAGCGGCACCTATAATGTGCAGGAAGATCCAGTTGATGGCGAAATTGCCGCAGCAGAAGAAGCACTCCAGGAGATCGCCGAGAGCGCATTTAATGATGCAGTAAGTACATGGTAGAATTATATAAAACTTTATGATAAACTAACGCTACATGGAATCTATTTTTGAACATATACCGTCATCACTGCAGATCTATATCGATCAGTTTGATGATGCCCCGGATAAAACCATCGAAAAGCTTGAGCAACACGTTTATAAACGCAACCCCGGGGCTGCAGGCTATTTTCTGTTGGCTTGGTTCTGCCATAAAAACAGTGAATACGAACGAGCCGTAAATTTTGCATGGAGTGCCAAAATTCATGCGCCGGGAAGCCCGCTTCTCGAAAAATTACCGTACTACTTGTCGCACCCAAAATCGTTTGATGCATGGGAGCCCACCCTCGAAAAAGATCAGTACAAAAAAGATTTCAGCACCCAAAATCCTACACATCCCATCACTGATCTCGACTCACTAATTAATAAGCTTTCTGCTGTTGAAAAGAAACGGATTAAGCTTTCCGAAGAGGATTTAAAAGGAGAGATCGATGAAGATTTAAGTGAGCGCTCAACGCAAGTAGATGATATTGTAACCGAGACTCTTGCCTTGATTCACGAAAAGCAGAAAAATTATCCCGCTGCAATTGATACCTATAAGCAGTTGCGTAAAGCAAACCCTGATAAGCGGGAACACTTTACTGAACAGATATTTCGGCTACAGGCACTGGAAGCTGAAGAGAAGGCTGAGGATTAATCACCCTTTAACAAATGCATTGGTCTTTTTTTCGTTACCAATTGTGGTTTCAGGGCCGTGACCCGGATATACTTTCGTTTCGTTTGGCAGTGAATAAAGCTTTGTTTGAATAGAGTTTTTTAACACATCAAAACTTCCTTTATACAGATCCGTCCGGCCAATGCTGTTCTGGAAAAGAGTGTCTCCGGCAATCAATATTTTTTCATCTTTAAAGTAAAGCGAAACATGATCGGGAGCGTGTCCGGGAGTATACAGTACATCCATTTTAAAAGGCCCGATCTCAAACCCTTCCTGTTCATCCATTGGCGCCGGCACAAAATCAAATCCATCGGTTTGGATACCAAACATCTTTGATTGCTCCGGAAATCTCTCCCATAGGTTTAGATCACTGTGATTGAGGTAGACTTCAATATCATCAAATCGGTCCAGCACGCGCGGCAGCCCGAGGACGTGGTCCACATGGGCGTGCGTTAACAAAACGGCAATCAACTCTGCGTTTTGCTGTTGCAGCGCCTGCTCAAATTTCTGGAATTCACTGTCTGACGAAAATCCGGGGTCGATCAACACAGCTTTTCCCTCTGCAGTGAGCAGGTATGTGTTTTCTAAAAATGGCCCAACTTCAAACTTTTGAATCGTCATAAATAGCCCCTATAAAAAAAGGGATACCGTGCATAACACAGTATCCCAATATGTTTAAAAACAGAATCTAAACTACTTCTTGCCGTAACGCTTGTTAAAGAGGTCGATACGGTCAGCTTTCTTCTTAATCTTCTTATCTTGGTTGTAGAATGGGTGATTTTTGGAATCAACTTCGCTCTTGTAAATACCATCCTCAGTTTCCATAGTACTGCGAGTTTTCATCTCGGTACCGTCACTCAGTTTTACTGTAATTTCTTTATAATCGGGATGTATTCCTTTTCTCATAGCTTAATCTAATTGGTTTTTATCAAAGACTTTTAAGATAAGGGTTACAGAATCGTTTTGCAATATATGATGTCACTCCATAAAGCTTTCATCATCGAGGTTTCCCATGCCTCCCAACATCGACCCCAACATATCGCTATAGGTTCTGTTTTCGTCCAGGTCTTCCTTACCCAGCATCGAGTGTTGGTGCAGCGCTTCGATCGTAAAATCCATTAACGGCAAGAGATCTTTCTTGTCGCCGTTCTTGTTCGATTCTGCGAAACTTTTTAGCCCTTCAACATTTTCAAGCGCCTTTTTGTACTCCATGTCACTCAACGAATCCGGTAGTTCCAGACTGTTACCGGCGGCAAACCAGTCCAGAATTTCTTTGTAAACATCCGGTTTCTGCTCCGGTTTTTCAGCGCGGGGATTGGGAAGCTTGGCTTTAAACATGGCCGTTACTGCTTTCCCGATGATATGCTTTGCTACATTTACCGCTCCCTCCTGCTCACCTTCATATACCAGTTCCATCTTACCGGTAAGCGCCGGTACTGCGTGATAAAGATCCGTAATGCGAACCGTAGTCTCGGACTCCCCATTAACAATAGCACGTCGCTCCGCCGCCGAAATCATCTGCTCCATGGCGGTGATCGTCATCCGTGTAGAAACACCACTTTTTTGATCGATATACTCACTATCTCGCGCATGGAAAGCCACCTCTTCCAGGATTTCGCGATAGAGTTCCGGAATATAGACGTCCACACCTGATTCCCTGTTACTCCACGCTTCCTGCCCCGTAATTTCTCGGGCTATCTCTGTTGTTCGCGGATAGTGCGTGATAATTTGCGAATCGATGCGATCTTTAAGCGGGGTGATAATATTGCCCCGATTTGTATAATCCTCGGGATTAGCGGAAAACGCCATCGACAGATCCAACGGAATTCGCACATTAAAACCACGAATCTGAATATCCCGCTCCTGCATAATATTCAGCAATGCAACTTGGATTCTCGGCTGCAGGTCGGGCAGCTCATTAATTACAAAAATTCCGCGGTTCGTTCGCGGAATCAGACCGAAATTAATCACCTCTTCATCGGCTAAAGTCCGTTTTTGGGATGCCGCTTTAATCGGGTCCAGGTCGCCAATCAAGTCGGCTACTGTGGTATCGGGCGTTGCAAGCTTTTCTCCATACCGGTAATCCCGATGAAGCCATTCTATGGGAGTTTCGTCGCCCTTTTCAGCAACCTGACGCTTAGCAAAAGCCGAAATGGGATTCAGCGGATCATCATTAATTTCGGACCCTTTTATCACCGGAATATTCTCATCCAAAAAATTCACCAGCATACGAAGCATTCGTGTCTTCGCCTGCCCCCTGAGCCCGAGCAGAATCATATCGTGCTTCGATAAAATGGCGTTCTGAACCTGTGGGATCACCGATTTATCATATCCCAAAATTCCCGGGAAAAGAGTTTCACCGCTTTTCATTTTGCGAATTAAATTTCGGCGCATCTCCTCTTTAATGCTCACCGATTCCCAACCGCTGCTTTTAAGTTCACCCAGTGTTTTGCTATCTGTCATACTCATAGTTCTCCATTTTTCTATTTCATCGGTATAACTCAAAAACAGGCTACTTCATTTCAACTGACTAATGTTTTGTCAATCATGAAGCTTCGTAACAAACCTGCAAT
>SL_3KL_010_SEDDRAFT_10003507_pt1 | contig 14236 bp, 12 predicted proteins | sample SodLakKL_010_SED_2_FD_10381 | JGI IMG/M metagenome (IMG submission 10381)
CGTGTTTGGGTCAGCAGCCAGATAAACAGCAAGCCGCCCAGGATGAGGGCATAGAGTTGGACAGGATGCCTGATCTCGTTCCACAGCTGGATCCCCCAGGGTAGTTGGGTCGGGAGTCCAAAAGCAGAACCATTGGCATAATTTGCCAGATGGATACCTGAAAAAACCAGGAGGATAAAGGGGGTCAGGGTATCCAGGGTTGGCCACAGCGGAATTTGTTTTTTCTGAGCCAGGATAATGGCGGTTAAAGTGCCAACCAATACCCCAAAGCTGGTATCCAGCATGGATGGTGTAAGTGAAACGAGGTTAAGGGGGTTGTCGATCAAGACCGAGGGATAGATTAACATAAATCCGATGCGTGCCCCTAAAATTCCGGCAATCAACCCGATCAGGAGGCTGTTTTCAATAACATCTGCATTGGTGTTAAGGCCGCCAGCTAAATGGCTGGTGAGATAGGTGCCGATGAAGAAACTGAGCAGGAGGATTAATCCTGCTGCCTGAATCGCAAGGGGTCCAATATTCAAAATCGGGAACATAAGATTATTCGACTCCTTCTGCTAGCAGTTCGCCAAGCCTGGCACGCAAGAAACCTGCACTGATCCCTGAGCCGTAAATAACATCCGTAATCAAACCGTCCGGTCCAATGAGCACAGAAGTTGGTACGGCGCGCATGCGGTACTGGTTGGCAGTGGTGCCGTCCCGATCTAGCAACAGTGGGTAAGAGTAACCCTGGGATTCGAAGTATCCGAGCGCTGATGATAGGGTGTCCTGGTTGGTTGTGTTAACCGCCAGGATGGTAAACCCTTGCGGCGAAAAATCCTGGTAAACGGTTTCTAACCCGGGCATGGCAGCTCTGCACACTGAGCACCAGGAAGCCCAAAAGAAAACTAAAACGGGTTGACCTTCGAAATCAGCAAGTGTGACGATATCACCCTGTGGCGTTTCCAGGGAAAAGCCCGGAGCAAAGAAACCGGGGTGGGGTGCAACCCGGGAAGCATCCGCTGATATTCCAGGGAAAAGGGCGGGCGTGACCAGGATCCACACCAGGCTGGTTACAGTAATCAAAATCGCAATAATAATAAANTGGTTTTTCTTCACAAATTTCCTCGTCTTTACAGGCTGTAATCCATAAGCTATATCATAAACCTCGATAGGTTATTATATTACCTTGATTGCGACTGCGGGATGAATTGTACATGGCATGAAAAGCTGATAGCTAAAGTGTAGTGGTTTAAGAAACGTCAGGCGGGTTGATCCCGGGAGTTTTTGCACCAATATGGCGATACTGGGGTGCTTCATGAACGGGATTGTAGATGGACCCCGCCTGACGAATTTCGTTTATTGTGCAGATTTAAAACTGCCTTGCTTGGCAAGTTCAACAGTGGTTTTGGCCATATCTGAGATGTAGACTTGATGGAAGCCGCTAATGCCGGTATCAAGCTGGTCATTGAGTGGATCGATCCATTTAGACGGCAAACGGTCGGCACCGTGCAGCATACCCATGATCGATGCAACCGTCGCCCCATTACAATCGGTATCGATTCCGGCGGTGACTGCCCAAGAGACAGACTTTGAAAAATCATTCTCGCCCCACATCAACCCCATTGTTACAATTTGGGCATTGCTGAGGGTGTGGCACCAGTGGTGAGGGTTAGTATCGTCCCAGCGTTGATGGATCATGGTTAGGGCATCGTTGATGTCTTTACCTGTGTCATACCAATCGATGACCTCGCGCACATACATGGTCAGACGGCTGTTTTCAGGAATCTGGGCCAGCCCAGCTTCCAACACCTCCCGAGGTGAATCCAAAACTGCAGCCGCGCTGCACATGGCAGCCACCCACATTTCACCATAAATACCGTTTTTTACATGGCTGATGCAGGCATCTCGCCAGGCGAGTTCGGCTGCCCTGGCGGGGTCCCCGGGGCAAATGTATCCCCAGAAATCACCCCGGATTTGAGCGCCGATCCATTCACGGAATGGGTTGCAATAACTGGCTGATTCGGGGGGCAGTTTCATTAACAGGAAGTTGCGATATGCAACACGCTCGGCTGTGAAGGTGTGGTAAGCAGGGAGGTTGTCCAGCCAAAAAGCTGCTACTTGGTCTGGTTTGAAATCCCACCCATATTTTTCCAAAATAGCCAGTGAAAGCACCGTATAGTTGGTGTCATCATTTTCAACCATGTGGTCAATTTCATCGATGTAGCCGCGTGCGGTTTCGAAGGTGTACTTGGCTTTAAGCTCGTCTGGGATACTGGAATCCAGATACCTGTTCAGCGGGTACTGGCCGATTTCTTTTAAGTAAGGCCAAACATCCTCGATGTACAGCCCTTCTATTGGGATACCCAGAAGGCATCCGCAGCAGCGTCCCAGCCAGGCACCGTAGACCCGGTTGTAATAATCCTGCTCATTTAGGTTATGTTGCCTGATNTGGTTGGTGGTTGAGGGTCTGGCTGCCTGGATGCCAGGCAAGTCAGAGGGTTCATGGAAGTCGTAATCTGATTGGGTGGGCACGTAAGCCGTTTGTTCAAGCAAAACCCGCACCCGGTCACGAAAGACCTGATCCTCTGGCCCCTGATAATTTAACAGAGAATCCAGTTCCTTGGCGAGGTGATCTGGTAGTGCAGCACCTTCATCGGATAATTGTTCTGCTTCAACCAGCAGGTCTGATTTACTAAAGGCAATCCATTGTTCTTCAATCATGTCAACTCCTTGGTAATGGTTTTAGTACAGGTCTAATTATAAAAACGTCATTATTATAGCATGTCATGCTTTTGTGCATGCTCGCCAGCGTGTATCCATAAATTAAAGAAACGTATATGTTGATGATAACTCAAAAACGATCACGTGATCAGTTTGCAGGCGTGACGGCCAAATGTGCTTGACAAAGTAAGCGGTGCACATGTATAATAGCCAATAACCGTGAGCTTAAAGGGTTAACCCAACAACCCAAAGTCTTGACAATTGACCTGTTCATCGAGGATGCTTTGACAAACAGCATTGATCCTACAAGTTATAAGCCTTTATACTTACAAATCTCAGATATTCTACGTAATAAAATAAAGAATGGTGAATACGCTGCGGGTGATCTTCTACCTTCAGAAAATGATCTGCTGATGGAATATTCGGTGAGTCGTAACACGGCTCAACGTGCAATTGAAGACCTGGTGCGAGATGGATTGGCGATCCGTATTCAGGGAAAAGGCACATTTGTTCCCAAAAGCCTTGTGGAATTTGGCTTGCATAGGTTAACGAGCTTTTCGGAAGAGATGCGGTTTAAGGGCCTATGTCCCAGCTCAAAGGTGCTGGCATTTGAGACAATCAATGCAGATGGATTTATTGCCAAGCAGCTCGAAATTGAAATTCATTCCAAAGTTTATGTTTTAAGCAGGGTCCGTTATGGGAATAGTAACCCCATGGCATATCAACAATCCTACATGCCGGTATCCCTGTGTGAGGGATTGGATCAATTCGATTTCTCGAAAGAGTCTCTCTTTGAAGTATTAGAAAATCACTATCATCTCAGAATCAGCTGGCAGAAGCAATTCATCAAGCCTTGTATTGCACGCCCATCAGAAGCTGATCCCTTGGAAATTGTTGTTGGCAACCCGTTGCTGTACTTAGAAGGCATCGCTTATTTAGAAAGAAATATTCCCATAGAGTACAAGAAAATCTATTTTCGCAGCGATTTATACGATTTTTCAATGCGCTCTATCCGTAATTAACAACGCTCAAGAGGTATTAACACGAATGAAGGTTGGACTAATAGGTAACGGCGGTCGTGAACACGCTATTGCGATCGGATTATGTAAAAACCCTGGCACTCAATTGATTGTTGCCGGTCAGGGTAAGAATAAAGCCATCATGCAGCTTGCTGAGTCCTACCAGGAAACTGGTTTTAATGATTTTAAAGATATTGTTGATCTGTTTGTTGCACAACAGGTTGATTATGTTGTTGTGGGACCGGAAGCCACATTGATGTTGGGGATTGTCGAACAACTGCGATCTGTTGGCATCCCCTGTGTTGGACCCACCCAGGCGCAAGCCCAATTAGAAGGCGACAAATCCTTCATGCGTAACCTGCTGCGTGATGTTGTGGGATGGGGATCCCCGGCGTGGGCTGCTGTTAGCTCACAATCTGAAGCGGTTTCATTTATTGATGAAGTTGGTGAGATTGTGGTCAAACCCCTAGGGTTGACAGGTGGTAAAGGCGTAAGGGTGATGGGGATCCAACTTCGTGATGCAGATGAAGCTCTTGAGTATGTTGCCCAATTGCTTGAAACAGATGGTGCAGTATTACTTGAAGAATGTTTGATCGGTGAAGAATTCTCGCGGATGGCCTTCGTCTCCGATGGAAAAATTGCTTTTGTCCCCCTTATGCAGGACTTTAAATACGCTTATGATGGTGATCTGGGTTTGATGACGGGTGGTATGGGTGCGTACAGCTATGCAGATGGAAGGCTCCCTTTCGTTGAAACTAAGGAACTTCAACAGGCTGATCAGCTCCTGGTGGAAGTTGTGAAAGCACTTGAAAAGCAGACTGGCGTGTCTTATAGGGGCTTCCTCTATGGACAATTCATGGTGACGAAGTTTGGGGTTAAGTTAATCGAATTTAATGTGCGCTTAGGTGACCCCGAAGCATTGAATTTAATGGCGATTCTAGATTCGGATGCGGTAGAGGTTTTCTACCAAATTGCTAGTGGAAGTTTGGAGCCTGGTACTGTGCAGTTTAAGCGCAAAGCGTCCGTTTCGAAATACTTGGTGCCGACTGTGTATCCCGATCCCCTGGAACAACCAGTACCGTTTTATTTGAGTGAAGAGGAAGTACACCAGGCAGGTCTGACCTTAATCCATGGGTCTGTAGAACAAAAAGATTCTTCACAGTGGCTGGCACTTGGCTCAAGAACTTTTGGATTGGTGGGCTTGGGCGAAAGCCCTGGTGTGATCGCTGAACGGATCGATACTTTAATCGACCAAATGGGTATTCCTGAATTACGTTACCGAAAAGATGTTGGAAGTGATGCGATCATCAGTGCGAAGATTGAAAAAATGAAGGAGATCCGGGATGGGCATTAGATTAACGGATGCGGATTTCCAACTGATTAAGACTTTGGTGGCTACACCCGGTGTACCAGGCCGTGAATCGTTGGTTGCTGAGGTAATTAAGAATTCGCTGCCTAAAACAGGTTGGGAAATTCATGTCGATCCAATTGGCAATCTAACTGCAAGGAAACCGGGTCCTGGCAAAAAAATTCTCTTTCTTGCCCACATGGATGAGGTCGGCCTGATTGTACAGCGAATTAAACCAGATGGTTTTTTGAAAATTGAGCGGTTGGGCGGTATCAGTCAGCATGCCTTGATTGGCAGTTCTCTTGACCTGTGGACTGATCATGGACGTTTGGATGCACTTGTTGGTTCAGAGGCAGCCCATTTAACCAATGGAAATCCAAACGCATGTTCCAACCAGGATTTTTTTATTGATATTGGTTGTTCCAGCAAGGAAGAGGTTTTGTCACTCGGCGTAAAAATCGGTGATGCGCTCACTTGGAAGTCTGACCTTTGCTTTTTGGCAGGGCGGCGTATCCGTGGAAAGGCGTTAGATAACCGGTTGGGCTGTTTTGCACTGATCAAACTGGCGAACTTACTAGCGAATGAAGACATAAACATGGATTTAACCCTGGGATTTGTCGTCCAGGAAGAGAGCATGATTCTCGAAGCGGCACCGGTGGTGAATCAAGTTAAACCAGATGTAGTGATAGGGGTTGATGGTACGTTGCCTTTTGATACCCCTGATGTTGAAGGCCAACAAAGTGAAATCAACCTTGGAAAAGGCACGTGTATTAAACTGATGGATGCAATTCGAGGGAAGCTTGCCTACCTGCCAAATTGGGAGCTTACCAAAGCCATTATCCAGTTTATGGATGACCAGGCACTGCCATATCAACCAGAAATCGTGACAGGACTCTCAACAGCAGTGAGCCTGGTTCCCTTGATGAACAAAGGGATCAAAACGGCTGCTTTATCACTACCGATTCGATACCATCACTCAGCTGTTGAGGTTGCTGATTTAAATGACCTCGAAAACCTTATTCATTTGATGCAGCTGATTGTGGAAAATGATTTGGTTAAATAAGATCAGTTGTTAATAATTGCGATGTTGTTTGATAGAAGAATGATCAATACAAGCATCAGAAAAGGTCAGCAAGATGTACCAGACAAAAAATCCAATGCTAGTAATTTTGAATATAATGGTGTATCTTTGTCTGCTTTTAGCTTAGAAAGGAGTTGAATATCGGTCAAGATTTTTAAGATGTGTTTTGTATTTGATGTAAGAATGTAAAGTATCCTAATTTAATCGGAGGAGTATTTAGTAATGAAACAAAAATGGTTAATCCTTTTAAGCCTCGTTTTGATGGCAAGCATGCTGCTCGCAGCGTGTGGGCCGACAGAACCTGCCGAAACTGTTGACGAAGATGATGATGTCATCCGAGTTGTACACCTGGTAAACGGTGTTTTGGGTGACAAGTCTTTCTTTGATTCAGCAGATCGAGGGTTGCAGCAAGTAGTGGATGATTTCCCCCAGGTCCAGGTGAACACAATCGAGGCTGGTATTGACCCCGCTCGCTGGCAGGCTGCTTTGGAAGATGCTGCCGCGAATGAAGAATATGACGTCATGATTCTGGGAACCTTCCAGATGTCAGAGTTTTTGGAGAGGGTTGCCCCGCAATATCCAGACAAGTATTTCATCATCTATGATGTGTCTGTGGATTATGATCGTGGAGATCTTGACAATGTCTATTCAGTAGTTTACAAGCAGAATGAAGGTTCATATCTCGCTGGCGTCTATGTTGGATTGATGAGCCAGACCGGCACTGTCGGTGTTGTTGGTGGTCAGGATATCCCTGTTATCAACGACTTCATCGTTGGTTACGAACAAGGTGCTCGTGACAATGGTGTCGACAACGTGATTGTTCAATATGCTGGTGGTTGGAATGACCCAGCCACAGGTAAAGAATTAGCCCTGGCGATGTACCAACAGGGTGCAGATTTCGTCTTCCAAGTTGCCGGTGGAACCGGTGTTGGTGTTTTCGAAGCTGCTCAGGAAATGGGTTTGTATGCGATTGGTGTTGATTCCGACCAGGCGATGATCATTGCAGAGACCGACCCTGCCCAGGCTGAATTTATTCCCACATCCATGATGAAGAATGTGGATAACAGCCTTTATCGTGCAATGTCCATGTTCATTGAAGGCACCTTGCCCTTTGGTGAGGCAGAGGCCTTAGGCGTTGCTGAAGGTGGTGTTGGTTTGGCAAGGAATGAATATTTCGATCGATTGACACCTGATGAAGTCAAGGAAGCGATTGAGCAGGTAGAGCAAGATCTACTTGAAGGCAATATCGTTGTTGATTCGGTCTTCAACTAAACGTTAACCGTAGAGGTTAACCGGCAGGGAGTTTTTACTCCCTGCCGGTTTATTACATGGAGGTTTGAATGCCGCCAATTATTGATTTACAAGAAATTTATAAAATTTATCCCAATGGTGTGATGGCCAATAAAGGTGTGAATTTTTCGGTTGATCCGTGCGAAATTCATGCGCTGGTTGGAGAAAACGGCGCTGGGAAATCGACATTGATGAAAATCATCTATGGTATGGAGCAGCCGACCGAAGGAAAAGTCATTATTGAGGGCGTTGAACGTGAATTTCAATCATCACGAGATGCCATTGATGCAGGGATTGGCATGGTGCACCAGAATTTTATGCTGGTACCGTCCTTTTCGGTTGCTGAAAACGTAGTCTTAGGTCAGGAACCTACCCAACGTGGTTTGCTAAATAAGCAGCAGGCCATTGAGGATACAATCAAAATTTCTGAACAATATGGTCTGCGTGTCAATCCAGAAGCCATTGTGGATTCAATTAATGTTGGCATGCGCCAACGCGTGGAAATACTCAAAGCCCTATATCGAGGGGCTAACATATTGATTTTGGATGAGCCAACAGCGGTGCTGACACCGCAGGAAACCCAGGAATTATTCATTGCCATTCGTAAACTCGTTGATCAAGGTAAAACTGTTGTTTTTATCACGCATAAACTGCGTGAGGTAAAAGAAGTCTCAGACCGTGTCACCGTTATGCGAAAGGGAGAAGTTATCGGAACGGTTCCGACCAGTGAAGCGACACGGGAAAGCCTGGCACGGATGATGGTCGGTCGGGAAGTTTTGATGAGTTTTGAAAAACCGAAGTCTAAACGCGGTAAGAAGGTAATGGAAGTGCAAAACCTCAGCTATGTTGATGATACTGGGGTTCAGGTTTTGGATAATGTATCATTCAACATCTTCTCTGGTGAAATTTTAGGGATTGCAGGTGTTGAAGGCAATGGTCAGACTGAGCTCGTTGAGGTATTAACAGGTTTACGCTCTGCAACATCGGGGAATGCACTGGTTAATGGAAAACCTGTACTCAATAAAACTCCTCGAGAAGTACGGATGGCAAGGGTCAGTCATATCCCGGAAGATCGATTGACCAATGGGCTTGCCCTGGATGCTTCGATCAATGAAAATCTTATTGTTGATCGTTATTTTAGGCCTCCTTATAAAAATGGTCTATTAATTGACTATAAAAAAGTTAGTGAACTAGGCAAGAAGAGCATTAAAGAGTATGGCATCCTGACACCTGACGGCGAACTGCCAGTCTCCTCTCTTTCAGGTGGTAATATGCAAAAAGTGATTGTGGCTAGAGAATTCACATCAGATCCTGAGCTTCTGATTGCTGCCCAACCAACTCGAGGTATTGATGTGGGTGCCACAGAGTTTGTCCGTGAACAGCTGGTCAGGCAACGGACGGATGGTACGGCGGTTTTACTCGTATCTGCGGATTTAGGTGAGGTGATGAGCCTCTCTGATCGGATCATTGCCATCTACGAAGGAGAAATAACCGGTGTTTTCCCTGATGCTGCTTCCGTTACAGAAGAAGAATTAGGCCTTTATATGTTGGGAATTAAGCGCCAAGCTAAAGAAGAGATGGAGGAACTATTATGATCCGTAAGCTCTACATGAAACCTTTTGTTCGAGAGTTATTGCGTATTCTATTGGCCGTTACGATATCCCTGGTCTTGGGATTCATTATCACCCTATTGGTCAGTGAGGATCCTTTTGGTGCTTATCAAGCCTTCTTAACCGGACCGCTCACAAGAATCAATCGTACAGGTGAGTGGATTAAAGAAGCAATCACATTAACTTTATTGGGTTTATCTGTTGCATTGGTTTTCAAGGCGCAGCTTTTCAGTTTAGGGGCTGAAGGACAAATGTTGCTTGGTGCCCTTGTATCAGGTACGATCGCCCTATTTGTTCCGCTTCCAGCGATTTTGAGAATTCCCCTGGCATTGGTTGCAGCCATGCTGGTAGGGTTTTTATTTGGTGCGCTTCCTGGTTATTTGAAAGCACACTTAAATGCCAATGAAATTGTCTCAACCTTAATGCTCAATGCAATTGCTTTGAGGTTGTATGATTATTTTCTAATCTTCCATATTAAACCCGATGGGGCTGGTTATAATGCATCTGATTTTTTCCCGAAGGAAGGAATATTACCAACTTTTATTCCAAATGTGCCATTTTTGGCTGATGCTTACGAACTTTTTTCGCGTCGAGCAAATGTCACCATTATGTTGTATATTGCCATTGCGGTGGTGGTTCTCGTATGGTATCTCATGTTTCGAACCCCATTTGGGTATGAGTTAAGGATGCTGGGTGCGAATATAAAATTTGCCCGGTATGGTGGGATTGACACCAAAAAGACGGTAATTCTATCATTTGCCATCAGCGGGCTGGTTGCCGGTTTAGCAGGGGCGCACCTTGGAATGGGTATCCATGAAAAGCTAATCGCCAATATTACGATCGGTATCGCCTTTGAGGGAATTGTGGTTGCTTTGTTGGCTCGCAACAACCCGGTGGCAGTACCCTTTGCAGCTCTGGCTTATGGTTACCTGCGGGCAGGGGCTGATGTCATGGAGCGATCCAGTGATGTCTCTCGAGAGATGGTGCTGGTTATTCAAGCAATCATCATTCTCTTAGTAACTGCTGAACGGGTCTTACCCATTGTTCAACAACGGGTGAGTGCATCAAGGAGAAAGAAACAAAACAATAACGAAGTCCCTTCCATTGAGGAAGGAGGTCAAAATGCCGTTTAATGTTGTTCTTAGAAGTATTTTTAGTGCAGCTTTCCTGGCTAGTGTTTTGCGAATCAGCACACCGTTGATTTTGCCCGCTTTAGGTGGTTTGATCACGGATCTTTCAGGTGCAATCAACATCGCTCTTGAAGGGATCATGCTCACAGCTGCGTTTACCGGCGTGGTTGTATCTGCGTACACAGGAAGCGTTTTCCTTGGTGTTTTAGCAGGTGTTGCCAGCGGCATACTCATTTCTTACCTGTTGGGTTGGTTCCACTTGTTCTTGGAAACGGACATCATCCTGGCGGGAATCGCGATCAACATCCTGGCTACGGGTGGAACGATCTTCTTGTTATTTGTGTTAACCGGTGATAAGGGTAATTCCCAATCCTTAGCCAGTGGAAGGGTGCCTAATGTCATATTGCCGTTAATTGAAGATATTCCTTTCCTAGGACGGATTGTGAGCGGTCAACATATCTTTGTTTGGCTGGCGTTTATTCTGACCTGGTTGGTAGCAATTTACTTATACCGGACACCCTGGGGAACGCATCTTAGGGCGGTCGGTGAAAATCCTGAAGCTGCAGAATCCCTGGGTATTAATGTGAGAAGGGTCAGAATGATTGCACTTCTCATTTCAGGTTTCCTGGCATCCTTTGGTGGTCTGACGATGTCGATGGCCTACCTGACCCTTTTTCAGAGAGAGATGACAGCAGGTCGTGGTTTTATTGCGTTGGCTGCAGTCTACCTGGGAGGTCGAAAACCTTGGGGAACCTTGCTTGCAGCGATCCTATTTGGGTTTGCTGAAGCACTTTCACACCAGTTAGGGTCCCTGAGAATTCCATCGCAGCTTGTTCAAACCATCCCATTTGTTGTGACAATTTTGGCTCTGGTAGTTTACAACTTACGAGAGCAGGCTGTTATACGTGAAAGACGACGAAAATTCCAGGAACAGCACCTAAACACTGTTGCGACGGTTAAAGAATAATCATGACGGATCTATTACAGAAAATCAAAGGTGGTTTTTACGGTCAAGCTTTTGGTGATGCGTGGGCAATGCCCGCCTACCTCAACCCTCAGCAAACCTGGGACCGTTATGGTGGATATATTGAAACCTTTCTTGATGGCCCCAAGGACCATCCAGTCCATCATAACCTTACTGCAGGACAGGTGACTGATGACACGGAACAGGCAGCTGCCATTGCAGAAATAATTATTCAAGAAGGCAAAGTGACTGCAAAAGGCGTTGCCCAAGCCCTGGTGAATTGGTATCAGCGTATTGGCGGGGATGATAGCCCATATGTTGGCCCTTCCAGTCGGCGAGCAATACAAGCCATTATGCGTGGGGAAGACCTGGAACAGGTCGGTCGATTTGGTGATACGAACGGCGCAGCAATGCGGATTTCACCAGTTGGGTTGATCAATCCTGGAAATGTCCAGCAGGCGATCAAAGATGCAGCCACCTCTTGTATTCCCAGCCACAACACTGATGTGGCTGTGTCCGGAGCGGCTGCCGTGGCTGGTGCCATTGCAGCAGCGCTTGTGCCAAACAGCACCCTGGAAGATGTGGTAAATGCGGCTGTAACAGCTGCAGACGCTGGTCGCCAATATGGAAATGTTTGGTTAGGCGCGTCAATTCCACGCCGTATTCTTTGGGCGGTTGACCTTGTATCAACGGATAAACCTGTTCGAGAACGTTTGCAAGATGTCTATGATTTGGTGGGTACATCCTTGGCGATGAGCGAGGTGGTTCCTGCGGCAATTGGCATCTTCGTAATCTCTGAGGGTGATCCCACGCGTGCGGCAATCCTTTCAGCAGCGCTTTCCGGAGATGCAGATACAGTGGCAGCTATCGCATGTGCAATTGCGGGCGCATGGAAAGGGATCGAAGCTTTTCAGCCTGCTCATCTAAAAACATTAGAGGAAGCCAATCCATGGTTAGATTTTAATGGGCTGGTTGACGGGCTCTATCAGGTTGCTTTGCAAAGGACTACATAATTTATGCACCGGTTGTTGGTAAAAAATTGTGATGTCTTGAACTTTAAGGGAGATGAAGCAACTTTTTTACTTCATCATGACATTTGGGTGGAGGGTCACCGGATTAAGGCGATTCTTCCCACAGAAGACAACCAGAGTGAACCCAATCTTGAGATCGTAGATGGTCGTGGGTTGCTTGCTGTTCCAGGGATGATCAATACACATGCACATGTCCCAATGGTCTTGTTTCGAGGTGCAGCTGAGGATATTCCCCTAACCGAATGGTTTAATGACTACATCTTCCCCATGGAGTCAAACTTAACCCCTGAAGATGTTTACTGGGGAGCATTGCTTGGTATTACCGAAATGATCGAAGCCGGTATTACTTACGTGGCTGATCATTATTTTTTTATGGATGAGGTTGCAGAGGCCATCAAAAAGGGGGGGATTCGGGCTAATTTGGCTTGGGCTGTCTTTGAACACCAGGGACTTGATCAACTGAGTAAAACCACCGAGTTTATTACCCGGTGGCAGGGAAAAGCTGAGAACCGGATCAAGACCTGGCTGGGTCCGCATTCACCCTATTTGTGTGGCCCTGAATTTCTAACCAAATGTGCTCAAATTGCGACTGACCTGGATGTGGGCATCCATTTGCATGTTTCTGAAACAAAAGAACAGGTGGAAGCATCTCTGGAACAACACGAAAAAACACCTATCCGATTGCTATTGGATGCGGGCATTTTAGAAAGACCAACGATCCTGGCACATTGCCTTTATCCGACTGAAGAAGATCTTGAGATCATTGCACATCATCCTGCTGGGATTGGGCAAGCGCCTAAAACCTATCTCAGGGCAGGAATGGGGATGGGTAAAATCAAAAAGTACCTGGATCATAATATCCCAATCGGTTTGGCAACAGATGGCGCTGCCAGCAGCAGTACGTTGGACCTTTTCGAGCAGATGCGACTGATGGCACTGATGCAAAAAAACCTTCAGGGCGATGCCCGTGCTGCGCCGTTAAATGAGACTCTGCGGATAGCTTTCAAAGGTGGTGCAGAAGTATGCCAGGAGCCCGAGCTCGGCACATTATCTCCCGGCAACCTGGCCGATATCGTTTTGCTAAGACAGGATCGGGCGGCAAGTCTTCCGCGCTTGAGCCTCGCTGCCAACCTGGTCTATTCGCTGGGTGCAGGTGATGTTGATACCGTCATTTGCAACGGCCAGGTGTTGATGCATCAACGCCAGCATGTAGTGCTTGATAAAGAAGAAATTAAACGGGAAGTTGAACAACGACTGGAACGATTGGTTCAACGTGTACCGGGAAAGAAAATCGCGCTGTACCCAACATGATCATTCAGATTTATGCATTTACAGAAATTGAAGAAGCTGTCCAAGCAGCTGAAATGGGTGTTGACCAAATTGGTTTTGTGGCTGGCAAGTATGATCTAGTCCCGGGAGAGCTTAGTTTTAGTGAGGCACGAGCTTTACGGGATGCCTTGCCAACCCATACGACACCAGTTGCTCTGACGATGGCAACCGATGTGGATGAAATTTTACGCATGGTTGATGCAGTTCATCCGCATATTGTTCATATTTCAACGGATGTCGAAGATGTACCTGAGACAACCATGGCTGAATTGCAAAAAGCATTATCACCATCCATAAAGTTAATGAAAGCGCTGTCAGTTGGCGGCGAGGAGAGCCTGGCTTTAGCGAAACGGTTTGAGCCTTTTAGCGACTTATTCTTGTTGGATACCAAGGTGGTCAACATGCCAGGCGTTGGTGCGACCGGTCATGTACATGATTGGGCGATCAGCCGGCGGATTGTGGACGAGGTGAGCATTCCCGTCATTTTGGCTGGTGGATTGAGTGCTGAGAATGTGGCAGAATCAATCCGTGTTGTACAACCCTGGGGCGTGGACTCAAACACCCATACCAATGTGCTTGGGGATAACGTCAAAAAGGATATGGATCGGGTAGCTGCTTTCGTCACTGCGGTCAGGAATATGGAGAGAGAATAATTGAGCCCCAAACCTTCAGTGCTGCTGTTTGGGGATATCAATGTTGACAATATTTTCATGCTTTCCGAGTTCCCAGAA
>SL_3KL_010_SEDDRAFT_10003508_pt1 | contig 14231 bp, 12 predicted proteins | sample SodLakKL_010_SED_2_FD_10381 | JGI IMG/M metagenome (IMG submission 10381)
GCCGCTGCCCATGGCCAGCGTCGGCGCCGATTTCGATGACTACGCCCGCCATCTCGACCGGCTCGGCATCAGCCAGGACCATATCCGCGTCTGTGACCAACTCTGGACCGCCCAGGCCTACATCACCACCGACATCGACGACAACCAGATCACCGCATTTCACCCCGGCGCCATGAATGAGAACCATCACCAGGCCATCAATGGCGAGATGGGGGTGAATTTCGGTATCGTCGCCCCGGACGGCAAGCAGGCCATGCTCGACCACTCCGACCAGTTCGCCGCCGCCGGTATCCCGCACATCTTCGACCCCGGCCAGGGCCTGCCGATGTTCAGCGGCGAAGAGCTGGAAAAGATGATCGACAACGCCAACTGGCTGACCGTCAATTCCTACGAGTGGGAGATGCTCAAGAAGAAAACCGGCCTGGATCACGCCGACATCAGCGCTCGACTGGACGGCGGCCTGATCATCACCCACGGCGGTGAAGGCTCCGAGCTGCACCATAATGGCGACAAGGTCATGATCCCGGCCGTCAAGCCGGAAAAGATCGCCGACCCCACCGGCTGCGGCGACGCCTTCCGCGCCGGATTGCTGTTCGGACTGGAAAAGGGCTGGGACCCGGCCGATGCCTGTCGCCTGGGCTCCATCCTGGGCAGCCTGAAAATCGCCCACTCCGGCCCCCAGCACCACGACTTTACCCGTCGCCAGGTCGCTGAGATCTTCGAAAAGGAGTACGGACACGCCATGCCGGACTGAGTCCTCGACGAGGCCTCAAGGGACAAAACTGCAGGACGGGGCCACGTCCCCGACGGTCGACATATCCAGCCTCGACTTCATCCAGACATGGTTCGACACCCGGTTGAAGGTCGTCACGATCCAACTCAAAAACCGGAAAAAGTGGTTGACGGCCGACTGCAAATCGGGGGAGAATACCCGGCTTGCCTGTGGCTACGTAGCTCAGCCGGTTAGAGCACAGCACTCATAATGCTGGGGTCGGTGGTTCGAGTCCACCCGTAGCCACCATCACTTCTTGCGATCGGCATCCAGGGATTGGTCGCCGGCGATGGCGAAATTCAGATCGCTGTCCGACCTCGCCCGGCTCCTGGCCAGCGAGCCATAAACGATCGCCAGCCCGAGATGATCTTGCGCGGCGAGATACTCGCCAATCAGGTCGCCGAGGTGACCGAAAAGATTCCGCAAACGTCCCAGTTTTTAATCCAGGTACATGGCGCTCATTGCCTGAGTGAGGCCTGACCATGCCTTTGCGAAGCACAGGCTGGAATCCGGTGCTTATCCGACCCATCCCGGACATTGGATCATTGCTTGATCCCTGGCTTTTCGGCGAGTTCGAGGAACAGCGCTTCCAGGCGATCCAGGCGGGCGCGCAGTTCGGCGTTTTCCGTTTCCAGCTTTTCGTTCAGGGCCTGGATGGCGGCGAAAGCCACGCCGCTGGCGTCCACCGAGCTGATGGTCTTGTCATCGCCGCCCAGGCCGAAAGCGGCATGAAAGTCTTCGGCGATGGGGCCCAGGTGAGTGCCTTCTGCGAGTGAATTGCGGTAACGCCAGCGGGTCAGTGGCAAGGCGACCACCCGCTGGAGGATCGAAGCGGCATCGATTGCTTCGAAGCCGGTCTTGAGCTCGCGGCTCGAAGCATTGGTCCAGGTGCCACCGGCGGTGACATGCGCTCCGCTGGCCATATGCAGGGGATGAGTGATGCTGGTCCGGCTCAAACCGACGTAACCGTTGTCGGCGCGGATCTGCAGATGCGTTGTAGCCAGCGATGCACCGTCATCGGTCATCCGGCCAATGCTCATGTGGCCGGAGCTGACGTTCATGAACAGCGCGGCAATCTTCTGGTCTTCCGGCGCGTCCTCTGATTCGAACAGCATGGTCGGAGTATTGGATGCTCCGCCACGCATATGCAGCATGCGCGCCGGACTGTTGGTATTGATGCCGACCCCGCCTGCAGCCCGAACCAGAAACTGGTCGGGGCCGGTGGAGACGAAGTTCTCTTGGGTGCTGTCGGCCCAGACAAATGTGGCCTCATCGCCATTGCCGCCCGGATAGGTCAGGCCGCTGCAAGCGCCGGTCCCCGGATCCGTGGCCGGACGCACCATGGCCCGGCGGCCACCTGCCCAGGAGTAGTCGCCGCCGGCGCAGTTGAAGCGACCGCCACCAACCGTACTGCCAAAACCGCTGGCGCTATTGCCCCAGCCTCCAACGACAGTGCTATATTCGCCACTTGCGGTGTTGCTGGATCCGCCACCGACGGTGCTATCCCGACTACTGGCAGTGTTCATAGATCCGCCACCGACGGTACTATTCCAGTGACTGGCGGTGTTGTCGATTCCGCCACCGACGGCAGAATGATCCCAGCCGGCCAAATTGCCAATACCTCCTCCAACCGTGGCAAATAAGCCTAGGGCCCGGTTTGGGTGGGAAGGGTCGCCGCTTCCCGAGACCACTGCACCCTCCCAACTGGCCACATTGGCAGCAGATCCTAAGGTAATTGCAGGACTGACCCACCCATAGCTGCCCGGCATTGGTTCAAAACGAATCACCTGATCATCGAACAGGTACTCGATCGTTCCCGTGTCCGGGTCCAGCGTGAACGGTGACCCACTGCCGCTGCCGGATGGCGCATGAAGAGCCATGGGCACGGGACGGATGGCCTGGCGGGGGCTGAGAACGGTGTCATTAACAGTCACTTCGAGAAAGCGTGGACTGCCGTCAAATGCGCCGGCGCCGAAATCCAGGTCGACCTGGAACAGGCCGTCTTCCACCGGCCAGCCCAAATGCTCCTGGGCATCGCCGATCTGGTTGCCGCCAGTCAGTTCGTCGAACAGCCTGAACTCCAGGTTGGCCGTGCCCGAGTGCGGCACTCCAGCCTGCCGGAGTTGGCCCTGGTAGGTGATGGTGGTATCGGCGATGACGGTGCCGGCCAGCGCCAGCAGGATCAGTGAAATGGCTAGTCTGTGCATTGTTTTTTGCTCCGATTCAACTCGATTGGCTCCTGGCAAGGCGAAGACTTTCGAAGGCCTCGTGGAACATGGCTTCCGCCTTGTCCAGCTCCCCCATCTCTCGCGCTGCCAGTGCCAGTGCGTTCATGATGGCGCCCACATCGGGATGCTCGGGCGGCAAGCGGCGCAACAAGGTCGTCCTTGCTTTGAGCCACCAGGCCTGGGCCGATTCAACCTCGCCCTGTCGCCAATACAAAGACCCCATGGAATGGAATGTCTTACCCAGATCGGGATGGTGCTCACCAAGCACTCGTCGTTGGATATCGATTACTTCCCCGAATAATTCCTCGGCGACCTCGTAATTGCCCATTTCGGCCAGGGCGTGAGCGAGTTGCCCCAGCGCGACCAGTCGAACGGGGTGGTCGAACCCATGCGACTCGCCGGCCAGCCGCGCGGCATCACCGAATGCAGTAGCCGCTTCTTCGTACCGGGCATGCGCAAACAAAGCGACGCCGGCAGCATGGAGGGCATCGACATGATGAAGGCCGGGATGACCCAGGCGCTCGCTCAGCGTCTCGACCTGGGCCAGAATCTGCAGTGCGTCCTCCAGTCGGCCGTAGGTTCCTGCCAGGGTGATCCCGAAGTCGCGCAAGACCTGCAGCCGCTCCAGCTCATCGCCGTCATCGAGCAACTGCAGCGCCTGTTGGTGGTATTCAAGCGCCCGTTCGCTGTCATCCAGTCTGTGCAAAGCTGCCGCCTTGAGGCTCATTGCGACGGCCCGATCAGCCGGCCGAGCCTCTGGATGGTTTTCCAGCCGCGACAGGACTTCGCCTGCCAACTGCTCCGCTTTTTCGTAATTGCCCAGCGACTGGTTGGCGCGCGCCATGACCTGCATGAGACTGGCCTGCACCAGCGGCTGGTCATCAAGGGCGTCGATGCGACCCATGCCCATTGCAAGCAAATCCGCAGCCGTCATTTCCCGCCCACGATGTTCCGAGGGGTCGACGGCCGCAAACAGACTGATCAGATATTCGATTACCAGACGATTCTTGACGGCCTCCTGCTCGGCGAGCGACGTGGCCGCAAGCGCTGAAAGTGCGAATTGCTCGGCGCGGTCTCTTTCCTGTTGCAATCGTTCGTTGTGCAGCACCAGCCCCCCGAAAACAACCGTCAGGATGACCAGGCCGGCTGCCACGGGCAGCGCGTTACGGGCAAGGAACCTTGTCGTTCGATAGGCCAGGGTGTCAACGCGTGCGCGCACCGGTCGTCCGGCCAGATAGTGGTCGAGGTCGGAAGCGAATTGTTCGACCGTCGAATACCGCCTTTCAGGCTCCTTTCGAAGCGCCATCAGGACAATATTGTCGAGATCGCCGGACAGCTTTCGGGACAGTCTGCGTGGGCCCGTCTGACGTGACGCAGCCACCTGCGCGGGATTTTCCTGACGGTCGGTGGCCGGCTCCAGCACCTTCAACGATGGGCGTATCGGCGGAGTTTCAACAATGGCGTTGCGAAGGATGTCGAAGCCCTGACCATGACCGTGAAATGGCAAATGGCCACTGAGCAGTCTGTACAGCAGGACGCCAAGGGAATAGATATCGCTGGCAATCGTGACGGGCTCTGCGGTGATCTGCTCCGGGCTGGCCCAGGCCGGCGACATCGGCATCCCGCCGATGCGGGTGAGATCGGATGCTTCTCCGGCTTCGGCGGCGTCGACCAGCACCTTGGCGATCCCGAAATCCAGCAGCTTGACCTGACCTTCGGAGGTGACGAGGATGTTGGAAGGCTTGATGTCGCGATGAATGACGAGATTGCGGTGAGCGTACTGGACGGCGTCCAGCACCTGCCTGAAAACCTCCAGCCGTTGCGGAATGTTCAATTGATGAAGATCGCAGTATTCATCGATTCGAACACCGTCCACGTACTCCATGGTGAAATATGGCCAGCCTTCCTCGGTCAAGCCACCATCGATGAACCGGGCCAGATTCGGGTGTTCGAGCCGGGCGAGTATGCTTCGCTCGGCATTGAACCGCTCGACCCAGGATTCGATGATCGAGCCGGTCGGCAGAATCTTGACCGCCACGGTCTGCTCGAACTGACCATCGTCGCGTCTTCCCAGGTAGACGACGCTCATGCCCCCTCGTCCAAGCTCTTTCTGCAGCCGATAGGGTCCAGCCCGGACCGGTCCCGACCCGGTCAGGGGGCTCGCGTGCAGGTCGCTGGCCACTTTGGCAGCCAGGCGATCGACTTTCTGGTCAGCCTGATCGAAAGACCGGAGCATTTCCAGCACGGTTTTGCGGATCGCCGGGTCATCGGTTGCCTCACGCAAGAACTGCTTGCGCACTTCGCGAGGACGATCCAGGGTCGCCAGCAGCAGCTCCTGTGCCTCCTCGGAGAGCCCGAGCAGACCTGACCCCGCGCCTGCAGGTGAGTCTTTGCTCACGGTCCGACCTCCCCTTCCCAAAGCTGGCGATGAAGCCAGAGTCGGGCAAGATTCCAGTCACGGTGGACCGTGTTCCGGGAAATCCCCAGGGCCTGTCCAGTTTCTTCCACCTGCAATCCGCCGAAGAACCTGCATTCAAACACCCTGGCCTGGCGTGGATGCGACTGCTCGAGCTTTTCCAGGGCGTCATGTACGGCAATCAGTTCCTCCGCCGTTTCCGCGCCGGCAAACGAGTCAGCCACCAGTTCCTCTTCGAGAGTCTCCCCTCGATTGCCCGCACCGCGCTTCTGTGTCATCCGGCGTCGGGCCTGGTCCACCAGCAGGTGGCGCATGGCCCGGGAAGCGACGGCATAGAAGTGCTGTCGGCTCTGCCAGCCTTGGTGGTCGCTGTTGACCAGCTTTAAAAAGGCCTCGTGAACGAGGGCGGTGGTGCTGAGGGTGTCATCGCCATGCCAGTTGCCTCGGTGGTGGGCGGCCAATGCGTGCAATTGCTGGTAGACAAGTTCATAGAGATCATCCAGCGCTTCCCGGCTACCGTTGTCGGCTTCGCGAAGAAGCTGGGTGATCTCCATTGAATCCCCGGTCAATTCCAATCGCTCCCTACTGAGCTGTGAATGTACAGAAATGAGGGTAGATGCCTCCCACCCCTCGACTTCAAGTTTTGCACAACAGGCAGGGAAAGTGAAGTTCATCACGTTTCCCAGGCCTTTCGATCCGGCTGGCAGTTGGCATGAACATTTTTGGAAGCGGCTTTCGTTTATCCGGCGAAGCGGTCGCGGGAGGTGACATAATGACTAATTTCTGAAGCGCTCATTCAAGGAATCGCTGATGCGTCACGCTAATAACTTCATCTTAAGTCTTCTGATGGCACTGAGCCCGATGGCCACGTTCGGCCAGTCAATGGATGACGTCGAGATCGTCACCCATCCGGTCGCCGACGGGGTGTACATGCTTGCCGGTCAGGGCGGCAACATCGGTTTGATCACCACATCCGACGGCGCCTTTCTGATCGATGATCAGTTCGCGCCGCTGACCGAACGGATTCTGTCCGCGGTCGCCGAGGTGACCGATCAGCCGGTGAAGTTCGTGCTCAATACCCACTGGCACTTCGACCATACCGGCGGCAACGAGAACCTGGCCGAGGCCGGTGTGATGGTCGTCGCCCACGACAATGTCCGCCAGCGGCTGGCCGCCGGGCAGTTCATGGAATTTTTCAATCGCGAGGTCGCACCGGCGCCCGATGGGGCGCTTCCGGTGGTCACCTTCAACGACTCGATCACCTTTCACATGGGAGAACACACCATTCATGCCTTTCACGTGGCCAACGCGCACACCGACGGTGATGCCATCATCCATCTTGCCGAAGCCGATGTCATCCATGCCGGTGACGTGGTGTTCTACGGCCTGTATCCCTTCATCGATACCGGCTCCGGCGGCAGCCTGGACGGCATGATTGCCGCAGTCGGGCAAATGCTGGAACTGGCCGGCGACCAGACCCGCATCATTCCCGGTCATGGTCCGGTTATCGGCCGTGACCAACTGGCCAACTATGGCGAGATGTTGCAAACCGTGCGTGATCGCCTGGTCGAACGAATGGAACAGGGTCAGTCACTGGCCGAAATCCAGGCTGCCGGAATTACCGCGGAATGGGATGAGGACTGGGGCGGTGGCTTTATCCCGCCCGATCGCTGGTTGGAAATGCTCTATCGCGACCGACAAGCCGCTCGGATCGACTGACCGATTGCCGGAGCCGAATCAATTGACTGTGTCGGCTCCAATCCCTTAGGCTTGAATTCGGTCGCCAAATTCATGAATCCCCGGAGCTAAAAATGCGTAAATTCAGCATGTTAATAGTCCTGCTGGTCGTTGCGGGGTTCGCCCTGAGCGCGATGATGGCCGTGTCCGGAAGCCCGGACAACGACGACCGACCCGCATTTCCCGGCTTCGATGATCTGAAAGAAGCAGCCGATACCGACAACTGGAGACCTTATTTTCCGCGCCAGTACGAAGGCTGGGTCGGCACGGCCGAAATGCGCGAGACGATGTATGGTGGTGGTGGCAAGGCCGAGGCCGAGGACATGGACATCAAGCGCATCAATTATTTGCAGATGTATCCATTCCTGAAGGTCAATTACGACGGTTTTCCGTTTTCCAAGGGCTATTATCGCTCGCGCGGTCACTATTTCGCGCTCAACGATGTGATCGATACCCGGCGTCTGCCGGACTGGGATGCGCGCCCGGCCACGTGCCTGGGCTGCAAGTCCACCGATGTCGTGAGATTGCAGGCGGTGCATCGTGACAACTGGTATGCCAAGTCGTTTGCCAAGGTGGTTGGCGACAACACCATCGGCTGCCTGGACTGTCATGCCCCCGGCGATGCCGAGGTGCGCCATGCACGCGACTGGCTGGATGAGGGTATGGCCCACGGCACCTTCAACAATATCGATCCGGAAGGCCGCACCGACCTGGTCTGCGCCCAGTGCCACACCAACTATCACTTCCACGCTGAAACCCGCAAGGTGGTGTTGCCGTGGTCAACCGGTCTGCATGTCGAAGCCCAGCTCGAACACTACGATGCCGACCGGCGCTCGGATGAATGGGTTCATCCGCAGACCGGGGCACTGGTGGCCAAGATTCAGCATCCTGAATACGAGCTCTTCCACGAAGGCAAGGAAGTCAATGTGCACTCGATGCTCGGACTGCAGTGTACTGACTGCCATATGCCCACCGCCCGTGCCGAAGATGGCGAGCGCTACACTGAACACAAGTGGACCAGCCCGCTGACCCATGTCGAAAGCACCTGCATGGACTGCCACAGTCGCTGGGGGGTGGAAGGGACGATCGAACGCGCCGAGGGCGTGCAGGGCCGGGTTTATCGCAAGCAGAATCGCATCGGGCGTGAGCTGGCCGATTTCATTGAAGCGGTTGGCGAGGCGCGTGCCAATGGCGGCCTGGACGACGACACCCTGACCCGGCTGCAGGCCATCCACCGCGAGGCACAGTTCTACTGGGACTTCATCTGGGTCGAGAACAGCAATGGCTTCCACAACTGGGGTGAAGCCCACCGCGTGCTGGACAATGCCGAGGCGCTGATCAAGGAAGGCATGGAATTGCTGAACGGGAGCTGATGCCATTGCCCGCCAGGATATGCTCCTATCTCATAACATAAAAACAGAGAAACTCAACGAATGTTGAAAAAGCTGTTCAAGCCCAGCGCCACGCTGTCGATTTTCACTTTGCTGGTGATCGGCGCAGTCATTGGTGCGGTCGCCTTCTGGGGCGGCCAGTGGAGCCTGCACGCCACCAGCACCGATGATTTCTGCATGACCTGCCACAGCAATCATTCGCTGCGCGACGAGGTGCTGGAATCGCCGCACGGCAACAATCGCATGGGTATCGTGGTCCAGTGCCAGGACTGCCACCTGCCCAACGAGTCCTTTGCCTATCTGCGCAAGAAGATCGCCGTTTCGCCCGATCTGTTTCGCTTCATCATGACGCCGGATTTCAATACCCAGGAGTGGCTGGATGAAAACCGCCGCGAACAGGCTGACCTCGCGTTGAGCTACTTGCGCTCGATTGACTCGTCAACCTGTAGCGACTGCCACAGCCGCGTCTATGACGACCCCCCGCCCGAGACCATGAGCCGCATGGCCGTCGGCATGCACACCATGAACAAGCGCAGGGCTCCAGAAGACCGCGAGACCTGCGTGGACTGTCACGTCGGTATTGTTCATCCCTATCCGGATGCCTGAGCGTTTCGGCACATGATCAGCTGAGTGGGGCTCGATTTCAACATGGTCCGTCGGCCACGTAGGGCCGACCAACAACCCTTCATCGAATGACCTCAGATAGGCTCCAAAGTCGGAACTTATCGGATTTTCACATATCATATACAATATCAGAATGAGGGTCGTGCTTGACACCGATGTGTTTTTCTCCGGCGTAATGAGTCGCCAGGGCGCATCGCGGATTCTGCTTCGAGGCGGGCTTTCCGGACGTTTTTCCTGGTTGATGTCTCCGGCTCTGTTTCTGGAATACGAGGCAGTACTGATGCGACCTGAGAACCTTGAAACGTTGCGTTGGGATAAAGGTGAAGCTTCCTTGCTGCTCGCAGGTATTGCCGATGCCATTGCACCGGTAAACCTCGATTTCGTCTGGCGACCACAATTGACGGATCCAGCCGACGAGATGGTGCTTGAGACAGCGGTCAATGGAGGCGTTGAATATCTGGTCACATTTAATGTGCGCCATTTTCTCCCAGCCGCTAAGCGATTTGGAATCAACACGTTGCGCCCTGGTGAACTGCTGGCGCAACACCCGGAGGTATTGCGATGAAAAAGTCCAACTTTGCTCTGAGACTGCAGCCCTCACTAATGGCCGAACTTCGTCGCCTGGCTGAGCAGGAAGACACCAGCCTCAATCAATTTATTAACGTGGCGGTGGCGGAAAAACTTTCGGCCATGCGAACCGCAGAGGCATTCTTTGACCAACGATCCAGTCCAGGTGCACGACAACGAGCACTGGCCCTGCTTGAAAAAACCGGCAGTGATGAATCACCGAGAGCAGGGGATGAAATTCCGCCGGGATGATACTCAGCCCGCCTTATTCACCACCCATCCGTAGCGAGACGTCGCCAGGTGCCGTGGCTGGGGCGTTTCGCGACCGAGCGCACCGGAAACGTACTCGCCTGTACGGTGAGGATGCGCGACCGAGCGAAACACGCACGGTCGGCCTCTGGCCAGGCGCTTATTGCCTTCGGCAAACCGCACCTGGCCGCCGGCCTGTGCTGCAGACGCGGTGCATGGCGACGCCGCAGTAGGAGGGGTGGTGAATAAGGCGGGCTCAGCCGCGAACATGACCAATAGCCCATGCGCAAGGGGCATGGGCTGGCGTAAGGTGTATCTCCGATTTTTCAATGATTTCGAGGGATACGCCGATGTTGGTCATCGAACACCTGAGCAAGACCTACGACAACGACGTCAAGGCACTGGATGATGTGAACATCGAGGCCGGCATGTTCGGCCTGCTGGGTCCGAACGGGGCCGGCAAGATCCGAATCTCAGCTACATCGAGATGGCCTTCGTGCTGTTCATGATGATCATCATCGCCTACTAGACCGCCGAGGTGGTCTGGCGTGAACGCCAGTCCGGCATGGGGGACATCATCGACAGTCTGCCAACGCCGGACTGGGTGCTGTTCGTCTCCAAGCTGGTCGGGCTTTATATCGTGATTTTCGCCCTGCTGGCCGTCGGCACGACTTTCGCCGTGCTCTACCAGGTCGGCCACGGCTATTTCCACTTCGAGCCGGGACAGTACCTGGTCGGATTGGTCTTCTATGTGGCCCTGCCATTCATGTTGACCGCAGTTCTGGCGGTGCTGCTGCAAACGCTGAGCCCGAACAAGTTCTTCGGTATCGGTCTGTTCGTGCTGTTCATCATCCTGACCCTGGTGCTCTACAACCTGGGCCTGGAACACAGCGCCTTCAACTTCGGCGCCGCGCCGATCGCGACCTATTCCGACATCAACCGCTACGGCCCGTATGCCCAGACCCATTTCTGGTACATACTCTACTGGACCGCCCTGACCCTGGCGCTGGCCGCGATCAGCTATGGCTTGTGGCGCAGGGGATCGGAATCCGCGCTGAAGAATCGCTTGCGCCTGCTGCCGCCGCACCCGGTCAGTCCGTGATCGGTCAAATACCACCCAATGCGACAGTTAGGAGAAGATTGAGAACGGTGGCGGTGGCTTCGATCCAGCTCCCCCATCAACAAACTCCTACCCGACAAGCGACGAGTGGGCTTGACCGGGGCCGTGGTCGAGGTGACAGCACCGGGCAAGGCGACTCGTCGCCCCGCCCCCAAAAACTACAGCCTGATCCGGACAACCCCCGAAGATCACATCAACTCACATCGGTGGTTTTCCAGAGGTCATTCCACAAGAGACATGGCATGATAGACGGGTAGCCGGGAAACGTTTCCGGAGACCCGTTGATCACGTTGGGAGCAAGGCATATGCAAAATCCGAATCCACTTTTCACTGCCCTGACCGGGCTGACATTGCTGATCGGGCTGAACATCGCCCAGGCCGAAGAGTTCGACTGGTGGGGCGCCGATATCGCTACCTTGCACGCGCAACTCAGCGCAGGTGAAGTCAGCGCCGAGGCCATTACCCGGGCTCACCTGGAACGTATCGAGGCATTGGACGGTCAACTCAAGTCGGTGCTGGCCATCGATCCGACCGCGCTCGACCAGGCCCGTGCCCTCGATAGGGCCCTGGCCGAAGGCCAGACTCCCGGGTCATTACACGGCATCCCGATTCTGCTCAAGGACAATATCGAGAGCGCCGACCAGCCGACCACGGCCGGCTCCCATGCCCTGGCCGGTAACAAGACCGGGCGCGATGCGCCACTGGTGGCCAGGTTGCGTGAATCAGGCGCCGTGATTCTGGGCAAGGCCAATCTCAGCCAGTGGGCCAATTTTCGCTCGTCGCGTTCATCAAGCGGCTGGAGTTCGGTGGGAGGCCAGACCCGCAATCCGTACGACCTGTCGCGCTCGCCATGCGGGTCCAGCTCCGGCTCGGGTGCAGCAATCGCCGCCGGATTCGCCGTGGTCTCGATCGGCACCGAGACCAACGGTTCGATCGTCTGTCCGGCCTCGGCCAATGGCAACGTCGGCATCAAGCCCACCGTCGGCCTGGTCAGCCGCACCGGCATCGTGCCGATTTCACAGAACATGGATACCGCCGGCCCCATGGCCAGACGACTGGCCGATGCCGTGGTCGTACTGGCGGCCATGATGGGTAAGGACGAAGCCGACCAGGCCACCCTGGATGGCCCGTCCTGGCAGGCCGGACATTTGCTCGCCGCCCTGGAAAACCCTTCACTGGAAGGCAAACGCATCGGCGTGGTCGGCGACACCTCGGATTTCCATCCCAAGGTCGGGCAATTGCTCGATCAGGCCATGGAGCTTCTCAAGGCCGGCGGCGCCGAGATCATCACCGACCTGGCCTTTGATTGGCCCGACGATTTCGGAGGTGATTTCCTGAAGGTTCTGCTGACCGACTTTCAGCACGACCTCAATGAATACCTGGCCGGGCTGCCCGATGACAACCTGGCGAGCCTGAATCTGTCACGCCTGATCGCTTTCAACCGCCAGCACGCCAGGAGCGAGATGCCCTGGTTTGGTCAGGAATTGTTCGAGCAGGCCGTCGAACAGGGATCGGTGACCGATGAGGATTACCTTGAAGCATTGCAGCGCATTCACAAGGCCACTCGCGAAGAGGGTATCGACAAGCTGCTGGCCGAACATGATCTGGACGCGCTGATTGCGCCGACCGGCGGACCGGCCTGGACCATCGATCTGGTCAATGGCGATCATTTCACCGGCGGCAGCTCCACTCCCGCCGCCGTGGCCGGCTACCCCAACATCACCGTACCCATGGGAACCGTCCACGGTCTGCCCGTCGGGCTGTCATTTTTCGGCGCCCGCTATGCCGAACCGGAACTGATCCCGATCGTTCTGGCCTTCGAGCAAGCCGTCGCTCCACTCGACCCACCGGATCTGAAACGCGTTGAACCATGAAACCCTGAGCTCGCACACCGGTCAAATGGCTCCATGATCCGATACGCCTTGTCGACCCTGGGACTCTGCCTGCTGCTGGCCACACCGGCAGCCGCATCCACCTACATCATGGATGATCTCGAGGCCATGGTGGTCGGTGAAATTCATATCGAGCATGCCCGGCGCAGCGACACCCTGATGGACATTGCCCGCTGGCTGAACATGGGTTACCGGGAAATCCGCCGGGCCAACCCGGAAGTCGACTTGTGGATTCCCGGCGAAGGAACCCAGGTGCTGATCCCGTCAATGTGGGTATTGCCGGATGCTCCGCGCGACGGCATCGTGATCAATCGGGCCGAAAAGCGCTTGTACTACTTTCACAACGACTCCGAAACCGGCCAGAGACTAATGACCACCCACCCGATCGGCATTGGTCGACAGGGACGGGAAACACCCATCGGCAGTGCCCAAGTGATCGCAAAACTGGATAATCCGGCCTGGTATCCCACCCAGGGCGTGATTGACGATTACGCCTCACGCGGACAGCAACTGCCGCGCATGATTCCGCCGGGTCCCGATAACCCCCTGGGTGAACATGCCATGGTGCTGGACCTGCCCGGTTACCTGATTCATGGCACCCATCGTCCCGATGGCGTCGGCATGCGGGTCAGCCAGGGTTGCGTGCGCCTCTACCCGGAACACATTCGGGAATTGATTCACAAGGTGCCTTTGGGAACGCCGGTGCACTTTGTCGACCAACCGATCAAACTGGGCCTGCGCGCCGGCGAGATCTATCTGGAAGTCCACGCCGATGCCCAAGGACAGGGCCCGGACTCGGGAGAGGTCTGGACAGTGATTGATCGCTGGCTCAACAACAACGGGCCATTGCCGGCCTCACTGATCGAGCGGCGAAAGGTCGAGCAGGTGGTGGAACACGCCGACGGCGTGCCGCGCGTCATCTCCGGACAGGGTGGGTGGGTTCAACGTTTCCAGCGTTGAACGAAAAATGGGTGGCCGAGCGTGCGACCACCCATTCAGCTACGGAGAAGGAATTACTTCTCCTGCATGCGCTCCAGGGCGCGATCCAGCTTTTCCTGGACCTCGTCGCAGCAGCGCTGGGCGCCGTCAGCAGCCTGCTGAGCAGCCCGTGCCGCTTCCAGGGCCTCGCGCGCAACCCGCGCGGCATCCCTGGCTTCGGTCTGAGCGGCCTCGGCGGCCTGACGGGCCTGGTTGGCCTCGGACTGGGCCCGCTCGAGATCAGCGGTGCTTGCGCA
>SL_3KL_010_SEDDRAFT_10003509_pt1 | contig 14231 bp, 8 predicted proteins | sample SodLakKL_010_SED_2_FD_10381 | JGI IMG/M metagenome (IMG submission 10381)
CAAGCAGGGGGTACCGGATCAAGCTACACGGAGCGTACTTATGGCAGTGAGAACGAAGTTACGGCTTCTCAGACACACTACGATCAGCTTAGGCTTTGGATATATGGTGACGGAAACGTAGTTGATTCCGATCAAGCCCGTACGAACTTCTCCTCAATTCGTATCGCAGGTGACCTCAATACATTTGATCTTACACAGGTTAGAAGTGGTCGCCTTGGTGCTGACATTAATGGCAGCAGTAATCTTGTCACGGTAGATCAGTCCAGCCATGGAAACATGGTCGTGCAGGAAGGCAGCGGCTGGTGGGAAAGAGATGGTATCCTCATTAGTGGCGATGCCAACACCGTTGACATTACTCAAATGAGTAGCGAAAACAGAGCCACCGTTGATATTGCAGGAAATGGCAACGTGTCCACTATCATGCAGAACTAATGCAATAGTTCATATGGTTCCAGGTCCTGCCAGTAAAAGGTGGGACCTGGTATCTTTTTTACAGCAGTTGTAACCAATCCGGTGACGAAATGAACACATGGATAACATCGATGGCAATCCTGTTTTTTGGAACAACCGGTTTGATGGATACGACAGGTATAAATCAAGATGATAACCCTGACACATCCACCATAAATCAAATGGTGATGTTTAACGGCTGGCAGCTCATCCTTATCGAAACCGAACAGGGCAATCATATATCCTACCTTGTTAAAAGAAATGATGCTGATAATGACCAGAAAAAAAGGTTGATTAATGGATTTATACAGACCGGGTCAGATAATCAGGCTTATATCACACAGGACAGCAAATTACATGACATTTCATTTGAGCAAAAAGGTGAAAACAACGAGGCGTTCATCATGCAGTCTGACTCGGTAGGGCAAGGAAGCTCAGCCTCAGTGAAGCAGAGGGGATCAGGCAACAGCGCCACAATCATACAGCGCAACTGATTTTATGAAATTGAATGACAGCGGTCCGGAATTTTGTTTTAATAACAAACCAACATATTATAACTCGACTATGAAAACACTAATCGCAATCATCAGTTTTGTCCTGGTGGGTAGCATCGGGGCCTATTCCCAGAACGCAGACAGGGAAGTGTTCCCCGAGCAGGTTTCGATTGAGCACAACCAGGCCGTGAGAAGCTTCAGCAGTGATTTTGTCATAACGCTGCCTGCCCTTACTCCGGTAATCCGGGATCTGCCCGCTGTTGACCGTCAAACTGCCAGGATCACCCAGACAGGTGATATGAATACGGTGACCCTGACGCAAACCGGCTTACAGAACTACGCCGAAATTACCACGATCGGCAACGGCAATATGGTCGGCTGGAATCAGAACGGGCGCAGCAACTGGGTCAAGCTGGACCTGATCGGCGATGACAACAGTTTTACCGGAAATCAGCGCGGCAACGAAAACCAGCTGAACCTGAACTACACCGGCAGTGGCATTAACCAGTCCTTCAATCAGATCGGCAGCAGCCACTACCTGGAGTTCAGCGGTGTGGGCATCCCCATGTCGGTGACCCAGCGCGGCAACGGAACGGCCATTATCATCGAAAACCGGTAACATAAGTTTTGCTTTTTTGTTACCTTGACGGTATTACCCTTTTCTATTATTCGTTCAAAAGCTATGCGTAACCGGACCCGATTGGCAGTCCTGACACTGCTATTTCCCGCCTTTATCTATTCCTGCTCCAAAGAGACGGTGATGACCGAAGTGTTCGGTGACATCGAGGGGAAAGTCATTCATTCCAAAACCGAAGAGCCCATNCGCAATGTGAGCATATCGACCACACCGGGGACCGTGGCCATCCTGACGGAAGAGGACGGCAGCTTCTNTATCGGCGATGTGCCGACCGGCAACTACAACATCCAGGCGCGAAAGGAAGGGTTCAGCAATACCTCGGTGAGCGTGGCAGTGCGGGAGGACCGGGTCGCGACAGCGCAAATGGTCATGAGGCCAATTGAGGAGGATACCTCGGTGACCAGGGAGGACCTGCAGGCCGAAGTAACCAACTGGTTCAACCGTGCCGACGGAGATACAACCTACGTGGATGTGGAATTCAGCGTTGCCAACAAAAGCGCATCCGCAACCATCGAAGAGTATGAGGTCTATTTTGAAATCCAGACCGGAGGCGACTCCTTCTTCCACGATATTTCAGGTACGGATCTCAAAGCCGGACAGCGCCGGTTCGGACAGTTCACAAAGAATATTTTCGACAACACCGCCACGGACGTGATCGTCCTGGATATCTGGGTGGCGGAATAAGCCTGTCCCCCCCCCCGAATTTTCAGTTAGAATTTTCAGGTACATTTCCCCTGATTGCTATCAGGAAAATTTCCCCTACTTCACGAACATCATCCGTCGGGTGATCGATTCTTCCGGTGTCTGCAAACGGTACAGATAAATTCCGCTCGACAGATGTGATGCATCGAACGTGACATCGTGTACCCCCGCCTGCTGCTGCCCATCCACAAGCACATCAATCCGCTGCCCCATCAGATTGAACACCTCCAACCGTACCTCGCCGGCTTCCGGAAGTGTGTAACGGATCTGTGTTGAGGGATTAAACGGGTTGGGATAGTTCTGCTCCATGGTAATCCGTTCGGGAATCCCGGAGTGCATGTCCTCGTCGTCGGCGGATGTCTCCATGACCGTTGTGAAGCGCCAGGTGCCGGACCATTCCCCTTCCACACCCTCACTGTAAGCGCGGACCCGCCAGTGGTATGTAGTCAGATGCGCCAGCCCGGTTACGGCCAGGGTCGTGTCGGTGATGCCGGCCTCGTTCAGGAACAGGTCGGTGAATCCGTCGTCCAGGGCGATCTGCACGCGGTAGCTGTCGGCATCGGCCACAGCAAACCAGCTGAGGATGGTCTCGACCGGCACATCCTCGGCACCGTCTTCGGGAGAAGAGGGTTCCTCAGGTGGCTCAGGAGGAGGTGGAACCGGATCCTCCTCTTCTTCCGTGGTAAAACTCCGGACATCCGACCAGTCACTCTCACCAATGAAATTCACGCCGCGAACCCGCCACCAGTACTGCGTTTCTTCATTGAGGGCTTCCCCGGGCGTCCAGGACGATTCGGTGATACCGGTCACATCGGCTGCCAACACGTCAAAATTGGAATCGGTGGAAAGCTGCAGATCGAATGTAGCGGCAAACGCGCCCTCCCATGCAAGCTCGGGCTGAAGTGCCACCTCCATAGCGCCATCTTCCGGCGCTGTCAGTAGCGGTACGCCTGGCGGTTCCGGCAGGACAAAAGTGATGGAACCGTCGTGGACCTGACCGGTCGGACCCGGCATGCCCGGATCGTTAAACACCAGCCGTTCGAACAACAGCGGCGTAACATCATCCACTCCGGCACTGTCCCCGGCCGCGAATCGCAACTCAAGCAGGGTGCCGTCGCCGCTGATCGCTTCGGTACCGGCTGCCGCAATACGCAGAACCCCATCCANCAGATTAGAACTCACGGTCATGCCCTCGCTGAGCGTGCCGATGGTCCGAACACCCTCAAAGAACACCATAGTGGTGTCTATGGAAATATCCATTTCGTAGGCGAATACGCCGAGCCCGGACAGATCATTGGTCGTCACCGGCANNGCCAGTTCNTCNCCAAGNAANANNGTCGCGTCNGCAATACGCACATTCACATCATATACCGTTACCAGCACACTCTGAGAAGGAAATCCCTCGGAGTCCAGTGCGAATACCTCAGTTGTGCCCGCTCCCGTGGCTGTCAGTTCGCCGGTCTGTGCGTCGATGACCACCACACTTTCGTCGCCGGATTGCCACACATAGGGCGGCGTTCCCCCGCCGGTCACGGAAATGGTCCGTGTTTCTCCGACGGAAAGCTCGATTTCCGTTTCGGAAACGGTGATGGCCGGCGCGGGTTGAACGGTTATGCGTCCGCTTTCAATATCCGGCGTGATGTCGTCATTGAAGAGAATCTGTGCAAAAGATGGCGTCTGGGTGCCGGAGGCCCCCGCGCGTACCCGCATCCGCAGGTAGACGAGCGGACCCTCACCCGACAGCGGCTGCGTGCCGGCAACGGCCACAACCACGCGGTCGGATGCCGCATTATACTCCACCGCGCCGAATCCCGCATCCTCCAGCAGCGTATTCTCCACGGTCAAACCGGTCAGCTCCAGGTTCTGGGCAGACCATCGCAGGTCGAACTGCAGCGACGTGATATTCAGCCCGGTCACATCGCTCACATTCACCGGCCACCAGAACTCGCGGGTCTGACGAACGCTGGTGTCGGGGGTGGATACGGTCAGCAGCCGGAACAACTCGGGTTCGATCCGGAACAGGTCCGTGGAGTCGCGCAGGCCGATCTGGTCCTCGGCATAGACACGGATGGTGCCGGGTGAAAGACCCGTCAGCAGTCCGTTCTGGTCGATGGACGCGACCGTCTCGTCGGTGACCGACCAAACCACAGGCGGATGCACATCCCCGCTGATGGAAAATTGCGCCTCATCGCCAATAATCACCCGTGTGTGGCGCGGAGCAATCCGGATCTGCGGTGAGCGCACCTTGCCGGCCGCAACCTCGGCGGCCGGATCCCCTTCATTGAAGAGGGCCGACATGGCCAGGTCCGTTTCGGTGCCGGGTGCGGCATTTTCAGACATCCGGATGCGCAGATAGAAGAGCACACCGGAATCACCCGGACCCACGTCAAGCGGTTCGGTGGTTGCAAACGCGATACGTCCGGTGGTGACGTTGTACATGACACTGGCCGCATCCTCCAGAAATGTGCCATCGGTTTCAACGGCACTGATCGAGATCAGCGACCGGCTGTATTGCAGCGTGAACTCGCCGGAGAAGATGGACGGTTCGGCGGGGGCCGAAAGCAGCTCGACCGGCAGCAGGACCTCGTCGCCGGGCAGCAGGATGGTGTCGGGCATGGCCAGATTCACCGTCTGCGCGCGGACCGGCAGCGCCACCATCAGCATTGCCAGCATGAGCAGGAGCAGCGCCGGCAGTGTGCGCGTGGCACCGGTCAACGTCGCGGGCCGGGTTGGCGAATAAGAGAGCGCGGAACCAGCCCGCGCTGTGTGCCCCGCAGCCGCTTTGTGCCCCGCAGCCGCTGTGTGCCCCGCAGCTGTGCCATGAGAGAGAGTTGACTGTGCCGGTTGCGTCGAAGCCGGTTGCGTCGAACCGGCCTCACAGAAGTATTGCGGCAGCCTGTGCGACAGGGCGCATTCAGTGCCGGCATCCGGGGATGAGTGTGGGATCCTGAACATCATAATGGAACCTCCCTTGGTTTGGGTTTTCGATTACTTGATCAGGATCATTTTTCCGATATCGCGGAAGGTCTCGCCTCCGTTGCTTTGCACCTCAATCCGGTAAATGTAGGTTCCGCTGGCGTGGCGGGACGCATCCCAGACGGCCTGGTGGAAGCCCGCCCGCTGCTGCTCCTGCACCAGGGTTTCCACGCGCTGGCCGAGCAGGTTGTAGAGGGTGAGCGTCACCTGTCCCTCCACGGGAAGCTGGTACGGAATGGTGGTGGACGGGTTGAACGGGTTGGGATAGTTGCTCCCCAGCGCGAACTCATCCGGCAGGTTGGTCAGCTCGTCGGATGCCGATGTGACCGAGGCCTCCAGCAGGGAAGTCAGGTCGTGCTCGTTGAAGCGGAAATGCTCCAGCGAGAAGAGCTGTCGTCCGCGCAGGTCCACCTCCGCATCGAAGTGCATGCGCAGATGGATCAGGTTGCCGGCCTGCGTGAGCGGATCGGCCGTTGCTCCCGCCAGCAGGTACTGTCCGTCGGTGCGGTTGGATACGAATGTCAGTTTTTCACCGCCTGGTGTGTCGAGACGCTCGATTTCGGTGATGGCCACCGGATCGAAATCAAGGATCAGCTCGGTGGCCCACGCCGGCCGCTCGCCGTCCAGTTCGATGATCAGGTCGTAGAAGGCCTCGTTGCCCTCCAGATGCATGGTAAGCCCGGCCAGCAGGTCCTGTTCGATGACGCGCCGTCCCATGCCGGGGAAGCCACTGATGTTGCCCACCACAAACTGGAGGATGAAGGATGCGTCCATCGCGGTCACCGTGCCGGTGCCCATCACGTCCGCGGCCTGCCGCTGCGAGCCGGTCAGATCGACCAGACCGACCAGATACTGCAGGATCAGCGAGGCGTCAAACGCGGAGATCATGCCCGACTCGCTCACATCGCCCAGCAGGATGCCGGTACGGTCGGTCAGCCATGGATCGTACTCCACAAAACCGCTGCTCATGGTGATCGCGTCGCCCTGTCCGCTCAGGTTGAGCGCACGGGAATCTTCCACAAACGGACCGCTTTCGTGTCCCCAGTAGTTGTTGACGGCGGTGATGGGGGTTGAAGTCAGGCTCTGCAAGCCGGCGGTCTGATTATCACGGATGTTGCTGAACCGGATGACCGGACTGGAGTCGCCACGGACATAAATACCCACCGGGTTGGAATGGATCTCCGAGTTGTTGATGGTGGGTGAGGCGTCGGAAATATAGACTCCGCGCGAATTGGCATGGGCGCTGAACAGCGAGTCGATGACGATGTCATTGTCGCGGATGTCCAGGTTCCAGCGGGCGTACCGGATTATGACGTTCGCCATGTACGAGTCATTGTGGGAGCTGCCGTACAGGCGCAGGTTTCTCCAGTCGTCTGGCTCAGGTACGGTGGCGGTGCTGTCGGCGTTGGTGTCGCCGCCGTAGGTGTCGTCTTTCCATGAGGTGAAGACGATCTTGTCGTCGGCCTTGCCGGCTGCCAGGATGCGTCCGTCGACCTGCATGTTTTGTCCGTCAAACTTGAAAATGGTGCCGGGCGCCACTTCCAGGAGCCTGTTGCTGCTCACGAGGACGTTATGGCTCCGGGCCACGAATACAGGGCGCTCCCCGGCCTCACGATCGATATCCTGCGGTACGGTGAAGCCGATCCGCCCGTAGATATTGCTGCCCAGTTTGATGGCGTTGGCAGGGTAGGTGTTGTCGTGGATGCTGTTCCCGGAGTAGATGTTGCCATCCGGGTTGCCGCTGCCTTCCAGCGAAAGCTGGTTCTGCACCCCAAGGCCATACTGGTTGCCGGTGACCACGTTGTCGGTGATCAGGGCCCGGGAAGTGTAGATGCCGACGCGGGCATTGTCGAGCACTTCGTTGCCGGTGATGACCAGCAGCGTATCCACGTCGTTGTTGAGACTGTTGATATTGAGTCCGTGCCCGCTGTTTCCGCGGATGATGTTTCCGGAAAAGGTCTGCGGGATTTCGGCCCGGTTGATCAGCACACCATGACTGTTGTTGTTTTCGATGATGGATTCGCTTACTTCGCGGAACGAACTGCCCGCAAATGAAAGCAGGCCTTCGGCATTGTTGTTCCGGATGATGCTGTTGCGAACCGTCGATTCGTTGCTCCCGGAGATATAGATGCCTTCGCCGGAGTTGTTTTCAACGGTTGCGTGCTCAAGCACAAGGCGTCCGTTGGTCTGAATCTGGAAACCGCGGTTGGAGGAACTGTGACTGTGGATGTGGGCGAAGGGGTGTTGCATCGGCACCCGCACGACCACATTGGTGTTGCCATAACTGACCACAGCGTGTTCAAGCTGCGAGTCGCCGGAACCCTGTTGGAAATCCAGCTGGTTCCAGTCGCCCCTTTGTGCTTCCTGATCGTCATCGGGATGCTGTGTGTGTCCGCCCCAGGTCGTGTCACGCCATGAGGTGAAGACGATCGGCTCTTCCTCGGTACCCACGGCCTGCAGTTCCGCAAAAAGCCGTATCCAACNGGATCCCTGTACCTTGAAGATCACGCCCGGATCGATCTGNAGGGCNTTGNTGACCGAGATATTCTCAATGGCCACGTACACGGGTGCGGGCATGGCTGCCGGGAACCGGTTCATCATGTGNCCGCGGATGCCCGAATAGACGGCAATGGCGTAGTTATAGGTGTTGTCTGTGAAAACGTTGCCGTCATCATCGTTGGCATCGGTGTAGATGTTGCCGAGGCGGCCGGTCACACCGATAGGATAGCGGTTTTCGTGGAACGTGTTGTCCACTAACCGGGCGCGCGAGGAGACGATGCCTTCCCGCTCGTTACTGATAATCTGGTTGCCGATGAACTGCACATCGCCGGTTTCGGCAACCGAATTGATGTTCCAGATACCTATCCGGCCGTTTTCCCGGATTATGTTACCCGAAAAGGTCTGCGGGATGCGGGCATCGGGGATAAACACGCCGTGGCGGCTGTTGTTTTGGATGGTGCTGTTGGACACTTCCCGGAATGCGCTTCCGCTCAGGGTATGCAGGCCGTCGTTGCCGTTGTTTCGGATGATGCTGTTGCGCACGATGGCTTCGTTGCTGCCGGATACGTAGATGCCATCCGAACTGTTATCCTCGAACACACTGTTGATGAAGGTCACCCGTCCGTCGGTCTGAACCTGTGCGCCGCGATTTGAGGAATTGTGGGATCGCACATTCCGCACGGGGTTGTCCATGACTACACGGAAAACAAGGTTGGTGGACCCGTAGCCGAGCACAACATGTTCCAGCCGGGAATTACCGGAACCGGACTGGAAATCGAGTTGATTCCAGTTGCCGCGTTGCGGCTCCTGGGTGTCCTCCGGATCGTGCGTCCATCCCCCCCATTCCGTATCACGCCAGGAGGTGAAGACGATCGGCTCTTCAGCCGTGCCTACGGCGTGCAACTCGCTGAAGATCCGGATCCAGTGCGAACCCTGCACCTTGAAGATGACTCCGGGATCGATGGTCAGGGGATTGTTGACGGAGATGTTCTGGACGGCCACGTAGACCGGCTCGGGGATGGCGGCCGGAAAAACGGTGTCCATGATGCCGCGGATTCCGGAATAGACGGCGATGGCCTTGTCAAAACGGTTGTTTTCGATGACGTTGGTGTCGCTGTCCTGATCATCGGTGTAGGTGTTTCCGAGCGGACCCGTGACGCCGATGGCGTAGCGATTGCCGCGAAACTCGTTGCCGGTGAAAATGGCGGCGGTACTGATGATACCTTCGGTACTGTTGTCCTCCACCAGGTTGCCCTCAAAGACAATTTTTGTGTCACTGTTTTCGATGCGGGCGCCGGCTCCGCTGTTGTCGCGGATCACGTTATTGCGAAACGTCTGTTCGCCGGTGGCGGTGGTGTTGGTGACACCGCCGCTGCCGTTGTCGGCCACCAGTGTGTTTTCCAGCAGCCGTACTACCGCTCGGATGTTGCTGGCGTCAATACCGAAGTTGTTGTTGAAACGGAACTCGGAATCGCTGATCTGGAGCTTGTAATCTGATGTGGCCCGGATGCCCGAACCCCGGTTGTTATTGACGATGATGTTGGACATGGTCACCGTGGCGTCGCCGGAAATGAATTCGATTCCGTTATTATCGCTGTTGATGACCTCCAGGTGGTTCAGCGTGTAGTTGCCGTCGCGGGCGTAGATGGCGGCCGAGCTGCCTCCTCCAAAACGGATCAGGGCGTGCTCGATGACCGACCCCGGGTTGCGCAGATAGATCTGGCTCCAGTCACCGTGCGACGGGACGCTCTCGGGATCGTTGTTGGTGTTGCCGCCAAAGCTGTCGTCCTTCTCGGAAGTGAAATACAATGCGGTTTTCGGCGGTGCCCTGCGCATTCAGCAGCCCGAATACCTGCAGGCGCACGTTGTTGCCGAGTTTGACGATCACACCCGGCTCAATGGTCAGCGTGTTGCCCGCGGTCACGTCAATGTTGCTGCGGATCCAGTAGACCCCGTCGCTCCAGGTCTGATCGGTAGTGATGTTGCTGGTGATTTCCGTCACGCCAAGATCATCGGCAAGGATGTTCCACGGGTCATAACTGACAAAATCGCTGACCCGGTCTCCCAGTCCGCTTGGATTGGAGGCCATGTTGAACGGACCGGAATCATCCCCCCAGAAGTTACGGGTGGCATCGAGGGTACGTCCGGCCGTGGTGATATTCCGGACGCCGACTTCGCTGTTGCCGGAAATGCTGTTGTTGCGGACGACGGGACGTGTGGTGCCAAGTTCCACGAAATGCATCCCGATGGTGTTGTCCAGCACCTCATTGTCCGTGATCGTCGGAAACGCCTGATCGCTGACAAAAATACCGAAATCATTGTTCTGGATAAGGTTTCCGGTGATGACCGGACCCGTGTTGATCGGTACGCGTACCCCGCCGGCGCTGTTGTCCGTGATGGTGGAATTCCTCAGCTCATAATTCGAGAACAAGTCGGAAAAGACGCCGTAGCCGGTGTTGTCGGTGATGGTCAGCTCATCAAGGACGGGATTCGAGGCACGTGTGTCTATGCCGTTCCCGGCAATGTGTCGGATGGTACTGTGGGATACCGGCACACCAAACGCGCCGGTCCGGTAGTAAACACCACTGTTTGTTGCCCCGAAACCGCCATATTCCACGGTTACATGACGGAAGACGGATCCGGCATCGCTAAGGTTTTCAAACGTCACCCCGGCCCAGTCGCCCGGTTCGGGACTCGCCGACGTGGATGTGAAAAGAACAGGATCTGATTCCGAACCGTCGGCAATCAAAACACCGGCAACGATGAGCGCCGTCCCGGAAGAGAAGCGCACTTCCACACCCGGTTCAATGGTGAGCGTGGCCCCCTCGGCTATGGTGAGCGAGTCAGTGACCGTGACGGGACTGTCGCCGATAGCCCAGGTGGTTGGCGAAGTGATGCTTCCACCCTGCTGGAGCTGTGCCAAAGCCGTAGTGTGGCTCAGGAAAGGGGTGGAAAGAAGAAAGAGAGTGGTAAGAAGAAAGAGAGAGTGTGTATTCAGCCGTATTTGTTTTGTCATAGACATTTCTCCATGATGGTTATAGCAGTAAAGTCAGGATGATAAAAATGAAGATATTATGAAGATAAGATGCAAATAGTAATTAATTTTTTACTTTTAAAACAGTGGTTTAACAAAGTTTTACAATTTTTTAGACAACTCTGGATACATAGGCAAAGTGAAGCAGGACCGGCCGATGCAGTATCCGGTTCGGAAAGGCGAAAGAGAATAAGAGCCGGGTAAGCGGGGGTGTAAAGAGGGATTGGTTTTACATTACTTGGTGTCTGTGAACGGTTTTGATCCCGTGAGCGCCTCCATAACGCGATTGGTCAGGGCGGCGGTGACGCCGTTGCTCGGACAGCGGCGTATCACGTCGGACTCGGGTGTTGCAATTGTGGAATCGGGGTTTATCACATCGGACTCGGGATTTTCCACGGTGTAATCGGGTTTTTCCATGGTGGACTCGGATTTTATTACGTCAGACTCGGGTACGGAATAGCTGGCCGGATCATGCGCTTTGGTATACAAAGCGGCGTCGTTTCTGCCGGAGTAAAAGTCCTGCAGCTCCCGCACGATGGTACCGATGAGTGGCTGCTGGATGTGTTCGGGCATATCGAAATGAAACCGGATGGAGCCGCCTTCCGTGCCAGGATTGCTGTCTGGATTCGCCGGGGTGCTGGAGCCGGAGGCCGGGTCGGGAAGGATCGCGGTATTGATGCCCGGCCTGGTGTTTGGTGTGGTGTCGGAGGTGGGGCCGGGGGTAGTGCCGGAGATGGTGCCGGGGGTAGTGTCGGAGATGGAGCCGGTGGTAGTGCCGGACGTTACGTCGGTTTTGGCGTCGGTTTTCAGATCCAGGTAATATCCCGCAAAGGTGGGCCAAGAGAGCACGCCATGGCTGCCGGTGAGGACGGTCAGGTCCTCCGCATCCGATTCGGCCGCGGAGAAACACCAGTTTCCGGTGCCGTGGACGCCGTTCGCAAAGCGGAATGTCCCGGTGACGATGTCTTCGGCGGGATAGAGGCCGGCCTGGTTGGATGCGAATCCGCTTGCTTCGGTGACCGGGCCCAGCAGGTAGTCCAGGAAATCGAGCTGGTGCGAGGCCAGATCGTAGAAGTATCCGCCACCGGCCAGTTCGGGTCGGACCCGCCAGTTGGCCGGATCCCGGTCAAAGTCCGGCCTGGCCGGGCGGGACATCTTTATATGCACCGTGCGTACCGTGCCGATGGCACCCGCATCCACCAGTTCTCTGATTTTCCGGTAATTTGGAAGCATTCGCCGGTAGTAGGCAACAAAAAGGGGGACACCGGCTGCCTCGCATGCCGTGATCATGTCGCGGCACTCCTGCCACGTGCGGGCCATCGGTTTTTCGACGTAGACGGGTTTGCCTGCGGCGGCGGCACTGAGGGTGAGTTCGCGGTGGGAGCCGGGTGGCGTGGCGATGTAGACGGCGTTTACTTCCGGGTCGGAAAGCAGGGTGTCGGCGTTGTCATACCAGCGCGGGACTCCATGGAGAGCGGCGAAATCGCGCGCTTTGTCGCCGGTGCGGCGCATGACGGCCGCGATGCGCGAGCCGGGGATCTTGTTCATGGCCGGAGCGCTTTTCAACTGGCAGACGCTGCCCGCCCCGATGATTCCCCAGCAAATTTCTTTATCTTTAACGTTTTCCATTACAGGATGATACGGCTGTAAGCCATACGACAGGCAGAACGCTGACCGTTAGTCAGACGTTATATACGTCGAAATGGACAAATGAACGGTTCTGTGGTGTTGATCTGCGGGCCGAAGCCTGCTTTGCACCTCTCTTGAAAGGTAACTTATGAGCAACGAAATTAAAATCCATCCGGAAATAATCTATCCGGAAGTGGCAGTAAATCTGTACAAGCCCAACAATCCGGTGGAGGTGCCGGTTGTGGAAAACCGGCTGGCAACGCTGGAGGTGAGTCCCAATATCATCCGGCATATCACGCTGGATGTCAGCGGGACGGGGCTGGAGGGAAATATCCGTTCGGGGCAGAGCATCGGATGCATCCCGGAAGGGTTCACGGAGCGGGATGGCAAACCGGCCAAGGTGCGCCTTTATTCTGTCTCATCACCGTCACGCGGTGAGGGTGGCCACCCAAATCTGGTTTCCGTCACGGTCAAGCGGGTCATTGAGGAGGACCGCGACACCAACAATCTGTTCCTGGGGCTCTGCTCGAACTATCTGAGCAATCTTACGCCGGGTGACACGCTTAAGATCACCGGTCCGAGCGGCAAGCGGTTCGTCCTGCCCGAAAATGTCAATGATTTCAACTATGTCTTTTTTGCGACCGGCACCGGAGTGGCGCCTTACCGCGGCATGATTCATGATCTGCTTGAAAACGGGTTTGAAAATCAGGTTGCGCTGATTTTCGGATGTCCCTACCGCACCGACCTGCTGTATTACGACTTTTTCCGGGAGCTTTCGGTCCGGCACGACAATTTTCACTACCTGACCTCCATCTCGCGCGAGGGTACACGTCCGGATGGCACCAAGCCCTATGTGCAATACCAGCTCCAGGATTCGCGCGAAGTACTGCAGCCGATTGTAGGCCAGAAGAATACCCTGATCTATGTATGCGGGCTGAAAGGGATGGAGCTCGGGCTGTTCCAGGTGATGGCCCGCGAGGGGTACATGGATTACCTGCGCATCGATGACGAGATCCGGGAGAAGCCGCCGTCGGAGTGGGTGGTTGACGACCTCAAGAAGCGAGTTCGACCGGCCGGCCGGATGTTCCTGGAGGTGTACTGATGTTTTTGGAGGTGTACTGATGTTCCTGGAGGTGTACTGATATTCCTGAAGGTGTACTGACCCCGGACGCTGCGGGTTTCGACGTTATCGGATCCGGGGTGATTTCAACTTCAGCAGATCATGATGATGTTTGCTTCATCTGATGCGGGACGATTTCTGCTACGGAAAATGCGGTTTGATGTGAGCTTCAGTGGATGCGCCGTGATTTAGGCTTCGGAAAATGCGAGGTGATGTGAGCTTCAGTGGATGCGGGGTGATTTCACTTTCAGCAAATCCGTGGAAGCTGTTCGCCGGCAAGCATATCAAGCAGACGTTTTCCTCCGATTTCGGTGTGCAGGACCACTTTGCCGGCATGTTCCTCCACCACGGATCCGATGATGGCGGCGTCGGTGCCCAGCGTATGGCGTCGCATGCGATCGAGCACGGCATCAGCCTGATCGTCGGGGACTACGGCCACCACTTTGCCTTCGTTGGCCATGTAAAGGGGGTCGTAGCCGAACACCTCGCAAATGCCGCGGACTTCCTCCCGGACCGGTATGGCGGTTTCGTCGACGGAGATGCCCATTTTACGGGCGCCGGGACGTTTAGAAAGTGCGGCCAGCTCGGCCAGAACGGTGGCCACGCCTCCGCGGGTGGCGTCGCGCATGAAGTGTACGTCGTGGTTGCGGGTGATGTCGCGGATCAGTCCGTTGAGGCAGGCGGCATCGG
>SL_3KL_010_SEDDRAFT_10003510_pt1 | contig 14226 bp, 10 predicted proteins | sample SodLakKL_010_SED_2_FD_10381 | JGI IMG/M metagenome (IMG submission 10381)
GGTAATCGTCGCCAATCATTTTAGTTAAGTTTCTCTTATCTCTTGCATTGGGCAAAACAACCATGACCTCTTTTGCTTTTTTATTCATTTTTCTCCTCCATTAAATAAATTGTTAAATAATTTGCTTAAAGCAGGCATAAAAAGAGCATTAATTTGAATAATTAAAGAATTTTGTGCTACCAAAAGTACCATATAAAAATCACTTTGTCAATGAAAGCAAACTAATTAGCGGCTTTTTTAGTTGATAAATAATGGAATAATATGATATCATTTATCAGCCCAACAATTATGCTGCCTTATTTCAGGCAATATATAACCTTATTTATTACCCGGGGGATGAAAAGTGCAGGCTGCAGAAAAGAACAGGAATATTTTTTGGCGGTTCTTTAAATGGGTCGGTTTACTGCTGGCAGGGCTCTTCTTATTGTTAAGTATACTGCCTTATCTGATACCACAAGAATCAAATGCCATCACCCGTCAGGAGCTGGCTTTCCCTAACAGTGTTTTTGATCAAGTAAGAGATGTTGAGATGCATTACCGCATATGGGATAGCATTAATGAAAGAGAAAAAAATATACTGCTGGTGCACGGGTTTGGGGCATCGACTTTCTCCTGGCGGTATACCGCTTTTACTTTACAGGAGGAAGGTTTTCGGGTATTTGCTGTTGATTTACCCGGCTTTGGTTTGAGTGAAAGAAAAAGGGGACTGGATCATTCACCGGAAGCAAGAGCAGAAATACTCTGGGTTATGCTGGAAGAGCTGTATCCAGATCAGCAGTGGAACCTGGTGGGTCATTCGATGGGTGGGGGCACAGTTGCTGCCATGGCCTTGCAGAAGCCAGAGCAAACAGAGAGTTTAACCCTGGTGGCGGGAGCGCTTTTCCCGGGTGAGCCTTCTTTCTTCAATTATATATTAAAATATCCACCGGCTGGTCAGTGGGTCAGGGTGGTGAGCAGCCGGTTTTTGCTTGATGAAAGCAGAATCGAGCAGTTTCTAGCTTCCGCTTACGGACAACAGCCGACGCCGCAGGAAATCAGTGGCTATTACCTGCCATTAACCGTGGAAAATACTGATGCTGTACTGGTAGACCTGCTTAGAACGGTTTCTGAATCCCTTATCGGCCGGATTGATCAGTTAAAGCTGCCCGTGCTTATTATCTGGGGAAGTGAAGATGCCTGGGTGCCGGTTCAGCAGGGGAGAAAACTGGACCGGCTGCTGCCCCGTTCAGAGCTGATCGTCATGCCGGGGGAAGGCCATTGCCCGATGGAAACTGCCCCGGATCTATTTAACCGAAAGCTGCTTGATTTTATTGATAGAAAGGATATGGAACAGTAGAAGAGCCGACCTGAAAAGCGCTAGATAAAATTGGTCATTATAAACAAACTGAAAGCCTGTGTTATCCTGGAACAAGTATTATATAATGCAATTGGGATAACCCGGGCTAATTTGTTATTCCTGAATCCTATAACGGGTGAATAGCAATGCAAAAGATAAAAACAAGCTGCCCGCTTAATTGTTGGGACCAGTGTGCTTTTATAGTTACAGAGAGTAATGGGGTAATTGTTTCTATTGAGCCCGATCAGGACCAGCGTGAAACCGGCACTATTATATGCAGGAAGGGCAAGTATCACCTGGACCGGGTTAATCATCCCGGTCGTTTACACAGGCCGCTGCTCAAAAAAGCCGGTTTATTTAAACAGGTTAGCTGGGCCGAGGCCCTGGATGTAATGGCTGAAAAAATAGATCATGCCCTTAAAAAACACGGACCGCTGTCCCTGCTGCATTTTTACGAGGGTGGTTATAACGGGCTGCTGAAAAATATTGAATCCCGTTTTTTCAGTGCCCTTGGTGGTTCTACCATTCACAGAGGCAGTCTTTGTTGGGGGGCAGGCCTGGCTGCCCAGCAATATGACTTTGGATCTGTGCTTTCTCATCACTATCATGATCTTATCAATTCAGATTTAATCATCATTTGGGGGCGAAACCCGGCCAATACATCTATTCATCTTCTGTCTGCCATCCAGAAGGCCCGTCAAAAAGGGACCAGGATAATTTTGATTGATCCTGTGCAAACCCAAACTTCTGCCCTGGCCGATCAATATATCAGGATCAGGCCGGGTACAGACGGTGTGCTGGCCCTGGCCCTGGCCCGGGTAATTATAGATAGAGAACTAACTGATACCGGCTTTGTCGATAATTACAGCAGTGGGTTCCGGCGGTTTGCAGACCTGTGCAAGGAATATACCCCGGAGAAGGCAGCCGGGTTAACCGGTATTGCCGCAAAGACTATTGAAGAGCTGGCTGTTGATTATGCTAAAAGCAAGCCGGCGGCGCTCTTAATCGGAATTGGCCTGCAGAGGCACAGCAATGGTGGGAATACCGTGCGGGCCATAGATGCCCTGGCCGCAGTTACGGGAAATATTGGTATTCCCGGGGGAGGAGCCAACTATGCCAACTTCAGGGTTACCCGTTATATTGATCATGCTTATCTTAAAGGTGATGATCTTAAGCCCCGGCAGAGATTTTATCCAAAGCCCAAACTGGCCGAAGCCCTGCTTAACCTGCAGGATCCCCCCATTGATTTTCTTTACATCAGCCGTTCTAATCCCCTGGTCCAGGTTGGTGACAGCAGTAAGCTTATCAGGGCTTTTAATAAAGTGCCTTTTATTGTTACCTGCGAGCATTTTATGACCGATACAGCAGCGGCCTCTGACCTGGTTTTACCATCGACCTGTTTTTTGGAAGAAGAGGACCTGTTTTTTAACTCGATGAGCCATCAATACCTGAATTATGGGCCAAAAATAGTTGATTCTCCCGGAGAATGCCGAACTGAACATGATTTTTTAAATGATCTGAGCGGTTTGCTTGGTCTGAATAATTTTTCCGCTCAAACCTCTGAGCAAATTTTAACCCGGGTATTAAAACCGCTGACAGAAAATACTGGGATAAAATTTGAAGATATTAAAGAGAAAGGTCCACTGCTGCTGCCGGGGGGTGAGACGATACCCTGGGCCNATCGAGTTTTTGATACGGCTGACCGAAAGTATAATTTCTATTCTGCGAAAGCAAAAGCCGAAGGTGGCGATGCTTTACCCTGCTTCCGGGAACCGTTTGAATTAGGCAACCCCGATTTGTACCGGGAAGGATTTCCCTACTGGTTTCTTACCCCCCATCCGAGAGATTCCATTCATTCCACGCACAGGCTGCCCTGTTCAGAAAAAGTTCCCAGGGCCTATATCAATCCCCGTACAGTCCAAAAAGAAGGTTTGAACAACAGCCAGCAGATTCGTATATCTTCTAAAAGGGGAAGTATTACAGCTAAGGTAGCGGTTAGCGAAATGACTCCTCCTGATACGGTTATGGTTTATGAGGGTTGGTGGCATTCTTCCGGGGCGGCAGTTAACAACCTTACCCCTGATCACCTCACTGATATGGGCTGCCAGGCAGCTTACTATGATTGCATGTGCCGAATTGATACTTAGGAATTCTCAGCAGCAGTAAATTTCTTGTTCATTTAAAGACGGCCGTGTTTTTGACTCAGATTTATTTTATGATAGTATGAAATTAAGAGCTTTAGCATAAAAAGTGCAGCAATTGTTTTATTTTGAATTTAAAAGGAAGGTAGATTTATCCTGAATATTTTAGCAGTTGTAATTTTAGTATTAGTTATTATCTGGGTTTTTTACAGCAGGCAGCTGCAAAATCTGGCTCGCCCGGTTAAGCTTCATGCTACCTGCACCGGTGCGCCGAATTATGTGGTCGGCACCACCAGCGGCTCACCTTTAAGCGATTTAGGCAGCCATTGCGGTTTTAAGGCTGTACCTGAAAAGAAAGCTGCCGCCCGCAGCGCTCTTTTTGCCACAGTGGCTTCATTTGGAGCGGGACGGCTTTACGATTTTGCTGCCGGTCTTCATACTGATGACGGCGGCAGGTATTTTCAGTCTCCACAATCAAGAAAGATCCATTTTAGACCGTACTGTATTGAAGAGACCGCTAAAGATGAACAATTTACACTGCACAGCAGGCTGTTTTTTCTGCAGCCTAACCTGGCAGTTTTTGAAACCGAGTGGCAAGTAGAAGAAGGAAAAGCCAGGGTAAGGCCAACCTTTTTAATGCTGCCCATCCTTGGTCGTGACCTGGAGAACCCCTATCCTCATTTTAACGGGTTTACTTTTTTTAAGAAAAGAGGTAAGGGGCTGCAGTTATCCAGCCATCACCGTCTGCCGGGGTTGAAGATGCATGCTTTCTTTCTTCCCTCCGCAGGTGAGTATGGCGGCAAAAAGCAGCTGTATGGTCCCTGGACAGATTTGCAGGCGGGCCAAAAATTGAGCTGGTCAGTAATTATTTCTTTTTCTGTAGCTGATGACCATAAGATTATTGAGCGAGCCGAACGGGCGCTCCGAAACCTGGATGGTTTGAAAAGCGGTGCAGAAAAACACTGGACAGGGTTTGAACAAAAACTACCGGTGCCTTATGAGGTAGATAAAGAGTCTGCACAAACTGTATTAAAGCTTGCGGCCTGGGCTTTACAGAACAGCCTATATTATCCACGTGCCAGGATGCAGCGCTGGGGATCTGTGCCCGCAAAAGTCTACTTTCCTTTTTTCTGGGGTTGGGATACCCCTCAGCACGTATTGGGTATAAGCGAATGGAACCCGAAAAAAGCAGCTGATATTGTACTGAACCAGCTGGATGGGAATTTTTTTGCTCCCCGCAGGGCCCGGTTTAAATTGAAAATAAAGGGAATAACCATAGTATCGGGAACTCAGAGCAACCTGATCCCGAGCAAACTTAACGATTATCTGCGCGGGGTTGTTGATTTTTATTCTCAGCCTCCCCTGCAGTCATGGGCGGCAGTACGGGTTTATGAGCGGCTAAAAAATACAGATCAAAAGCAGCAGTTTTTAAAGCAGGTTTTACCAAGGCTAAAAGATAATTTAGAGTGGTGGGAAGAAAGCAGGAGGCTTACTAACGGGTTTTTCTCATTTTTAAATGGCCTGGAATCGGGTTTGGATGATAGCCCCCGGTTTTATCCGCCCAGTTATTTCCCCAGCTTTATCATTGGTCTGGTTCCCCGTTTTTTCTCAGCCATTGACCTTAACTGCTGGATTTTCCAGTCATACATAAACACTTCGTACCTGTGCCGCAAGGCCGGTCTGAATAACGAGGCTGATGATTACCGGGATAAAGGCAGAGATTTAAAAAGAAGAATTGATGAAGAGTTATGGTCGCCGGAGCAACAGGCCTGGCTTGATCGGCGTAATGGAAGTTTTATTAACGTAATTACTCCCACGGTCTGGTGGCCTGCATTTGTTGGTGCCAGTTCCAGCCTGGAAAAAATCCGCACAGTAATCGAAAAATATTTGTTAAATCCGGATAAGTTCTGGGGTCAACATGGTATACCAAGCGCAGCTTTCGATGACAAATCTTATAACAGCCGTAAAGACGGCTATTACTGGCGGGGGCAGATCTGGATGATCAATAACTATGCCGCCCTGGAGGTGCTGTACCGCTTTGGCTATAGCGATAAAGCAGCTGAATTGCATAAGCGGGTTATTGAGACCCTGTATAATTCCAGGGGCCTTTATGAAACCTATAATGCAGAAAGCGGTGAAGTGGGATGGAGTTCGCGCGGCCCCGGAGATCCTGCTGTAATGCAATTTGGTATGACATCAGCAGGAGCTACGCAGATATTATTCTGCCGTTATCAGCATTTCAGGTATATATTTCCTGAAACAACTGAATTAGAAGGTCATATTCAGTGGGCGACCACCTTTGATCAGGAGACTGTTTTATCACCTCCGGGTGTGGAAGAGTCTCCGCAAAAAGCAATTATGCAGGTAGAGGTAAAAGGCGATCATGCTTATAATGTCCCGAAGCTTATCTTGAAGAGCTGTGATGGCAGGTCCCTGCTTGAATCGTCATTATTAAGCCTTCGCTTTGAGAATCCGGCCGGCTGCATTGATCAAAATTGTCCAATCAAATTTACCTGGAATGGTGAAAGTTTTCAGGTAGGCCTGGATAATGACTATATGTTAAGGCCGTTTGCCCGGTCAAGAAAGCTTAGTTCAGCCTGATAAAGAGTTGTAGAAGAAGCATTATTTGCAGGAGGTAACGACTTGATCATAGATTTATTTATTAGAAGTCTGATCATGTTAATTTTTGTTTCCGGTTCGGTCGTGATTAGTTTTTATGTTACCCGTTTATTGGCTTATTTAATTCCCTTTGCTGTTGTCAGTGATGTTTTTCTCTGGTCAGGTACAGTAATACTTTCTGCTGTGCTGTTAATGGGTGTTGCTTATTCTTATGTTTATCATGGTTTTGGAGCCCAGACTGACATTGTTCGCCGGAGGCCGTCTGCAGGCAACAAGGTAGTTTTAACTTTTGACGATGGTCCGAGCGAGGCTTATACACCGCAGATTCTGAAGGTTCTTAAAGAAAAAGGAGCACCTGCTGCTTTTTTTCTGGTCGGATCCCAGGTAGACAAATTTCCGGAGATAGCTCAGCAAATTGTTGAAGAGGGCCATGAAGTGGGCAACCATACTTACGGACATATCACGGTACCCAACTCTCCGCCACCCCGGCTGGCTGCGCAGATCATGCGTACCAACCTGGTTATATTACAGCATGCAGGNNCNTANCCCTTATATTTACGGCCGCCTCGCGGTTTGTATGATATGCGGATGAGACGTATTGCCAAAATTTTGGGCCAGGATTTGATTTTGTGGAGCCTTTCCTCTCAGGACTGGCATCCCCGGGCTACAAAGGAATCAGTTACCCGCCGGGTTATTGAGAGGGCTGCGGGCGGTGATATTATCTTGTTTCATGACAGCGGGTCTTTAATGGGAAGCAGTGTGGCAAACCGCCGACCCACGGTTGATGCCCTGGGTCCGATAATCGATGGTTTGCGGGCAAAAGGGCTGGAGATATCCACATTGGAAGAGTTTATGTTGTATCCGCCTGAAACCACCCGGAGAGCATCCGGTTGAAGTTAACATTATTGTTATAATGCAGGTATAAAAGTTTATAGAAGGGTTGGGATCAGATGAAGTTCAACGAGCTGCTGCAAAAAAAACAAATTGTGGTTTTTGATGGGGGGATGGGTTCGTTACTGGCCAGACGTGGCTGTGATACCAGTGGTATGAGCAATATAAAAAACTCCGAAGCTGTAAATGAAATCCACCGGGAGTATGCCGGTGCAGGCGCCGATGTTTTAATTACCAATACTTTTACGATGAACAGGATCAACATGGAAGCGCAGGGTCTTGAAGCAGATGTCAGGAAAGTAAATGCTGCCGGAGTCAGCCTGGCCCGGGAAGCGGCCGGTCAGGATCGCCTGGTCTTTGGTGATATCGGACCTACCGGGCAATTGCTGGAACCTTACGGTTCCTACACTGAAGAGCAGTTTTATCAAAACTATGCCCAGCAGGCGGAAATTTTGAATAAAGAAGGAGTAGACGGCCTGATTATTGAAACTTTTACCGATCTGCGTGAAGCTATATGTGCCCTGAAAGCTTGTAAAGACAACACGGATCTGCCCCTGATCCTGTCACTGGCTTTTTCAACCACTCAAAAAGGCGGGAGGACCATTATGGGCAGCACTGTTGAGGGAGCAGCAGAAGCAGCTGAAGAATACGGTGTTGCAGCAGTAGGTGCCAACTGCGGTGATCTTGACCCTTCCGGGATGGCTGTGATTACAAGTATCTTCAGTGAGACCACTAAATTGCCTTTAATTGTTCAGCCCAATGCCGGTATGCCCAGGCTTGTCGGCAGTGAAACAAAGTATGACATGAAGCCTGACGATTATGCCGAAGGGGTTATTAAATGCATCGAAAACGGGGCATCAATTGTCGGTGGTTGTTGTGGAACCACTCCTGATCATATAAAAGCGGTAGCAGGCAGGTTGAAAGAGTTGAATTAATTAGCAGTCAACAGGCGGCCGTTATCTTAGAACCATTTCCTTTTCACTTTTTCTGGTGGATCGTATTTTACACTGTGGGTATCTACGGTAATGTGCTTAATTTGCTGTTCTTCTAAAGGCCTGTTTTTATTGTCCTGATCAACATTAACGATGCGGTCTGCAACTTCCATACCTTCAACAACTATTCCAAAGGCGGCGTACTGGCTGTCCAGATGTTCAGCATTATCAACTGTAATGAAAAACTGTGATCCGGCTGAATCATAATCATTTGAGCGGGCCATTGAAAGCACCCCCCTCTGGTGGCTGATCGAATTGGGGTGTCCGTTTGCTGAAAACTCTCCTTTAATTTTATAGCCCGGGCCGCCTGTTCCATTACCGTAAGGACAGCCGCCCTGGATCATAAACCCGGGAATAACCCGGTGGAAGATCAAATTGTCATAAAATTGTTTACCGGCCAGGTGGATAAAGTTTTGCACTGTATTTGGGGCGTTTTCCGGATCAAGCTCAATTTTTATGATTGATCCGTCTTTCATTTCGATGGTTGCCAAAGGTTTCTTTTCTGTCATTTAAATCACCCTTTTTAAATAAATCTTTTAATCAGATTATCTATGTTTAATCCGGCTTTGATTCCAACCGGTATGTTTGATCCAGGTAATTTAAGGCAAATGTTTTTAAATCTGTTTGGTCGCACATGGTCCCCATCATGGCATACATGGCTGCAATACCTTCACAGGCCTCGGGCCCCTCTTCCACCCGGGGGATGCTTTCTTCCAGATCTGCCAGGAAGTTTTCCCTGACTTTTGTATGCGGCGGGGTTACAATGAAATGCAGGGCTGCCGGAAGCTGCTGGCGTCCCAGCTGCCAGCCCTTTTCGGCCATTAAGTCGGCCAGGGTGTATACATCCAGCTGGTTGGATCCTACAGCAAATACGCTCATTACCGGGCTGCCCAGGATTTCCAGTTTGCCGGTTTTTTCAATGCCCTCCTTTAGAACACGGGTCGTTTCCATTACTTCTTTTGTCAGGCGCATATATCCTTCTTCACCCAGGTAATTGAGCACAGCCCAGGCAGCAGCGATGGGACCACCCGGTCTGGTTCCTGTTACGCTGGTCGATCCAAAGAGACCACCAGGCCAGTCTGTTAAAACAAAAAATTGATGGCGGCGCAGTTCCGGGTAGCGATATAGAATCACCGAGGCTCCCTTGGCTGAATAACCGTATTTATGTAAGTCAACAGAAATTGAAGTTATCCCGGGAACCCTGAAATCAAAAGGTGGTACCTGATAGTTCAGGCGTTCCAGAAAGGGAAGAACGAATCCCCCCAGGCAGGCATCAACATGCAAATTTATCTTCTTTTCAAGGGCCAGTTCACCCATTTCTTTGATGGGGTCAACTACTCCATGCGGGTAAGCCGGTGCTGAACCAACCAGGAGGATGGTGTTTTTGTTTATGGAACCGCGCAGGGCATCCATGTCAGCCTGAAAATTTTCATCAAGGGGTGTACGCACAGCCTTAACTCCCAGGTAGTGAGCTGCCTTGTCCAGGGCAGGATGAGCACTTGCGGGAATAATTATTTCCGGTTCAGTAATTTCTGGTCGTTTGGAGCGAGCCTGGTCCCGGCTGGCTTTGACTGCCATCAGCAAGCTTTCAGATCCTCCTGAAGTTACTGTGCCGACGGTTTCATCTTCACCATTAAGTAAAGAGGCTGTTTTAGCCACTATTTCTGTTTCGAATTTTTTTAGGCTGGGGAAGGCTTTAGGATCGAGGGCGTTGCCATGGGAAAAAAGGGTGTACGTTTCCCTGATAATTTGATCAACTTCTTTTCCTGCCTGATAGACCAATCCCCATGACTGGCCGTTTTCCCAGCCCACATCTGCCCTGCGGGCATGGTTCATTTCTGAAAAGATCTTATCCCGGGCAATGCCTTTTTTGGGGAAATAACCCCGGTTGTTCTTTTTCATTTTTTATCGACTCCGCCTGTCTTTAAGGATTATCTGGAACAGCATATAGATCATTCCTCGTTTTTGATGGGCTTAATGTACTCATAGATGTGAGAAACTATTATTTTGAGCACGGTAAAAGTTGGTATGGCCAGGATAATGCCCAGCAGTCCGCCCAGGCGACCTGCTACCAGCACAATTAAGATGATAGCCAGGGGACTCAAGGAAAGCTTACGGCCCATGACCTGGGGAGAAATGATCATGCTTTCTGCCTGCTGGACAATAACAATTACTATGATCACCAGCAGCATTGTTAGTGGTGAATCGATCAGTCCGACGATCACAGCGGGTATAGAACCGATAAATGGTCCCAGGAAAGGCACGATATTGGTTATCATAATAAAAATTGAAAGGAGCAGGGCATACTCTAAGCCGATAATTAAAAAACCGATATAAGCCAGGACTCCTACGAATAAGCAAACAATACCCAACCCCTGGACATAATAGCTAAGGAGCCTGTTAATCTCGGCCAGGGCATTGTTTATGTTAACGGCATAATCTTTTGGAGCCAGGTTGTTGACAAAATTCGTTATTTGTTTGCTGTCTTTTTCTTTAAGCATGTAGTAAAGCAGGAAAGGAACAATAATAACGGTTACAAATATGCCGGTAACAAAATCGATCATTGAAGAGATGCTGGTTGCTATTCGGGTAATAGACCTGCTGATTGTTCCGGCCACGCTGTCTACAATATTATCGATATCCAATGCTTCCAGGTCCAGCAGACCGGCAACAAAAGCGCTTTCTTCCAGGTTTCTCAGAAGCTGGCGTATTTCCCTGATTCCATCCGGAATATTCACCGCCAGCTTGGTAAATTCAGCCTGCAGTATCGGACCGATGGCAAGGAAAAGAACAACAAGCAGGCTGATNATAAGAAGGTAGACAATTAATATCGCTCCGGTACGGGGCAATTTGCGGCGGTGCAGCCAGTCGACAAAAGGAAAAGTTAAATAGTAGAGAATTCCTGCAATGAGAAAAGATATGAACAGGGCTTCAAAAGCGACAACGATCGGTTGAAAAATGAAAGATATCAGGCTGCCGGTGTAAATAATTAAAAAAACAAGTAGAATACCGATTCCGGTTTTAAACAGTTTTGAATCCCACATGCTAGCTCCCTGTAGTTGCCCTGAGAATTGTTTTTACAACTTGCAACGGCAATCTTGAAGGTTTCACAAAAAGAATACCAGTGTTTGTACATTTTAGATCATAATCACTTCAGGTTCAATAAATATTTCATTTTCCAAACCCAATGTCCAGTCTGCCATATCATAGTGGCAAAATGTCCATGTATATGATTAAAAGTCCTTATTTCATAGGGTTTGTCAAAGAACAGGGGTCAAACCCGGCAGCTTTATATAATGCCGGGTAATTGTCCGTAGCAGGAGGCAGGCCGGTGGGCAGGAAACCGGTATTGTGACAGGGAAATAACTATTATGATTCAGGCGATCTAAAGGAGGGCAAAGCCATTGCAATGCGACCTGTGTAAAAAAAATGAGTGNTTGGANGGNAAGNNNTGCNCCGGTATCCAAAANGAGTGGNCAGATTCATATACCGGNCAGGATCGGGAAATTCACTATACAGCCGCTTTGATTGAAGGCGATTATTATATGCAAAAAACAAGGGTGGAAGAACTNATCCTNTTTNGCCGGGAAATGGGTTACAAGCGCCTTGGAGTGGCTTTCTGTGTCGGCCTCGGGGAGGAAGCAAAAGTGCTCTGTTCCTATCTTCGCGGNCACTTTACAGTTTACAGTGTTTGCTGCAAGTTGTGCGGTNTTGCAAAAGATGAACTCGGGCTGCCGAAGATTAATAAAAACAGGCCCGAAGTGATGTGCAACCCGATTGCCCAGGCCGGTATGCTAAAAGATAATAAAACTGAACTAAATATAACTGTTGGTCTTTGTATCGGTCATGATATTTTATTCAACAAACACTCGAAAGCTCCAACAACTACAATGATTGTTAAGGATCGGGTCCTTTCTCATAATCCGGTCGGTGCTCTTTATAGCGGTTACTACCGGAAGCTTCTTAGCCCTTAGGCCGCTGGTTGTTTGCAGATAAATTAACTGCCGGGTCTTTACATTAAAGGTCACTGTAAATGCTAACAGCCTGGCTTCTTTTAATGTCAGGCAATTATCGCTATAATGGACAGCAGGACAAGGTTTTTACCAGGGGTGGTTATATGTTTGATAACAATGATATAAAAGAGGCCATGACAGTAAGGCTTGATGACCGGTTTTATGAGATGCCGGAGTTCGTGGAAGGGGTCCGCAGGGCTCCGTCCAGGGGTTTTACCCTCAGTCAAAAACAAACTGAAACAGCACTTAAAAATGCCCTGCGTTACGTGCCTGAAGATTATCATGAAGCACTGGCCCCTGAATTTTTGGAAGAACTGCTAACCAGGGGGCGGATATATGGTTATCGGTATCGCCCCCCGGGTAATATCAAGGCCGGACCGATTAATACCTACCGGGGAAATTGTCTTGAAGGAAAAGCTTTTCAGGTGATGATCGACAATAACCTCGATTTCGATGTGGCTCTCTACCCCTATGAACTGGTCACTTACGGGGAGACCGGCCGGGTTTGTCAAAACTGGATGCAGTACCGCTTAATCAAGAAGTACCTGGAGACCCTGACTGCAGACCAGACCCTGGTAGTTGCCTCGGGACATCCGCTGGGGCTTTTTCGTTCCAGCCCCGAGTCCCCCAGGGTAGTTATTACCAATGCCCTGATGGTCGGATTGTATGACAATGCAACCGATTGGAATGTTGCTGAACAAATGGGGGTTGCCAATTACGGCCAGATGACTGCCGGAGGTTGGATGTATATCGGGCCGCAGGGTATTGTCCACGGCACCTTTAACACCATCTTAAATGCCGGTCGGCAAAAGCTGGGCATCAGGGATGAAGAAGACTTAAAAGGCTATATTTTTGTATCTTCCGGATTGGGTGGAATGAGTGGAGCTCAGCCCAAAGCGGTGGAGATTGCCGGCGGAGTGGGAATAATAGCCGAAGTTGATCATTCCAGGATAAAAACCAGGCATGAACAGGGCTGGGTCAGTCAAGTTTCTTCTGACCTGGGCGAAGTATTCAACCTGGCCCGGGAAGCGGCAGGTAAAAAAGAACCCCTGTCTATTGCCTATCATGGCAATATTGTCGATCTGCTTGAATTTGCTGTTGAAAAAGAACAAAATATCGACCTGCTTTCCGACCAGACTTCCTGCCATGCTGCCTATGACGGTGGCTACTGCCCCCAGGGCCTAACGTTCGAGCAGAGAACAGCGCTGCTGCAGGAGGACAGGGAGGAGTTCAAAAAAGAGGTCGATCAGTCACTAAGAAAACACTTCGAACTGGTCAGGATCCTGACCGGGCGGGGCACTTACTTTTTCGATTACGGCAACTCCTTTTTAAAGGCGGTTTACGATGCAGGGGTGCTGGAGGTTTCCAAAAACGGAATCGATGAAAAAGACGGTTTTATTTTCCCTTCTTACGTGGAAGATATTATGGGTCCGGAATTGTTTGATTACGGTTACGGTCCTTTTCGCTGGGTTTGCCTGAGTGGAAAGCCAGAGGATTTAAGAAAAACTGACCAGGCGGCAATGGCATGCATCGATCCCAACCGCCGGGGCCAGGATCGGGATAATTATGTCTGGATCAGGGATGCCGAAAAGAACAACCTGGTTGTCGGCACCCAGGCCCGTATTCTTTACCAGGATTGCGGGGGAAGGACAAAAATTGCCCTTAAATTCAATGATATGGTTCGCAATGGTGAGGTTGGGCCGATCATGCTGGGCCGAGATCACCACGATGTCAGCGGTACCGATTCACCTTTCCGCGAGACAGCCAATATTAAAGACGGCAGTAACGTGATGGCCGATATGGCAGTCCACTGTTTTGCCGGTAATGCTGCCCGCGGGATGTCTTTAGTTGCCCTGCATAACGGCGGTGGAGTGGGTATCGGTAAAGCGATAAACGGCGGTTTTGGCATGGTCCTGGACGGCAGTGAAAAAGCCGACCGGATTTTGAGTTCATCCATGCCCTGGGATGTGATGGGCGGTGTAGCCCGCAGGGCCTGGGCCCGCAATGAAAACTCGGTTACAACCGCTATTGAATATAACCGGCAAAATAGCAAAACCGACCAGATTACCCTGCCCTACCTGACCGAAAAAGGCCTGGTTGAAAAACTTGTGGCTGAAAAGTTTAAAAGATTTTAAGGCAAATAGCGCCCTTTGATTGGAGTGATATTTTAATGAATGCAGACCTGATTGTTAAAAACGCAGCCCAGGTTGTTACTGCCCGGGGCGCCTCGAAAA
>SL_3KL_010_SEDDRAFT_10003511_pt1 | contig 14225 bp, 12 predicted proteins | sample SodLakKL_010_SED_2_FD_10381 | JGI IMG/M metagenome (IMG submission 10381)
CTCACGCGGTACTGCTCGAGCCGCTCCCGGGCTTCGCGCTCCTGGGCCAGCACCTGGTTGAGGCGGGCGCGGGCCTGGTCCCGCTGGATGCGGATCCCTTCGAACTCCATTGGGCTGATGATGGTGTCGCGAAGAAGGGGCTCCTGTCGGCGGAAGGCGTCTTCGGCCTGCTCCAGGGCCGCCCGGCTGTCGGCCACCGCGGCCTGTGCCTGCTCGAGAGCCGCTTGGGCCACCCCTGGATCGAGTTGTCCCACGACCTCACCTCGGGTGACGGAGCGCCCCTCCGCCGCCACCCGTAGGATCGTCCCGGGGACCTCCGCCGCCAGCCGCGCATCTTCCGGCGCCTCGATGACCCCGGTGGTTTCGATCCACTCCCGGAACTCGGTGGGATGGATCACCACCGTCTCCACCGGCTGATGCTCCGGGGGCTCCACCTCTCCCACGGGGTCAGGCCCCGGGCACCCCGCCAGCGCCTGAATCAGAAGGGCGGCCAGCGCCCCCGAGGCCACCCGCCCGACCCTCATGGAGCGCCTCCTGCCCCGGTGGTCGGGTGAGGAAGCCATCCCATCGCTCTCCAGAGGCGACTCCGGGCGGCCAGGTAGTCGTGCGCCGCCTGGAGTCGACCCAGGTGACTCCGATCAAGCTGCCCGGAGGCCTCACGGCGTTCCAGGGGGGTGGCGACACCCTGACGGACCCGGGCAGTCATGATCTCGAGGTTCCGCTCCGCCAGCCGGACGTTCTCCTCCTGGATCCGGGCGCGATCCCGGGCGGAGCGGAGATCGCGGAGTGCGGTCTCGATCTCCAGCTCGACCCGGGCCTCCACCTCCTCCACCTGCAGCCGTGCCTCCCGCAGCCCCACCCGAGCCCGTTCGGCATCGGCCCGGAGCGCTCCCCCACCGAAGACGTTCCACCGGAGCTGGACCCCGAGGTCGGCGCCCACATCCCAGAAGCGATTCGAGAACGGACCCGGACGTTCCGTCTGGACCCGGAAGGGATCCAGGGGATCGGTGATGACCCGGGTCCGGTCGTCCGGGACCCTTCCCTGGGAGCTGAGGTTCAGGAAGGCGCCGAGGCTCGGACGGTAGGCGGCTTCCATGGCATCCACGCGGGCGTCGCCCGCCTGGAGGGCCAGGCGGGCTTCCTCGACATCGGGGCGGGTGGCCAGCGCCTCCTGAATGAGGCCTTCGAGAGGGGTATCCGCCAGGGCGTAGTCGTCGTCCACCCGGAGGGAGTCCGTCAGGGCGATGGGCTGGGTCACGGCGAGCCCCAGGGTGAACCGTAGGCGGTCCTCTGCGAGCCTTTCCCGGCTCCGGGCATCCACCAGGTCGGCCTGGAGATTGGCCAGCTCCACCTGGTTGGAGATCCGTTCGGATACGGGAGCCGCGCCCTCCTCCACCCGTCGCGCGGCCTCGTCCACCGCTGCCCGGGTCCGCTCCACGCTCCGAGCCAGGACTTCGGCCTGTTCCATGGCCAGGAGTGCCCCCAGGTAGGCCTGATGAGTGCTGTCCACCGTGACCGCCATCTGCCGGCGGGTCCCGGCGACGGCGGCGGCCTCACCGGCCCGTGCTGCCCTCGTCCGAGCCGCAGCTCCAGGGTCCCAGAGTACCTGCTCCAGGGACACCCCCGCCTGGAACTGGTTCGGGACCGCGAAGGGATTGTCGACAGGGTCCGGTGAGATCCCCGCCCGATCGAAGACCTCTTCCTGCCGCTCCCGGAACTCCGGAAAGGGGATGGGCTCCTCCTCCAGTTCCTCTTCGGTTCGGGTCCGCTCGTTCCAGACCACCCAGTCGGTGGGAGCCCCGTCTCCCAGCAGGTCGGTGGCCGGAGCTCCGGCGAAGGGATTCACGCTCACCACCTCTCGCGTAAACCCCGCATTGGCGGTGAAGCGGGGAAGTTGGGCTCCCCGCGCCTCCCTCAACTCCGCCTCCGCCTCTTCCGCCCCCAGTCGGGCTCTCCGGAGGGGGCGATTTCGCTCCAACGCGAGCCCCACGGCGTCGGCCAGGCTCAGTTTCAGGGTATCGGCCGGCGGGAGGAGGGGGACGCTCCCACCGGATGGAGGGAGATGGGAAAGGTCGTGGGGGGAGGCGTCGGCGGAGGCGGCGCCGATGGTGGCGAACGTGAGGGTGCACCATCCAAGGAGGGCGGCCGGACGGAAGATCCCCGCAGGCATGATGGACTCCCCTCAGCGGGGGACGACCTCCGGCTCGAGCCGCTGGAAGGCGTCGGTCCACGAGGTCACCGAAAGGAGACCGTGGCGGCTCGCGCCACCGACGATGACGAAGGTTCCCTGGAAGACCGCCCCGTCCGCTCCGTGGATGGCCAGGGGAGGACGCAGCGCCGGTACCCATTCGCTGCCGGGAGCGGTGGCGTCCAGCCGCCAATGACGATCGATCACCCCGCCGCCGAGGAAGCTCATCTCCTCTCCACCCGAGAGGTAGATCGTGCCACCGAGGGCACCTTCGGCCGCTCCGCTGGTGGCCTGGGGGAGGGTCGGTCCCGGCTCCCAGCGATCCGCCTCCGGATCATAGATGTCCACCCGCGCCAGGTTCCTTCCGGCCTCCGACGTCCGTCCGCCCATCGCCCAGATGCGCCCCTCCCCGGACACCGCCGAGAGATGGTCCCTGGGCTCCGGCATGGCCGCCCCCGTCTCCCAGCCCTCGCCGGGCGTGTAGATGAGGACGCGTGAAGAGGGACCTTCGCCCCCCACCACGTAGAGCCGGCCCTCATGGGCCACCAGGCGGTGGCCCCAGCGAGGCTCCGGCATCGGCTCCAGGATTTCCCATGCATTCGCACCGACGGGCAGACGCCAGAAATTGTCTTCGGGCTCCCAGGGTTGCCCGATCCCCTCGGCCCCACCGCTGACGTAGACCGCCTCCCCGAGACCCGCCGCTCCCAGGTGATGTCGCGGAGCCGGGAGAGGGTCCGTCAGCGCCCACGCCTGGCGGACGGGATCGAAGACGGCGACCTCGTCCGTCACCCTGGCGAGTCCGGACAGCCCCCCGATGACGAATAGACGTTCCGCCTCGGGGCAGGGGGGGGTCGGACACGGTGCCGCATGGCCCACTGCCGAGGCCAGCTCTCCCCGCTCGGAAGGAAGGGGCGGCCCCAGCTCCCACCCCTCCACGACGGAAGGCCCCGGCGCGGTGACCAGGAGGGCCGTGAAAACCGCCCCCACGAGCACCACGAGCCCGAGCAGGATGAAACCCACGATCTTCAGGATGCGCACTCGCCATCTCCTCCTTTTGGGGGAGATGGGTTTGCAATAGCGGTGCCACCGTGGGAGGTGGGCTCGCGGCCCCCGGGTGTGGAAGCTCACCTCCAGACGGGGGGGGGCCACCGTCCATCCGGGTTCGCGCCCGCAGGCCGGTCTCCGGCGTCACCGCGCCATGCCAGCCCCGTGATCCCCGACGCCTTCCCGAAGGTCGGCTCCTCTCCGGTTGAAGGGTTTCCGGGAGGGGTGGGGCTTTCAGATCCGTGGGGAGGGCAATCCGGATATGAATGAGTGGGGGGCAGACGATGGGCCCCCGGCCCGGCTCGCCCACGCCCATTCCGGGACGTGGACGAACCGGGTCACCCGGCCTCTCCCGTCAGGGAAGCACTGACGCCCCGACCTGGGTCGGGGTGAGAAGGAAGGCCCGGGTCTGGCCATTCAGGAGCCCGTACCCCACAATCTGGCCTCCGTCGTTGATCCCCATGGCCGCTCGGAGATCCCAACCGTCCCCGTTTACCACCAGGTCGTTCAGATCGGCGGCGACCCCCCCGGACCAGAGGACGGCAGCGGCGGTGCTGAAGGTGGGGAAGCCGTAGAAGGTGGAAACCCATCCCACGATCTGCCCTGATGCGTTGATGTCGTTGGCGCGGCTGTGGCGGATCTCCAGGGCTTCGGGGTGGATGTCCTCCATCCGGCCGTTCCTCCAGCGGAAGGCATGGTAGGTCCCGCCCCCAACGACGGACTCTCCCACCACCTCCGAACGGGCATTCACCCCGAAGGCCTGACTGAAGTTCGTCTCATCCACGAGAGCCCCCAGGTCCAGGATCTCCCGGCCATTCCAGAGGAAGGCATGGGACACTCTGGAGCCGAAGGAGCTCAGGATGTCGGTCTGGGCGAATCCCACGATCCGTCCGTTCTCGGAGATGGCGTTCCCCCGGCTCGTGGCCGCCGGGTCGTTGCTGATGGCTCCCAGCCGGGTCAGGGACCCGTCGGAGTGCCACAGGACCGCGCTTCCCCCGCTTGTGCCCACCACCTGGGATCGGTTGTTCACGTCATTGGCCACGGCGCTGACCCCGGGGGCCAATTCCACAAGCTCACCATCGCGCCAGAGGACGGCCCGGGATGCCCCTGTGGAGGTAAAGGCCTCGCCCACCGCCTCTCCCTGGTTGTTGACCCGGAACGCCCGGCTGAAGGTGCTCCCCTCCAGGGTCCCCAGGTTCTGGAGTTCGCCGTCGGAGGCGAGGAAGGCGAGCTGTGGGCGGGGCGAGTCGGTGGTCCGGGAGGTCCCCACGATGTCGCCCTGGTTGTTGATCCCCAGGGCGAAGGCCGCGTTTCCATCGAGGGTACCAAGGTCGGTCAACTCAAAGGCGATCTGAAGACCTGGGGCGGCAGAGAGTTCGGCTTCCGGGGAAAGAGGAGGGGCCGTGACTTCCGCGCATGCTGCGAGGGCAAGGGCAAGGACGGGCAGGATTCGGGAAAGGGTACGCACGGATGAACTCCAGAAGGCGGGTGGACTGGGTCGGTGAGGGACTGGGTCCGGGGAAGTGGTTCCCAGGGAAGGGAATCACTTCTGGAGGATACGATACTGCGATAGCGTTCGCAACAACAGTCCGGTCGACCCCCTGCTTCCCCCTGCGCGGGGTGCTGGGACATCGAGGATCAGAAGTCCAGCCAGTAATCCACCTTCAGCATGAAGACGTGTTCTCCGGGAGAGTCGAACATGGCCCGGGCGTCCCGGGTGAGATCGAAGTTCCCCAGGAGCTCCCGGCTCTGGCGCCGCTGCTGCCAGACGAGGTAGACCCGGGAGCCGGGGCGGTATTCCCACCGGAGGGCCGCGGTGCCCCGGAGGGAGCGGATGTTGAAGTTCTGCTCCCGGAAGGAGGTGTCGGCCTGCCCGTCGCCGGTGTAGTCCACCAGGATCCGGTCGTCGGTCCGGCAGAACCCGCCTCCCACACACCCCGGCGCCCCGTCCACGGTGGCGGGATCCCCTTCGGAGAAGGTGAGGAAATCGAAGCTCCGGGGGGCGGCCAGCTGCTTGAAGTCCCGGAATGCGCCGGCGGCCATGAGGGGCTGGGCGAAGACCTGGAGGGTCAGATTGGGGGAGAAGATGTAGTCGATGCTCGTATCCAGGGCGAGCTGCTCCCGGTGCAGCCCGCCGAAGAAGTAGCGTCCGCCGAAGGTGGGCTCGAAGCCTGCTTCCGGGAGCTGGGTGACGTACTGGGCCGGATCCAGGGACCTCCGGTAGGAGGGGCCGACGCTCACGCTCAGGGACTGGGTGGGGCGAGCGTCGATGCCCAGGTCAGCGCTGAAGTCGTAGCCTCCCCGGAGGCCGTCCTCGTAGCCCAGGGAGACCCGGTAGGTGACGTCGTCCCGGCGGTCCGTATTGAGGCTCAGCCCCACATCCCACGAGGCGGGATCCACCATGAGGGGCCCGCCCCGGGTCAGGACGTCACTATACACCTGGGGTGAGTAGCCCAGGTTGACCCCCAGGCCCCACCAGTTCCGGAAGGTGAAGTTCCCGCTCCCGCTGAACTGACCGGCCTTATGCGCGTCTCCCCAGGCGGAGGGGGAGAAGAAGTCCCGTCGTAGCTCGTTCCGCCAATTCTGGAAGGTGAAGAAGGTGAAGCTGTAGTTCTGGAGTCGATCTCCCGGTTCCACCTCCTGGTAGCGCACTCGCATCCCCCCATCCAGCCGCTCGGTGGCGGTGGAGAACCCCAGGTCGTTCACCTCGAAACCCGGGGTCCGCTGGGCCGCCCAGACGGCTCCCGTCCAGTGGCGTCCCCCCCTTCGCTCGAATTGGAGGCGCCACTCCGAGCCGGTGAGCGCGGTGGCCTCGGGGTCCAGGGTCAGGTAGTCCTGGCCGGGGCGCTGGAAATAGTGGTTGGGGGACCGCTGGAGCCAGAGGATCGCCTCCTGGCTTCCTGTGACGCGACTCCCGGCCAGGAAGCCCCACAGCGCCCACTCCCGGTCGGCCCAGGTGTGCTCGAAGTCCAGTCCGCCGGTGAAGGCACGGTCGGGAAGGAGGGCGGCCAGCTCCCCTCCCTCGGAGAGGCGCCGGTCCACCGTGGTGAAGATGGCCCCGAAGCGGCTTTGCCCCTCTCCCAGGTCCTGCTGGACCCGGAAGGTCCCGTAGCTGGTCCGGGGCTCCACCTCGAAGCGGGTGTACTCGTCGGTGTCCGCGAAGTACGCCTGCCCCCGCTCGCGGTCCGTCATGGCCAGGAGACCTCCCAGGGAAAGGCCACCGGAGGTCCGGCCCGTCACCTTCCCCGCCCCCAGGATGGAGGTCTCGCCGGGAAGCTCCGTGAAGTCGGCCCCGACGGGAGCGCCGCCCCGGGGACTCCGGCCGATCCTCCTGGAGTAGAAGAGGTTGTTCCGGGGCCCGGAGAGGGAGAAGTCGAAGAGGGCGTCGTCCCGGGAGAAGAAGGCCCGTCGCTCGGGGAAGAAGGTCTCGAAGGCGGAGAGGTTGATGACCCGGGGGTCCACCTGGACCTGTCCGAAATCGGGGTTCAGCGCCATGTCCACCACGAAGGTGGATCCCAGGCCGTAGCGGACGTCGGCTCCGATCCGACCCTGGGCCGCCGAGCCGTCGAAGAAGGGATCGCCGGGGACGGAGGGGGCCACCTCGGCGCCGGCCAGGAGGTAGGGGACGATCTCCGAGTACCTCCGGGCCTGGCTCAGGAGGAGCCCCTCCAGGCGCCCCCACCGGCTCACGTCGCCGTGGACGCCCCGGGGCACGAAAGCCCATTCGGTCCGCTCGTTGTCGGCGATCCGCCGCCGGGCGAAGTTCACCCCCCACACCTGGGGCTCCCCCGAGGCATTGAATCGGAGCTGGGAGAGGGGCATCCGGATCTCGGCGATCCACCCCTCTTCGTCGATGGAGACGGCGGATTCCCAGATCCCGTCCCAGGATCCGTCGGAGCGGGTGTCGTCGTAGTTGTACTGGTCCCGCTGGACTCCTGCCGCGGTGACCCGGAAGGTGTACCCGGTGCTCCGGTCCAGGTTGGGATCGAAGGAGAACTCGAAGTACCCTGCGGCCCGACCCGTCTCGCCCCGGGGGGTGAGTTGGCGCGCGATCCGCTCCGGGTCCGAGTCATACATCCGGGCCCCGATGTAGAGGTTCTCGTCATCGTAAAGGATGCGCACCTCGGTCTCCTCCATGGCGGGTCGTCCCTCGAAGGGCTCCCGCTGGAGGAATCCGGAGGTGGGCTCGATTCGCGCCCAGTCGTCCTCGTCCAGGCGGCCATCGATCTCGATGGGGCCGGTGGTCCGGACGGCGGAGATCGTCCGCTCCCTGGAATCGAGCATGACCTCCTGGGCGGCGGCGGTCCATGTCGTGACGGACCAGGGAGCGGCCTCGGAGACCAAGGGGGAGACGAAGGGGAGTAGGAGGGTGAGGAGGAAGGCTGCTCCGGTCCGCGTGCTCGGTGGTGACATGGACTTGACTGGCTTCCGCGAGAGGGGGCGAGGGCTCGAGCCCACCGGTGGACGTGCGACACCTGGGGCTCTTTCTCTAACCTCCAGCGCAGGCGTGCGTTCCGGCAGAGGAGGGATCCTCTGGGGGCCTTCCGGGGTCGAGGGAGTTCCGGGGGGTGCGCCGGGCGGGACGGGAGGAGGGGAGTGGCGGTGCCGGGACGACCCCCCTCCCTGTCGGAGCGACCCCTGCGCCTCCTCCCCCTGCGACCCCACCCCGCGATTCCCATTCTTCGGAGAGGACCCATGGACGCCGAGATCCAGAAAGCGCTGAACGAGCACATCAAGGAAGAACTGAACGCCGAGCACCACTACCTGGCCACCGCAGCCTACCTGGACGGGTTGAGCCTGGAGGGGATGTCCCAGTGGATGCGGGCCCAGGCCCGGGAGGAGCACGACCACGCCATGCGGATCTTCGACTTCGTCCTCCACAGGGGCGGGCGGGTGGAGCTCAAGGGGGTGGACGCGCCCCGCGCCGGTTTCGACTCTCCCCTCGCTGCGTTCCGTCACGCCTTGGAGGGTGAGCGTAAGGTGACGGCCCAGATCAACGACCTCTACGAGCTGGCCACCTCCCGGAAGGACCACGCCACCCGGGTCATGCTGGAGTGGTTCATCACCGAGCAGGTGGAGGAGGAGGACACCATGCAGACCATCGTGGACCAGCTCGAGATGGCGGGCTCCGAGTCCGCCGCCCTCCTCATGATGGACCAGCGCCTTGGCGAGCGGGCGGCGGCACCGTGAGCCGTGAGCGGCCCGAACCCCCGGCCACCGGGTCAGGCGGCGTGGAGCCCGGGCCCGAGGCCTCGGCTCTGACGGTGGAGATCTGGTCCGACGTGGTCTGCCCCTGGTGCTACATCGGGAAGCGCCGCTTCGAGGCCGCCCTCCAGGAGGTGGACCACCCGGTGGAGGTGGTCTGGCGGAGCTTCGAGTTGGATCCCGGCGCCTCACGGACCCCCGTGGGCGCCCTCGCGGAGGAGCTGGCCCGGAAGTACGGGATGAGCGTGGCCGAGGCCCAGAGGATGATGGAGGAGATGGCCCGAGCCGCGGCGGCGGAGGGGCTGACCTTCGACTTCGCCCGGGCCCGCCGGGGGAACACCCTGGACGCCCACCGTCTCCTCCACATGGCCGAAGAGGCGGGGCTCCAGGGGGAAATGAAGGAACGTCTCCTGAGGGCCTACTTCACCGAGGGGCGGGCCATCGCGGAGCGGAGCGAGCTTGCGGCGCTGGGGGCCGAGGTGGGGCTGGACGCCGCCGAGGTGGAGGAGATGCTGGCCGGGGACGCCTACGTGGAGGCGGTCCGGGCGGACCAGGAGCGGGCCCGCTCCCTGGGGATCCGGGGGGTCCCCTTCTTCGTCATCGACGGCCGGCTGGGCCTCTCGGGGGCGCAGCCGCCGGCGGTGATTCGCCAGGCTTTGGAGCAGGGGATGGAGCAGGCGATGGAGGGGTGAGGGGCGAGGGGTGAGAGGGCCTGGGCCCGGAGGCGGCGGCGCCGCGCCGCGCTGCAACGCGTAGGTCCGTGCATCATCCCCTTGCCACGCCCCGACAGCCGCGGCACTCTTGCGTTCCTCCTCCCTCGCCCCCAGCCCCACCCGAACTTCCAGGTCCGCCCCATGACCACACGCCGCGACTTCCTCAAGCACTCCGCCCTCGTGGGAGGCGCCCTGGGGACGGGACTCATCGGCAGCCGGGGAGTCGTCGAGGGGGCAATGGCCCCCCTCTCCACGGCTCCGGGCTCCGACGGGTACGGCCTCACCCGTCCTCCGGCCCGGCAGCTCCGCATCCTCCTCCTGGGGGGGACGGGGTTCATCGGGCCGCACCTGGTGCACCGGATCGTGCGGCGGGGGCACACCCTCACCCTCTTCAACCGGGGCCGGAGCGAGCCGGGGCTGCACCAGGAGGACTTCCAGGGACTGGAGGTCCGGGTGGGGGACCGGAACGGCGACATCTCGTCGCTGGAGGGGGGCACCTGGGACGCGGTCATCGACAACTCGGGGTACGGGCCCACCGACGTGGGGGCCACCGCCGAGCTGCTGAGGGACTCGGTCCGCCAGTACATCTTCACCTCCACCCGGGGGGTGTACGCCCACTTCCGGGAGCCCATCGACGAGACCTCCCAGGTCGGGATGGAGGGGGCGCCCGACACGGAGTGGACGGGGTACGGTCCGCTGAAGGCGCTGGCGGAGCGGGAGGTAGAGTCCCGCTTCCCACAGGGAACGAGCATCGTGCGGCCCCCCATCATCGTGGGTCCCCTCGACAACTCCGACCGCTTCACCTTCTGGTACCGTCGGGTGGATGACGGGGGCGACATCCTGGCGCCGGGCGATCCGTCGGACCCCCTCCAGTACATCGACGTCCGGGACCTGGCCAACTTCGTGGTCCGGATGGCCGAGGAGGGGATCACGGGAACGTTCAACGTCAGCGGCCCTGCCTCAACTCTCACCGCCGGCGGGTTCCTCTGGGGGCTCCGGGCCTCCACCGGCAACCCGTCCAGCTTCACCTGGGTGAACTGGGACTTCCTGGAGGCCCGGGGGATGCGCGGTGCGCAGGAGGTGCCGGGGTGGCGTCCACCCCGCGGCTTCTATCGCTACAACGCCGTGGACAACCGGAAGGCGCTGGTGGCGGGGATCAGCTTCCGCCCCCTGGCGGTGACGGCCATGGAGACGCTGGAATGGTGGCGAGGAAAGGCGGCCGCCACCGGAAGCGAGGAGATGCGGGCCGGTTACTCCCGGGAGCGGGAGGCGGAGCTGCTGGCGGAGTGGCGGAGGTAGTGTAGCGTGGCCGAAGTGCCGTGAGGGTTTCAACGGGCCCCANCCACTCTTGACGATGGAGCCGATGTTGGCCAACATGTGTAGCACATAAGTGCGCATGGAACCGGAGGCGGTATGGCCACGAAGAACGAGCCGCTGGAAGTGTCAGCCAGCGATCTGAAGAACTCCTGGCACGAATTCCTGGAGCGGGTCTCCCAGGGACGCCAGGAAGTGGTGGTTACGCGCTACGGTCACCCCATCGCCAGGCTGAGCCCATACGAAGGGCCGGGAGAGGGGAGCGGGATCTTCGGATGCCTGGCCGGGTCCGTGACGATCCACGGCGACATCACCGCGCCTGTGGGCGAGGCATGGGAGGCCGATGCCTGATCGGCCCGGCCCACTCACGGTCCTCGACACCCATGTCTGGATCTGGGTGGTCGAGGGGGATCGGACGGCGCTTTCGGCACCCGCCATCGAGGCCATCGAGAGGGCGGGCAAGAGCGGGGCTGTTCGGGTCAGCGCCATCTCGGTGTGGGAGGTGGCCATGCTGGAAGCAAAGGGGCGCATCAGCCTCACCCGCCCCGTGGACGACTGGGTTCAGGCGGCGTTGCAGGCTCCCGGAGTCCAACTCTTGCCCCTGAGCCCAGAGATTGCAATCGGAAGCACCCGCCTTCCAGGGGTACCTCATGGAGATCCCGCCGATCGCATCCTCATGGCAAGCGCGCGGCATCTCGGAGGTCGGCTCGCGACGTGTGACCGGGAGATCCTCAAGTACTCGGAGGGCGGTCAACTCGAGGTCCTGGACTGCATCCCGTAGAGGGGCGAGCACACACCCATGCTCCCCGCAGGAAGCCCCTGCATCTCCCCGTGCCGTGCCCGTCCCCGTAGCTTTCCATCAGTTCGCCCCCCGGATCCCAAGCTTCGGCCACGGTCCGGACCGGCCGATCCCCCTTCCTTCCGAATCCGCAGGAGACCCGACCGTGCGATCCCCCCGTTCCCAGCTCGTCCCGGGCGGACGCCTCGGTGGCGCCGCCGTCCTCCTCTCCCTCCTGGTCCTCCTCCCCTTCCCCGTGGAGGCCCGACAGCAGCTCCATGGAGGGCTGGATCCCAGGATCCAGGAGATCCTGGGGGAGGTGGACCCCGACCGTCTCCAGGCCATCGTGGAGCGCCTCGTCTCCTTCGGGAGCCGCAGCACCCTCTCCTCCACGGATCACCCCACCTGGGGGATCGGTGCCGCCCGGGAATGGATCCGGGAGGAGATGGCCTCCTACTCGCCCCGGCTCCAGGTCTCCTTCGACAGCTACGTGGTGGAGCCCCAGGGGCGGATCACCCGGACCACGGATCTCCGGAACGTGATGGCGATCCTCCCGGGGCGGAGTCCCCGGCGGATCTACGTGACGGGGCACTACGACTCGGTGGTCTACGGCGACCAGGGGGTGGAGGTCCCCGAGGCTCCCACCGACGACCCCCTGGACGGCTACGCGCCGGGGGCCAACGACGACGCGAGCGGGACTGCCCTCCTCATGGAGTTGGCCCGGATCTTCGCCCAGTCGGGACTGGAGTTCGACGCCACCCTGGTCTTCATGGCCATCGCCGGTGAGGAGCAGGGTCTGGTGGGAGCCGGGCTCCACGCCGAGCGGGTCGCGGCGGAGGGGATGGAGATCACCGCCGTCTTCAACAACGACATGGTGGGGAACGGAACCGGGGGGAACGGTCTCCAGGACACCCGGACCGTCCGGGTCTTCTCCGAGGGGCCCGAGGACTCCTTGTCCCGGCAATTGGCCCGCTACATCCGCCGCCACGCCTCCCGGTACGTTCCGGGGCACGACGTCCGCCTCATCGCCCGGGAGGACCGGTTCGGGCGGGGCGGGGACCACACCCCCTTCAACCGGGCGGGATTTGCCGCCGTTCGGGTCACCGAGTCCCGGGAGAACTACCGGAGGCAGCACACCGTCTTTGATACGCCTGACGTAATCGACTGGGAGTATGTCGCCCGGAACGCCCGGGTGAATGCGGCGCCCCTGGCCACGCTCGCACTGGCTCCTGCGGCCCCGGGGGTGGATGTCCGCATGCTGGGGAGGGGAGACGGCTACGATGCCCATCTCCAGTGGGAGCCCTCGGAGGGAGCCGTGGCCTACCGGATCTTCTGGCGGGAGGCCTGGGGGGTGGACTGGGAGGACGAACTCCTGGTGGGGAACGTGACGGAGTTCACCCTCCACGACATCTCCATCGACGACTACCACTTCGGGGTGGCGGCGGTGGGCCCCGACGGCCACGAGTCCCTGGTCTCGGTGTACGTGCGCCCGCCGCGCTGAGGAGGAGGCAGGCGCGGGAGGAGGCAGGCAGGGATTGTAAGCGGCATCTCCCATCCGTTGCGGAGAGCGACCTTCGAGAGTGGGGTCGCTTCGGGGGCCGTGACATGGTGGGACTACCGGGGGCTCTCCCCCGACCAGTGGCCTGGGGCATCATAAGCGGCTATCGTTGATCATGGATCCGAAGACCCGCAAGTACCTCCAGGAGATCGGCCGCAAGGGCGGAAAGGCGAGCCGTCGCACCCTCGATCCTCAGACGGCCCGGCGCATGGTGGCGGTACGGGAGGCCAGGCGTGCCTACCGGCGTTTCCACGCCTCGTGCTTCTGGTCCAGCCCCCCGGATCTGGAGATCGGGATGGACGACGTGGAGTGGGTGGCCCGCCAGCTCATGAAGCACGGAGACCGTGAGGCGTGGCTCGTCGGGAAGTCGCTGTGCCCGTGAGCGCATTCCACGAGGAGCTTCCGCGACCCCTATTGCCGGGAGGACCGCACCCGGATCGACTGGGCCCACGATTCAGCCTGGCGCTTCATGCCCGCCGTCGGCGACCTTCCTCATGGGGATCCCGCGCCTCAGGGATGCGTGGCGACCTCCATCAGGTCCTCCACGTCCACCAGGATGACCCGGGCCACCGGATACTCAGCGGACCACAGGAGGCGCCCAAGGGCGTCCCCGTCGTGGAGCCGATACCAGCCGGACAGTTCGGTCCTACGTTCCTCTCCGTTCTCCAGGTGGATTCCAACGACGGTGACCGAATCGAGGGCCGCCTCCGGGCCCGAGCGCAGCTCCCGGGTCGCCCATATCACATGGGCTCCCGCCCGTGCCAGCCCTCCCGGTAGGGGAGGTTCGGCGGGAAGGAGACCGAAGCCGCCTCCGGGGAGGTCCTCGTAGCGCTCCGGCGGACCAAGGGGCTCGAGGGGGATCTCCCGCCGGATCTCCCCCAGGCAGTCCAGCTCGAGGATCCGCTCCCCTTCGAGCTCCTCGGTGTGGAGGAGCAGTCCTTCGGAGGATGGAACCACGTGGGGGGGTTCCCTTCCACTCCACGCTCCCCGGGCGGCCCCCCAGGTCAGGATGGTATCCTTGTCGTGGGCATCCCCCGACGCCAGCACCAAGAGGTTGGGCGGGTCCTCCTGGCCCAGGGGAAAGGTCCAGAGCGCGTGCTCCCGGCCGCAGAGTTCTCCGGCCCACCGGAGGAGGTGTCCCGGAAGGGAGATGGTGCCTTGGGCCACCCCGTCCCGGGTCACGACCTGGGCGCGCGGGCCCTCGGTGACGCTCAACGCCCCGGACGACGTCCGGGAGGCTGGCCGGCTTCCCCCGGACCCTCTCCCTGGGGGAGGAGACTGCCCCGGAAGGTCCCGTCCGCTTCGAAGATCCGGATCCAGGGGGGTGCTCCATCCACGACGGCCACCAGTCCATCCACGAATGCGGCGTCCTGCACCCGGAAGAGCAGGGCTTCGGCCTCACCCGACTCCTCGGCACCGATCTCT
>SL_3KL_010_SEDDRAFT_10003512_pt1 | contig 14224 bp, 10 predicted proteins | sample SodLakKL_010_SED_2_FD_10381 | JGI IMG/M metagenome (IMG submission 10381)
CTNTTCAACTCTTCAACTCTTCAACTCTTCAACTCTTCAACTCTTCAACTCTTCAACTTTCTTCTTCCTACCTACTACCTACTACCTACTACCTACTACCTTTCACCTTCCCTATTTCACTTCATCACAAGAATCAAAGGTTTGGTTTGGTTTTTATTGTTTTAATACAGGAGGCACAAAGATAAAAATAATTCGGTCCCGGCAGCTTCTCCCGGCCGGTTTTTGCAGCCGGCGGCGCTTAAACTTTCTTTATCTTTGGCCCGTAAACATTTCTTTATGCGCACTATCTACGGGCTTTTTGTCTGGCTATACCTGGTGGCCATCCGGCTGTACGCCCCTTTTTCGGCAAAGGCCCGGCTGTGGGTCAGCGGACGCCGCCACCTGGATGCCAGGATGCGCGAAGCGGCATCTGCCGGGCAGGCTGCTCCGGACAGCCCCCCTCCGCCCACCATCTGGTTTCATTGCGCCTCGTTGGGGGAGTTTGAGCAGGGTCGGCCGGTAATGGAGCGCTTTGCCCGTGAACATCCCCGGTGGCGAAGGCTGCTTACCTTTTTTTCGCCCAGTGGCTATGAGATTAGTAAGCACTACCCCGGGGCCGACCATGTGTTCTACCTGCCGCCCGATACCCCCGCACGGGTCGCAGACTTTCTCGACATCTGGCAACCCCGGCTGGCGGTGTTCGTAAAATACGAGTTCTGGTTCAATACCCTGCGTTTGCTTTATCGCCGTGGCATCCCTGTGGTGTTTTTCTCCTCCCGCTTCAGGCTGGAGCAGTACTTTTTCCGCCCCTGGGGCAGGTGGTTCAAAAAACAACTTGCCCTGGTCAGCTGTTTTGTCGTTCAGGACGAAGCCTCCCGACAGCTGTTGCACCAACACGGGATCACCCGGGTGGTGGTGGGCGGCGACACCCGCTTCGACAGGGTGATCCGGCTAAGGGAAAACCCGGCCCCCTGCCCCGTCCTGGCCGGTTTTGCCTCGGGAGCGGCCCTGCTGGTGGCCGGCAGCACCTGGCCGGCCGACGAAAAGCTGTTGCTGCCCCTGATTCGCGACAAAAGCCCCGGGCTGAAGGCGATCATCGCCCCCCACGAAGTGGATCCCGTCCGCATCGCCAAACTGGCAGAATCGCTGGGCGAGGGGACACTGCTGTATTCTGGCCTGAAGGGCGATGTGCCCCCCGGTACCCGGGTGGTGATCGTTGACCGCATCGGTCTGTTGTCGCAGCTATACCGGTACGGGCAGCTGGCCTATATCGGGGGCGGCTTCGGCAAAGGGATCCACAACATCCTGGAGGCCGCAACCTATGGCCTTCCCGTTTTTTTCGGTCCCAATTACCACAAGTTTGCCGAAGCTGTAGAGTTGGTTGAAAAAAAGGCGGCTTTTTGCGTTACCGATGCCGAAGGTTTGCGCCGCGGGATCGAAACACTGCTGGCCGATCCCTTCCTGAGGGAACGCACTGCGAACACAGCCCGGAGATATGTGGAACAAAACGCCGGGGCCACCGGCAGGGTGATAGAAGTTTTGGAAGGCCTGATGCCCACCGGCAGCTGAATCCGGAGCGGCCGCCTGCTTTTTTTTGGGGGTTTGCTGCAATTTGTTTAATTTTCGGTTATGGTACAGATAGTAGGAAGAGATTTCCCTGTTATGAACTTTTTGCTGAAAGTGATCGTGTCGGCCTTTGCCGTGGTCATCACCTCCTATCTGATGAGGGGGGTGAGTGTGGAAAGCTTCACCACAGCCATTGTGGTAGCCTTTGTGCTGGCCGTGCTCAATGCCCTGCTCAAGCCCGTATTGATCATCCTCACCATTCCGGTCACCATCATGAGCCTGGGACTGTTTTTGCTGGTGATCAATGCCTTCATCATACAATTGGCGGCCTATGTGGTGAGGGGCTTCAATGTGGACAGCTTCTGGTGGGCCCTGTTGTTCAGCGTCATTTTGTCGGTGGTCACCTGGGTACTGGAACTTCCTGCCCGTCCGAGATATCCGCAACATCGCCGCGACCCCCGTCATCCCGATCATTATTAAGTCCTGAAAAGCCTGCTGAGGCCTTTTCCACTGTTACCCGGAAGGCCAGCCTGCTGTATACGGACCCCCAAACCGGGGGTTTGCAGATATTTTCATGCTTTCTGGCAAATTTCACGAAATCCCCTTTGTGCCAGGCAGTAGAAGATAATTTTTCCATTATTTTTAGGGCGAATTTTCGCATTAATTTTTTAGTTCACCTAAACACATACTCCATGCAACTACCGCGTTTTCTTATCCAGGCTTTCCTCGTCCTTTTTTTCCTGCCCGGCCTGCAGGCACGGCAGGAGCCAGTCGATCTGGAAATGGTCCAGAAGATCAGGCATGAGGGACTGCAAAACTCATCCATCCGCGACATCTCCTTTAACCTGACCGATGTGATCGGCCCTCGTTTGTCGGGCTCTTCGGGGCTGGCCAGGGCTTACCAGTGGACCAGCGAACAGATGGCAGAATGGGGTTTGTCGAATGTGGAAGTGGTGCCCTGGGGAGAGTTCGGACCCGGATGGGATAATGAAAAATTCTACATTGCCATGACGGCTCCCTATTATCAGCACCTGGTGGGGGTGCCCCGTGCCTGGACCCGGGGTACCGGTGGCCCGGTATCGGGTGCCCCGGTATTGGTCGATATACGCACCGATGAAGACTTTGAAAAATACAGGGGGCAGCTCGGGGGCCGCATCGTGGTGACCCCGGTTACCTCCGAACCCTCGGTTTCATTTAATCCCATGGCGCACAGGTATTCGGACGAAGACCTGGAAAGACTGTCGCAATTGCCCGAGGTCAGGTCGCCCGATTACGGCAATGTGGTCAGCGGCCCCTCCGATTGGGCAGCCCGGCGTGCCTTCAACCGCAAACTGGAGGAATTTTACCAGGAGGAGGGCGTGGCAGTCGTATTGCGGCCTTCCGGTACCTTTGGCACGGTGCGTTCGGGCGGCTCCCGCCTTGTTGGTGAACAGCAGCCGGGAGTGGCCCAGATAGACCTTACTTTTGAGCATTACGGCCGCATTGTGCGACTGCTCGAGGCAGGCATCGGGGTGGAAATAGAACTGGAAGTGCAGAACCGCTTCCTGGACCAGGATACAAAGGGATACAATGTGCTGGCCGAGATCCCCGGCACCGACCGCAGGCTAAGGGACGAAGTGGTCATGATCGGCGGCCACCTCGATTCGTGGCATGCAGGCACCGGCGCCAATGACAATGCTGCCGGGGTGGCCGTGATGATGGAGGTGATGCGCATTTTGAAGGAGATCGGGGTGGAGCCACGCCGCACCATACGCATCGGGCTGTGGGGTGCCGAAGAGCAGGGGTTGTTCGGGTCGAGGGAGTATGTGCGGGAACACTTTTACGACAGGGAAACCGGGAAAAAGCCCGCTTACGACAAGCTGTCGGCCTATTTCAATGTCGACAACGGCTCGGGCAAAATCAGGGGCATCTGGCTGATGGGCAACGACGAAGCCCGGCCCATTTTCGAAGACCTGCTGTCGCCCTTCCACGACATGGGAGCTTCCACCGTTACCCTCAGGAGCACCGGCAGCACCGACCATGTGGCATTCAACGCTGCGGGGCTGCCCGGCTTCAACATGATGCAGGACAGGATCGACTACGGCAGGGGCTACCATACCAATATGGACACATTCGAGCGCATGGAACTGGGCGATATGATGCAGGCGGCCGTGATCGTGGCCAGCATCGTTTACCATGTGGCCATGCGCGACGAACGCATTCCCCGGAAGGTGTTCACCCCCTGAAAGGGGTTAAGGAAGAAGCTTACCTGTTTTCGAGCAGTTCGCGGAACATTTTCTTGAATTGTTCCACCTTGGGCAGCACCACCATCTGGCAGTAGGCCTGATCCGGGTTTTTCTCAAAATAATCGTGGTGATACTCCTCGGCCTCATAAAAGGCCTCCAGGGGGCTAATTTCGGTAACGATGGGATTGTCCCAGATGTCCTCGCTTTCCAGGCGCTGTTTAACCATGAAGGCCTCTTCGCGCTGCCGGTGGTCGTGGTAGAAAATTACCGAGCGGTACTGTGTGCCCACATCGGCCCCCTGCCGGTTCAGGGTGGTGGGGTCGTGGGTGCGGAAAAAGATCTCCAGCAACTGCAAATACGAAACCACTTCGGGGTCGAAGGCGATCTGCACCACTTCGGCGTGGCCGGTGGTGCCGCTTACCACCTGCTCGTAAGTGGGCCGGGGAGTATGCCCTCCGGCATAGCCCGGAGTGGCCCTGTGCACCCCCCTGACCCTTGAAAAAATGGCGTCGGTGCACCAGAAGCAGCCACCTCCCAGGGTGGCCAGTGCGGTCTCTTTATGGGATTCTGTCGGCTGATCTGTCATGGCTGTGTTTTTAGCGTGGGTTTGCGGAATGAAGAAGCCGCTGAACATGCCCCAGAGGGCAATGACCGGCATCCATGTTGTTATTTTCCTGAATAAGTACATCGGTTTGTATCCTTTAGCTTGCCTGGTTTTTGGGAAAAGCCCTTCCGGGGCTATGGCTCGTTGCCTGCCATATATCCGATCAATTGGCGGTGGTCGTCTTCGGTGAGCTTGTGGACCACTCCGCTTACCTTGTTGTCGCGCATTACCTCCAGGAGTTCGCCCAGAGCCAGGTCATCAGAGGTATTTATCCCTGCTTCCTCCAGGCTGACGGGGCTGCCCAGCAGCCTGAAAAAGCTCTCCAGCTTATAGATGGTGTCGCCTGTGTGGTTGTTCCTGAACAGGGCTTCTCCCAGTTCACGTATCCTTTCGGGGATCCTCTCCTGCTGCAGCTTCAGCCAGGCAGGATAGGCCACCGAAAGGGAGGCCCCGTGGGGGATATCCCACAGCACGCTCAAGGCATGCCCGATGTCGTGCACTCCCCAGTCCTGACCTTTTTTGCCCTGTACGGTCAGTCCGTTGAGGGCAGAGGTGGCGGCAAACATGATACGGGCTCGCAGTTCGTAGTTTTTGGGGTCATTCATCAGCCGGGGTCCGTATTGCATGGCCTCGCGGATGATGCTGGTAATAAAGCGGTCTGTAAGGCTGGCTTCTCCCTCGCCGAACCAGGCCTCCAGCGAATGGGCCACCAGGTCGGCGATGCCGTAGGCGGTGTGGTCGGGGGGCACGGTGAGGGTATAGGACGGGTCAAGGAAGCTGTGCCTGGGGAACATCAGGGGATGGCCGTATCCCAGCTTCTTTTTTGTGGCGTTGTTCTGGATCACGGCAAAGGAGTTCATCTCGGTACCGGTTGCTGCCAGGGTGAGTACCGCCATCAGGGGCAAGGCCTTCAGGGGCTTCTGTCTGCCTGCGGCAAATTCCCATACCGAATGCCCGGCCGGGATGCCGGCAGCCACGAATTTGGCGGTGTCGATGGCGCTGCCCCCGCCAAGCCCCACCACCATGTCCGCACCCTGCCGCCTGCCCTCTTCGGCAGCGGCGTCGGCATCTTCGACCACGGGATTGGGCCTGATCCCATCAAATTCAATGACCTCAATGCCCGCTGCCTTCAGGCTGCCGAGGGTGTCCTGATAGGAGCCATTCTTTTTCACAGAGCCTTTGCCATATACCAGCAGGGCTTTTTTCCCTGCGGCTGCCGCGGCTTTGCCCAGCCCCTGCACCACATCTTTTCCAAAATGAAGCTTTACCGGATTGTAGATCACAAAATGTTCCATATTCCAATTCGGTGTTTTGAGTTTGCTGTCCTGCTTTTTAAACAAAGCTGCAGGCGTTTTGATCAAACTTTATTAAATTTACTTTCTTTTTTTACAGGAAGGTGGAAGATAGTAAGTAGTAGGTAGTAGGTAGTAGGTAGGAAGAAGAAGGTTGAAAAGTTGAAAAGTTGAAAAGTTGAAAAGCCAATATCTAACAGCCAATAGCCAATAGCCAACGGTCAACAGCCAAAATCTACCTTCCACCTTCTACCTTCTATCTCCTCCACATTTTTTCCGCGGAAATTCTAAAAACAAACATATGAAAACAAAAAAGGTCAAAGGAACCATTGGGATATTAACCGGCGGAGGCGATGTGCCGGGGTTGAACCCGGCCATTCGGGCCATCACCATCCGAGCCCTCAGAGAGGGCTACCGTGTGCTTGGCATACGCCGTGGCTGGGCAGGGCTGATGGAAGTGATCCGCGACCCGGAGGCCGATAACCACGACAACTACCGCGAACTGACCGAAGACCTGGTGAACAAGGCCGGGCGCACGGGGGGAACCTTCCTGCATACCTCGCGCACCCGCCCAAGCCATGTGCCTGCCAGACATGTGCCCCTTCACCTGAAAGACCTGTATAACGATCAGATCAACGACCTGACCCCGGAGGTGTTGAAAAACATCGACTTCCTGGGCATCGATTTCCTGATCCCCATCGGGGGCGACGACACCCTGAGTTATTCGGTGCGGATGTACCAGGAAGGGATCAAGGTGGTGGCCATCCCCAAGACCATGGACAACGATGTGCCCGGTACCGACTACTGCATCGGCTTCAGCACCTGCATTACCCGCACCATCCACATGACCAATCTGCTGCGCACCTCGGCCGGATCGCACGAACGCATCCTGGTCATGGAAGTGTTTGGCCGCTACGCCGGGTTTACGGCATTGCTGCCCACCATGGCTGGGGCGGCCAATCGCTGTGTGATCCCCGAGCACGTCTTCAGCATCGAACGCCTGTGCGAACTGCTGATCGAAGACAGGATGAACAACCCCAGCAAGTATTCGGTGGTCCTGGTATCGGAAGGGGCTACTTTCGAAGGAGTTGACATGATGTTCCAGAATACCGAAAAAGACATGTACGGCCACGCCAAACTGGGGGGCATCGGCGATGCGGTGTCGGCCCGCATCAAGGAGCTTAGCCCCGGCTTCAACCGGGGGCAGCGGGTAGAGACCATCAACCAGCATCTTGGCTACCTGGTCCGTTCGGGCGATCCCGACGCCATCGATTCCATTGTGCCCATGGCCTATGGCAACCTGGCCCTCGACTTGGTGCTCAAGGGCATCCACGGCCGGCTGGTGATCCTCAAGAACGGCCGTTACGACAACATTCCCGTCGACATCGTCACCAGCACCAAGAAACTGGTGGATGTGTCCAAACATTACAACACCGACAGGCTCAGGCCGGTATACGAGTCCTTCATCGACAAGCCCCTCTTCCTGGTGGGCTGACCTTCCGGATTGAAGAAAAAAAGCGGGCTTCGCAATGGAAGCCCGCTTTTTTTTATTGAAACTGCTCCGTCTTTATTCGACCAGTTCCTGTATCCGCTGCTGCAGCTCAGGATTTTGCTGGTATTCCATCATGATGGCCTCGTATTTTTCCAGGCTGAGGCCTTCGTCTTCGATGCTTTTGATCAGGTGCTCTTCCAGATCGTCCTGTATGGCAATGATCTCTTCGGAGATCTGTTCAAATTTCTTTTTCTCCTCTTCGGTGGCCTCTACCTGCTCCAGGGGCAACTCCTGAGTTTGCATCATGATCTCGTTGAAACGCTGAACGCTCATCTCCTGGTCTTCAATTTCGGCAATCATCCGGGCTTGTCCTTGCTGCTGCAGGGCAATGACCTGTACGATGGCATTGGCAAAGCCTTTCAGCTCCTGGTCGGTGAATCCGCGCGGGTTGGCTTTTAGGGGAGTGGCCAGCAACCCGATCAGGGCCAGGGCGATCACAGAAACGATGGTGTTTTTCTTTGAAAAATGCATAATGGTTTTTTTGGTTGACGAAAAATTCAATAAATCATTCATTGGTCAGCAAAACTATTAAAATTCCGGTTGCTGACCAAATCGATGCCCCGGGTTTAACAATGATTATGAAAGACGGAGGCTGCTTCTATTTTCTTATTTTTGTGCTATACAAACCAAGTTGTGACCGTGGCGAAAACCCCATCCAAACCCGTTGAGACACCGCTGATGAAGCAATACAACGGCATCAAGTCGAAGCATCCCGATGCCTTGCTGCTGTTCAGGGTGGGCGACTTCTACGAGACCTTTGGCGATGATGCGGTAAAGGCCGCCGGCATCCTGGGCATTGTGCTGACCCGCCGTGCCAACGGGGCCGCCTCCTACGTGGAGTTGGCCGGGTTCCCCTACCATTCGCTCGATACCTATTTGCCCAAATTGGTAAAGGCGGGGCAGCGGGTGGCCATCTGCGAGCAACTCGAAGACCCCAAAAAGGCAAAAAAGATCGTCAGGCGGGGAGTGACCGAGCTGGTAACCCCCGGCATTGCCTTCAGCGACAAAGTGTTGCAGCACAAGGAGAACAACTTTCTGGCCGCCCTGCATTTTTCCGAGGGCCTCACGGGCATCGCTTTCCTGGATGCCTCAACCGGTGAGTTCCTTGCCGAGCAGGGCCCGACCGAATTGATAGCGAAACTGTTGCAGGCGTTCAGGCCCATGGAGGTGGTGGTGCAGAAAAAGCACCGCCGCACCCTGGAAGCCAAATTCCCGGGCAAGTATTATGTAAGCACCCTCGACGATTGGGCTTTTACCCGGGAGTTTGCCGACGATCTGTTGCTGCAGCATTTCGGAACCCAGTCTTATAAGGGCTTTGGCATCGAGGAAGCGGGTGAGGGGATCATTGCCGCCGGGGCCGCCATGAAATACCTCTCCGGCACCCGCCACGACCAGATCAGCCACATCAACAAGGTATCGCGGATCGACGACAGCAGCTATGTGTGGCTCGACAAGTTCACCATCCGAAACCTGGAACTCATCGACCCCATCAACGAGGGGGCAACCACCCTGAAAGACATCATCGACCACACCCTTTCGCCCATGGGGGCCAGGCTGCTGCGCCGTTGGATTGTCCTCCCCCTGAAAGACCCCGCCCGGATCGGGGAACGTCACCAGGTAGTGGAGTATATGTCGGACAACCAGGAATTCTCGGGGCTTTTAGCCGGGTATTTGCAGGAAGTGGGCGATCTGGAGCGCCTCATATCCAGGGTGGCAGTAAAAAAGGCCGGACCCCGCGAACTCCTGCAGATCGGCAGGGCACTGTCGGTGATACCCTTGGTGGGCGAACTCTGCAGCCAGAGCCCCTGCGCTCGCCTGTCGGCTTTTGCCGCAGGACTCGACCCCTGTACCCTTATCCGGGAGCGCATCTTCACACAGCTTAGGGAAGAGCCTGCTGCTCTGATCTCCAAGGGCAATGTGATTGCCGAAGGGGTGTCGGAAGCTTTGGATGAGCTTCGCCGGATCGCCTTTTCGGGGAAAGACTATCTGGAGAAATTGCGGCAGCGTGAGATCGGGCGTACGGGGATCCCCTCGATCAAACTTTCCTACAACCAGGTATTCGGCTATTACCTTGAGGTGACCCACACCCACAAAGACAAGGTCCCTGCCGACTGGCACCGGAAACAAACCCTGACCGGAGCCGAACGCTACATCACCCCCGAGTTGAAAGAGTACGAAGAGAAGATACTGGGCGCCCAGCAACAGATACTGGAACTGGAAGAGCGTCTTTACCTGGAACTGCTGGAGGAGGTGGCCGCCTATGTGCAGCCCGTTCAGGAGAATGCCAGGATACTGGCTCGTCTCGATTGCCTTCACGGCTTTGCTTCGCTGGCCCGGAAATACAATTACGTACGCCCCTGCATCAACGACTCCCACTCGATCGACATAAGGGGGGGGAGGCATCCGGTGATCGAGCAGCAGCTGCCTCCGGGCCAGGAATATGTGGCCAACGACGTCTTTCTTGACAACGAAACCCAGCAGATCATCATGGTCACCGGCCCCAATATGTCGGGGAAATCGGCCCTGCTCAGGCAAACCGGCCTGATCGTGCTGCTGGCCCAAATGGGGAGCTTTGTGCCCGCCACGGCCGCTACCATCGGCCTTACCGACAAACTGTTCACCCGGGTGGGGGCCTCTGACAATATTTCGCTGGGCGAGTCGACCTTTATGGTGGAGATGAACGAAACGGCCAGCATCCTCAACAACATATCCGGCCGCAGCCTCCTCCTCCTCGACGAGATCGGCCGGGGAACCAGTACCTACGACGGCATCAGCATCGCCTGGGCCATAGCGGAATTCCTGCACGAACACCCCCTGTTCAGGCCCCGTACATTGTTTGCCACCCATTACCACGAACTCAACGAAATGGCGGCTTCCTTTGCCCGCATCAAAAATTACAATGTATCGGTCAGGGAGGTGCGCAACAGCGTGGTCTTTCTGCGCAAGCTGGTACCCGGTGGCAGCGAACATTCGTTCGGGATCCATGTGGCCAGGATGGCCGGCATGCCCCCCCCTGTCATCGAAAGGGCCAACAGCATACTGGCCGGACTCGAAAAATCGCACAGCCACGACGAGCTGACGGGCAAAGCGGGGAGAAAAAAAACGACGGGAACGGCAACTGGCGATATGCAATTGAGCTTCTTTCAGCTCGACGACCCGTTGCTTGAGCAGATCAAGGAAGACATTCTGGGCACCGACATCGACAACCTGACCCCGGTGGAGGCCCTGATGAAACTAAACGAAATCAAACGGCTTCTGGGGAAATAGGCCGGAGATCAGTTGCGGTAGCCCATTCGTTGAAGCACGTCATCGCTGAGGTCGTAGCGTACGTCGGTAAAGATCATTGATATTCCGCCGGCCTTGTCAAAGATGACGGCATAATTGCCCCGGGTGGCCATGGCCTGCACGGCGTCAAAGATCCTGTCCTGTATGGGTTGGAGCAACTCCTGCCTTTTCTGGAACAACTCCCCGTCCTGGCCAAAGCGCTGCATCTGAAGCTGCTTGGCTTCGCGTTCCTTTCGAATGATCTCCTCTTCGCGCTGCCGCCTCATCTCTTCGGGAAGCAGGGGGGCTTCGGCCTGGTATTCGCGGTACAGCCTGTCGATCTCGGCAAAACGGTCTTCGATCTCGGCCTGCCACTGGATCGACAGTTCCTCAATCTCCCTTTCAGCAGCCTGGTATTCGGGAATGTTGTCGAGGATGTATTCGGTATCGATGTAGGCAAAACGTTGTCCGTAGGTGGTCAGCGTCATGCTCAGCATGAGCAGAATGACCGGAATGATTTTGTTCATGTGTTTGTTATATTATATTTTAATTAAAGCCCAGGGAAGTCATAAAAGGTTTAAAAGTTTAAAAGTTTAATGGGTTTAAGATTCAACTTTTCAACTTTTCAACTTTTCAACTTTTCAACTCTTAAACTATTAAGCTCTTCAACTTTTCAACCTTCTTCTTCCTACCTACTACCTACTACCTACTACTTACTATCTTCTACCTTCTACCTTCCACCTTAATCAATGGACTGTCCGATGGAGAAGTGGAACTGCCCGCCGCCGTCGCCCGGGCGGCCGGGGATCTCGTCGAAGCCGTAGCCGTAGTCGATGCCCAGCAGCCCGAACATGGGCAAAAACACCCTGAGACCGACACCGGCCGAGCGCTTGACGTCGAAGGGGCTGAAAGATCGGATCTCCGACCAGGCATTCCCTCCTTCTACAAAGGCCAGAGCATAAATGGTGGCCATGGGGTTCAGCGAAAGGGGATACCTTACCTCTACGGTGTATTTGTTGTAGGTGTTGGCGCCGATAAACTCACCCCTGGCATCGGTGGGGGTAAGGGAGTAATTGGTATAGCCCCTCAGTGAAATGACTTCCCGGCCATCGATCTCCCATCCCGATAGCCCGTCGCCCCCCAGGTAAAACCTTTCGAAGGGGGGGTAGCCGATGTCGGAATTGTAGAAGCTCAGAAAGCCGAAACGCATCCTGGCCGACAACACCAGATCGCCCGCGATGGGGGCGAACCAGTTGCCCGTAAACTTCCATTTGTGGTACTCCAGCCATTTGTATTTTTCGCGGGGCTCCCTGCCTGCCATGTCTTTGCCCGATATCAGCGAATAGGGCGGGGTTAGCTGCAGCGACAGCGACACCTCCGATCCCGATCGGGGGTAGAGGGGGGCATCGGTTGAGTTGCGCCCGAAAACCACATTATAACTCAGGTTGTTGGAGCGTCCGTCGTCGAAAATGAAGCGGATGGGGCTGTTCAGGATGTCGTAATGCTGGTAGCTGATAAACTGCTGCAAAAAGAAATAGTCGTCCGGAACGGTAAGCCGCCGGGCAAGGCCCACCGACGAGCCAATGATCGAATAATAGCCGTAGTCCGGATGGCTTCTGGCCAGGTTACGGCGGTGGGTGGTTTGGTAGAACGAAACACTGAGTGCGTTGGGTCGCCTGCCGCCCAGCCAGGGCTCGGTAAAGGAAGCGCTGTAAGAGATATAGCCTCTCCCGTAGGTCTGGGCCCTGAGCGAAAGCCGTTGCCCGTCGCCTGTGGGCAGGGGGCGCCATGCCTCCCTGTTGAAGAGGTTGCGGGTAGAGAAGTTGTTGAAGGATATCCCCACGGTGCCGATGATGCGGTTGGCGCCCCAGCCGCCCGACAACTCCACCTGGTCCGACGAGGTTTCTTCCACCACGTATTCGATATCGACGGTATTATCGGCCGGGTTAGGAACGGGGATGACGTCGATCTTTTCCTGGTCGAAATAGCCAAGCTGTATGATTTGGCGCTGGCTTCGGATGATGGCCGAACGGTTGAAAAGCTGTCCGGGCCGGGTGCGGATCTCACGGAGTATCACATGGTCGTTGGTGCGGGTATTCCCGCTCACGCTCACCCGGTTGATGCGGGCTTGTTCCCCTTCGTGGATACGGATCTCAATGTCGATGGAGTCGTTCACCACGGCCACTTCGACCGGATCGATCTGGAAAAAGAGGTATCCCACATCCAGGTAGGCTGAACTCACATCGCCCTGTTCCATGTTCATGAAAAGGTTGCGGTCGAGTTTGGTCTGGTTGTATACATCGCCGGAGCGGATGTCGAGTACCTGGCTCAGGAATTCGTCGGGGTACACCGTATTCCCGATCCATTCGATGTTGCGGAAGTAATAGGTAGGGCCTTCGTAGATCTCCATGTCGATCTCGATGCGGTTATCGTCAACAAAGTACACCGAATCTCTCACAATAGCTGCATCCCGCTTCCCCAGCTCATTATAACGGCTGATGACGCGTTGCTTGTCTTCCCTGAATTCGTCTTCCACCAGCTTGGAGGAGGTAAAAATAAACCTCAGGCTTCGCTCCCTGGTGTTCTTCATGATGCGCTTGATCTGCCGGTCGGTCAGGAGTTCGTTCCCGTAAATATTCACTTCGCGGATGCGGGTGCGGTCGCCCCTGTCGATGTCAAACTCCAGGATCATGTGGTTGACCCTGACGGTGTCATCGATCTGCCGGATCTCAATGCTGGGGGTCAGGTAGCCCTTTTCCATGTAATAATCAGTGATAGCGCTCTCTGCCCTGAACAACAGGTTTTCTGTGAGCACATCGCCCCTGATCAGGTTGAGCCTGTCCCTCATGTTGTCGGCATCAGAGCGCCTGACCCCGATGAATTCGTACCGCGACAGCCTGGGCCTTTCTCTGAGTTCGATCTCGAGAAAGATCACATCGTTCTGAACGCCCGTTATGCCAATGTTCACGTCATTGAACAGGTCCTGCCTCCAGAGGTTCTGGATGGCATTGGCAAAGGCATCGCCGGGCACCATAATCCGCTGCCCCACCACCAACTGGCTGACCATGATCACCACGTGGTCGTCAATGTATTGGGTACCGCTTACCGAAATTCCGCCAATTTCGTACTCCGTTGGGTTGCGGGGATCGATCGGGATCTGTTCGCTCAGGGCCTGAGGCTGGGGAATTCCCTGAACAGGAATCAGGCAGATCGCTACAAAAAGGACGAAAAGGGATTTATGAATTTTCATGAAGGGGTTTTCCATAAATGGTCAGAGTACTACTTGGTTTTTTACTTTTCCGAACCTCCGTTCCCTGCGTTGGTAGTCGATGATGGCCTGGTAAAGATGTTTCCTGCGAAAATCGGGCCAGAATACAGGGGTAAAATACAGCTCGGTGTAAGCCAGCTGCCACAGCAGGAAGTTGCTTAGCCTCAGCTCGCCGCTGGTGCGTATGAGCAGGTCGGGGTCGGGCATGTCGCGGGTCAGCAATTCGCCGGCAAGCAACTCCTGGTCGACCTGGCCGGGGGTGATCTCCCCGGAGGCCACTTTTTTGGCAATGTTTTTGGCTGCGTTCACGATCTCCCACCTGGCGCTGTAGCTGAGGGCCACCGTTACGGTAAGCCTGTTGTTGGCGGCAGTGAGCGAAATGGCTTCTGCCAGCTGACTGCGGCAGTGTTCGGGCAAGGAATCGAGGTCGCCGATGGCCTGCAGCCTCACCCCGTTTTCGTTGAGCTCGGGGGA
>SL_3KL_010_SEDDRAFT_10003513_pt1 | contig 14222 bp, 12 predicted proteins | sample SodLakKL_010_SED_2_FD_10381 | JGI IMG/M metagenome (IMG submission 10381)
GTCGATCCAATTTTAATGGACGCTTGCGGGCGAGAATTTGCTCGACTGTTTGCCGACACGAAACCCTCAAAGGTGTTGACAGCTGAAATTTCTGGTATTGCACCGGCGTTGATGACGGCTAAATATCTCGGCTTACCGGTGGTGTATGCCCGTAAGCAAAAACCAATCACCATGCCAGACGCAGTCTATCTGACTTTAGCGCCATCCCATACCAAGGGTCGCATGGTGGAACTGATCGTCTCCCCTGAGTACCTGGCAAACGGGGAGCGGGTTTTAATCATTGATGACTTCCTGGCATCCGGGGCAACAATTGCTGGCCTCGTGCGTCTGGCGCAAACCGCGGGTGCTGTTCTGGTCGGTATCGGCACCTTGATCGAGAAAACCTTTGAAGGCGGTCGGGACTTGCTCTCAGGTTTGAACATCCCGATCAAAGCCCTGGTGCCGATTGCGTCCCTGGATGATGGACAGATCATTTTTGACTACGATGCGCGCTTCGATTGAAGAACATAGGTCATTCATTGCTGGTCAGCTTTTCTCGCGTTCGACCTGTAAAACTGTTGGCCCCTTTTTACTGCCGACAAACATGTCATTTCTTACCCATCGATCAAGTGTGTGAATCAACCCAGTGGATGGCATTTAACCATCCCCAACCGGATTAACCCTTGCACGTTCTGATCCTCCCCAAGCGGGTGATTGCTTGCCTATCAAATGCCCCCAATGCTGATCCCAGCCTGTATGCTGATCTTGTCATGGTCATTCAACAATTAATCTACACCATTAAACTTAAAGATGTTGGATACCACCTGGTGGCCAATGACGCACAGAACCAGTCTGTCCCCGTATGGCACTGGCATTCGATCTGTGATGCAGCCTGCAAGATTCAAGAAACCCCCGGAGTTGCTTATGATTGAAACAATTATGATCCTCGATTTTGGATCTCAGTACAGCCAGTTAATCGCTCGGCGAGTGCGTGAGGCACAGGTGTACGCCGAGCTGCTGCCCTGGGACGCACCAGAGAGCGAGGTGATGGCATACGATCCGAAGGGCTTTATTTTATCCGGCGGACCGCGCTCGGTTTATGATGCGGGGGCACCAAATTTGCCACCTTACGTGATCGCATCGGGGTTGCCAATCTTAGGAATCTGTTACGGCATGCAAGCCCTGGTCGACGCCCTAGGGGGGCAGGTTGCTCCAGCTGGGGAACGTGAATATGGGCTAGCGTTTCTGAATGTGACCAGCCCCTCGCCGCTGCTCAGAGAGGAAGATGAACCTCATGTGTGGATGTCCCATGGTGACCGGATCGAAACCCCTCCCGAGGGATTTTCAGTCCTTGCCAAGACGGCTAACAGCCCAATTGCTGTTCTGGGTAACCAGGGGCGAGGATACTATGGTTTACAGTTTCATCCTGAAGTGCATCACACACCGGCTGGACAGGCAATCCTGACCCGATTTGCCCGTGATATTTGCGGTTGTTCGGCCACCTGGACACCAGAGTCGATCATTGACCTTGCTGTTCAGCGTATCCAGGGACAGGTTGGGGATTCCCCGGTGCTGTCCGCAGTCAGCGGGGGGGTTGATTCAAGCGTGGCAACGGCGCTGGTCGCGAAAGCCGTTGGTGACCAGCTCAGTGCGGTTTTTGTCGATACGGGTTTGATGCGTATGGATGAATGTGCCTGGGTGGAGAAAGCCTTTCGAGAGAACCTGGGTGCCAACCTGGTCACAGTCCAGGCTGCTGAGCTCTTTTTTTCCAAGCTGTTGGGGGTCACCGCCCCAGAGGAGAAACGCCAGGTAATTGGCGAGACCTTTATCCGCATTTTTGAAAATGCTGCTCGTGACTTACACAGTCCTCCGTTCCTGGTGCAAGGCACCATATACCCGGATGTAATTGAGTCTCGTGCGCCTGAACGGGCGCATGCCCAGCGGATCAAAACTCACCACAACGTGGGCGGCTTGCCTGAACTGATGGATTTTGACCTGGTTGAACCTTTGCGTTACCTGTTCAAAGACGAAGTGCGCATTGTTGGCGAGACCTTGGGATTGCCGGCTGAGCTTGTTTGGCGGCAGCCGTTCCCGGGACCAGGTTTAGCAGTGCGCTGTTTGGGTGAGGTGACTCCTGATCGGGTGGAAAAGCTGCGCCAGGCGGATGCTGTCTTTACCGGGGAACTGGCTGATGCTGGACTGCTGGTCTACCGGCAGGAGCGTCTGGGTGATGCGGTTGGTGGTGACATTTTGGAGGGCACGGCGCAGGCCTTTGCTGTCTTGCTGCCGGTGAAGGCAGTGGGGGTGATGGGTGATCAGCGTACCTACGAAGAGGTGATCGCCCTGCGAGCGGTGACAACTGTCGATTTTATGACGGCTGATTGGGCACGGCTGCCCCATGACCTGCTGGCTCGGGCAGCAAACCGGATTGTGAACGAAGTGCAGGGAGTCAACCGGGTGGTTTATGATATCACCAGCAAACCTCCTGGGACGATTGAATGGGAATAGTTTCCTAGTTGGTGGATGGTGTTTTTGTGGCGTAATTAACATGAGACAAATCATTGAGCGTAACGATTCCTCATCAACTAATCGGTTTCAACGCTCAGGAGGAACAAACATGAACCAATTGCGATTTACAAAACCGAGTATTTTCGGTTGTGTGCTGCTTATTGCTATGCTTGTGTTAACCGGCTGTAACAGGCAAGGTCTATCTGATAACTTCGACGAAACTGAAGTTAAAGAGGCAGCAGTCATGATTGTTGACTTGATCAACGCCCAGGATACAGAAAGCCTTATCGAAGTCAGTACGCCAAGACTACGGGCAGCAATTACCGAAGATGTGTGGGACGATGTCTTTGCCGCGATTAGTGAAGGCGGACCCTTTGATACGATTGATAAGTTGAGTATCAGGGGTATGACGGACAGAGCAAGTGGAGAAGCCTATGCCGTTGTGACGGTAAGTGCACAATATGAGCACAGAATTTTTGTATTTACTATTTCGTTTACAGAGAAAATGGAACTTACTGGCTTGTATTACCGATAACGGCAGGCAATTATTATCGTGGATGTTATCTGGATTTGGATTGTTTTGGCATTTGGTGCGATTACTACTATAATTATCAGTGGGGAGGTCTCCCCTGATTTCCAATCATGAGAAATTTAGGAGTGTAATTATGAATTACGGTGAAATACTTGAAAAAGCGTGGAAAACAATTTGGAAGCACAAGATTTTGTGGCTGTTTGGTGTGCTGGCGGGGTGTGGTGCAGCTGGCTCAGGCGGCAGTGGGGCAGGAGGTGGCGCGGGTGGCGGCAGCAGCAGCTTTACTGTGCAACCGCCCACCTGGGACTTTATGGGACCGGGGCCGCACCAGGCATTAGATGAGTTCGGTCGTTTCATCACAGGCATCCCTGTGTGGGTGTGGATTATGCTAGTCCTTGGTTTGATCGTAGTAGGCTTTCTGTTGTCGGTGTTGTTCTTATTCCTCAGCACCCTTGGTCAAACTGGCTTGATCAAGGGTACCAGCCTGGCTGATCAGGCTGACCGGGAAGACCCACCGCTGTCTTTTGGTACGATCTTCAATGCCATCAAGCCCCATTACTGGAAGGTGCTGTTACTGAATTTGGGTTTGATCCTGATTGGCCTTTTTGGTGGGCTGTTCCTGGTTATACCTTTCCTGATCATCACCATTTGTACCTGTTTTGTCGGACCGTTATTGTTTATGATTATCGGTTGGTTTATCAATGTGCTGGTGACATTCACCATGATTGCCATCATTGAAGAGGATTTGGGTATCTTTGAAGCCATTGGCCGAGGCTGGCGGGTCATCACCCGTAACCTGGGTAAGGTGGTGGTGATGTTCTTGATCCTAGGTATTGGTGGGATCATCATCACACTGATTATCAGCTTGCCAACGTTGATCATTCCTGTACCATTGTTGGTCAATTTAGTGATCACTGGTGCTCGTTCTATCGGAGTGGGTTTGATTTTCAGTATATTGCTGACAATATTGGTAATGCCATTGATCATCTTCCTTTCCGGTGTTTTACAAGCCTTTATCCTGGCAGCCTGGACATTGACCTTCCGCCGGCTAACCCTTGAAAGCGATTTTGAGCCAACGGTCTTGACCGATCTGGATGATGAGGATTAAACATAAACTTTCTTGATGAGTGCTAATTGGGCGCTTTGTTGAGACATATCATGTGGAATCACAACAATCGTAAAAAGAGTAAGGTTCGACAGTTTAAGGGTCTTATCACTGGCGAACCTATCCCAAGGCGCATCTTATGGCTGATGATCTTATTCGTTGCCTTACTTATGGGGTCCTGGTCACCCCTGGCTGTGAACGCCCAGGTTCGCGATTCACTTGTTGTATTGCCGCCTGACACGGATGCATTTCCAATATTGTCAGTGCAGGTCAAACCGCGCCATGTCCCCAGTGGGGAAGACTTTGAACTGACCACAGGAAACCTGACCGTTCAAGAAAATGGGCGTGTTGTGCCAATTGTTGGCCTGGATCAACAGCGCAGCGGTGTGCATTTCACCTTGGCAATTAATGGGGACCGGCGGTTTGACCTGCGTGATGCGAATGGTGTTTCGCCATATGACCGAATCCGTGAAGCGCTGATTGATTGGGCTGGTTCACGCCGCTTTGCTTCTGGGGACACCCTATCCCTTTTCACCCAGGATTTTGCAGCTATTCGCAATACTGCCCTTCGCGATGCCTGGATTGAAGCGTTGGATAATTACCAGCCCAATTTCAGGACGATGACCCCAAACCTTGCCAGCCTGGAAGCAGCCTTAAGGGCGGCAGATGAACGGGTGGTTCCCTTTGGTGTTGACAAAGCCATTTTATACATTACCCCGCCGCCGAACCGAGAAGAGATCAACCAGGTGGTTGCCCTGACGGAATCTGCACGCTCTGCTGGGATCCAGGTAAATGTCTGGATGCTCGGTGAGGAATTTTTCCTCTCTAACGACCAGGGTCGCTCGTTGATCGACATGGCGGCTGTGACCGGGGGACAATTTTTTCATTACACCGGCATGGAGCCTTTACCGGCACCTGAAACTTATCTAGAGAACCTGGGGATTTTCTATACCTTGCAATATGAATCCAGGATTCGTGAACAGGGGACCTATTCAGTCGAGGTAATTGCTGATTTACCCAATGAAGAACTGCGCGGTGAGAGTGCTGATTTTATGATCAATGTTCAACCGCCGAAACCAATCTTCCTCTCTCCGCCGGCAGAGATTCTTCGCGAGGCGCCAGCGGGTTGGGAGGGCGAGCTAGAGACCCTGACGCCCACCCGTTTTGAGGTTGAATTTATCATTGAATTCCCCGACCAGTATCCTCGAGACCTGGTTAGGAGCTGGTTGTATGTGGATGGCCGTTTGGTAGATACCCGGGATGAAGGTCCCTTTTCGAGAAGTACGACGCATGAGGTTCTGACCTGGGACCTGGCTGAAATAATTGAACCTGGTGAACATTTGCTCCAGATAAAAATCGAGGATGTCTTAGGTTTGCAGGGAGAGACGATCATCACACCTATCCAGATTGGGGTGCAGTTACCAGAACCTGAGGAATCTTTATCCATTCAGCAGATTGGCATGATCGTGGTCGGCGGAATCCTTGTGGTAGCTGTTGCCCTTTTGCTGATTTGGTCTGCCCGGCGTTTCTTACAGGGGGCTTTCGCACAGCGTGTTTTTAAGAAGGTCTTTGATTCAACACGCAGGCATATACCCACTGCCAGTTTGGAACAGGGTGAAAGCCTCTATGCAACATTGCTGCCACTGAAAGTACAGGGTTTGGCAAGTGAAGACCTGTATGCGGAGTCTTCGGCCATTTTTATTACCAAGCGTCAAACAGCCTTTGGCTGCGATCCTGAGCAGGCTGACCAGGTGTTAGGGGGAGAGGATGTTGCTGGCCTGCACGCCCGGCTGAGGGTTCGTGAAGGCAAGTGCTGGCTTAGCGATAGTGGGTCTGCTGGTGGAACCTGGGTCAATTATGAACGGATTGGACGAGATCCGCTCCTCCTCCACCCTGGAGACCTGATCCATTTTGGTGATGTGGCCTTTCGTTTTACCGTTGTTGATCCAGCTTTACCGCCCAGGGCGGCTGTAATTAAATACGAGCCATTGTTATGACCAATACTGAACACGCTCACCTGAGCATTGCAGCTGCCAGCCACCCTGGTATGTCGGGAAAGAAAAATGAAGACCGATATAAGGTCTCTGCCTTTGAGACCAGTCTGTATCAAAAGAATGGCGATAAGGTAGAACTCCCGGCTGTGTTTGCGGTTGTTTGCGACGGAATTGGCGGACACCGTGCCGGGGAAGTAGCTGCCCAGATGGGTGTGACGATCATTACTGAAACCGTGCGCGAAGCGTCTTGTGAAAGCGTAAGGGGTGATGGGCCAGGTCAGGCTGATGAGGGTCAACCACTTAAGATAATGGAAGAGGCTGTCCAGCGCGCCAGCCATGCCATTTACGAGGCTTCATTATCGGATCAGGGACGCATGGGAATGGGCGCTACCTGTGCCTGTGCCTGGGTGATTGATGATCGATTGTATACGGCTAACCTTGGAGATTCGCGCATTTATCTGCTGCGAGAGGGGCATATTCTCCAACTGACCACTGATCACACCTGGCTTCAGGAGGCGTTTGATGCCGGGATTATCGACGAAATCCAGAGCGAAGCACACCCCAATGCCCATGTGATTCGGCGCTATTTGGGCTCCACAAAGCCGCCCGAAGTAGATTTCCGTTTATGGTTTTATGAAGGAGAAGGTGAAGCCGACGCGCTTGATAACCAGGGCTTGCGTATGCTGCCCGGTGATATTGTTTTAATTTGCAGTGATGGGCTGACAGACCTTGTCCCCGATAATGAAATATATCAGTTGGTTATATCCAATCCTTTGGAGCAGGTACCAGCAGTCTTGATAGACTTGGCCAATGCACGCGGTGGGCATGATAATATCACAGTTGTTTTAATGGGAATGCCATCCGATCAGGGTACTGCCAGTAGCCGGACAAAGTTACAGCGAGGGGGTTGGAAGGGCAAAGATCGGGCTTCGAAAGATAAAAAACCGCGCCGACGCTGGCTGTTGGGCTGTCTTGCAGTGCTGATTATCACCTTAATTTTGGTCATTGGGGGTTACTTCGGGATGCAATGGTGGGCAAACAGACCATTACCAGTGACAGCAACCGCAACACCTACTCAACAAGCTCCACTGCCAACCCAAACCGACCCCGAAGTTTTAGTAACAATCACGCCCACAATTACAGTAACATCAACACCTGACGACAACTTGGCTACCCCACGCCCCACCCTGACTCCCTGGCCAACCCATACGACCGAGCCATAAATCTTGGTACTCTTTAACTATGTAAAAGAATATTCTTGTTTTTATACCATTTCCGTTTATTCGTAAAGAGATTTATTAACATGAGGAGGTCTGATGAATGCTCCCAAAGCCACAAAAACACTGCCTGACGGATACAATTTATTCCAAAGCCTGAACCTAATGAAGGATAATAAACTGCTCTTGTCCCTGAGCCTGTTGAGTATTGCGCTGTTCATTGTCGCCTGGGTTGGCCTGGGTTGGCTGTTTCAATGGCTTCGACCAGGTGTTACCTCCGGTGTTATTAGTTTTTCGTTTACGGTAACCGGCCTTATGGATATTCTTATGCCGTTTATAATCATCCTGCTGGTGACATTTGTGATGATCATTTTGCATGAAGCCATTCATGGGATTTTCTTCAGAGTGTTCACGGGCGGCAGGGTGAAGTTTGCTTTTAAAGGGGCCTATGCTTACGCTGCTTCCCCGGATTATTACTTGCCTAAAAGGCCTTACATGGTTGTCAGTCTGGCACCGTTGGTTCTGATAACAATTGGGGGCGTTCTGGCGCTGTTGTGGGTGCCAGTAAACTGGGTTACCCCGATTATTTTGTTATTGGCGATGAATGCCTCCGGGGCAGTTGGTGACATCTATGTGTTCTGGTTATTGACACGTATGGAGGATGATGTATTCATCAAAGATTTTGGCGAGAAGATGAATATTTACGCGCCATATGATGATGTGGCTATTGTATAAGGATGTTCGGATTCTGGGGGTTGACAGCTCTTGTAAAGCAGAGAGATTTCCAACGAATATAAAAAAAAGATATTTTGCTTGTTTGGTTGAGATATTAGTGTGGGATTAACCGTAGCGACCCTCGATGTAGCGCTGGGTGCGGGAGTCCTTGGGTTTGGTGAAGATGTCAACCCCCGAGCCTACTTCGATTAATTCTCCCTGTAAAAAGAAGGCAGCCGTATCGGCGGTGCGGGCGGCTTGCTGAACAGAATGCGGCACAAGCACAATGGTGTAATCTTTTTTAAGCTCTTGAAGCGAGTTTTCGACTTTAAGCGTTGAGATGGGATCCAGGCCGGAGGTAGGTTCATCCAGCAAGATTACGTCTGGCTGCTGGATGAGGCTGCGTGCTAGGCACAGCCGCTGTTGTTGACCGCCTGAAAGTGAATTGGCAGGCTCATCAAGGCGGTCTTTGACCTCTTCCCACAGAGCAGCCTGCGTTAAGCTGCGCACCACGCTTTCATCAATTAGGGTTGTATCACGGACACCTGCCAGCTCGAACCCATAGGTCAGATTGCGCCGAATGCTGAAGGGCAGCACAACCGGGCGGGCAAATACCATACCTACCTTGCGGCGCAGGCTGATGGTGTCCAGTTTTTTATCCAAAATATTGACCTGATCCAGTAGGATTTTTCCCTGTGTTGTTTTGACATCCGCCAGGTCATTCAGGCGGTTGATGCTGCGCAGGAGGGTTGATTTGCCGCCGCCTGCTGGCCCAAATAGGACCGTTAGCTGGTTGGTTGGTATACGCAGATTGATATTGCGTAACGATTCGACGCCGTCTGAATATTCAATGGAGAAGTTTTCGATGATGATCTTATCCATTGGGGTCACCATTGGCGTCTAGCCCTGGCACGGGAGCGAATGATGGAGGCAATTAAGTTCATCCCCAAGACAAAAACCAACAAAACCACGGCTGTGCCAAATTGAATTTGGATGGGCATTCCGGGAACCTGGGTGGAGATCACAAACAGGTGATAGGGTAGTGCCATGGTGGGGTCATAGAGGGAGGTGGGTAGTTGCGGTAGGAAGAAGGCTGCGCCTGTAAAAAGGATGGGGGCTGTTTCCCCGGCGGCACGTTCCAAGCCCAGGATAACGCCTGTGATGATCCCGGGCAGGGCTTCAGGCAGCACGATCTTGCGAATGGTTTGCCAACGCGTACCTCCCAAAGAGATACTAACCACTCGGAAGGATTGGGGCACGGCGCGCAAAGCCTCCTCGGCGGTGCTGATGATGACGGGCAAAGTCATAATAGCCAATGTCATCGAAGCCGCCAGGATGCTGGTGCCAAATCCAAGAAACAGCACAAATAAACCGAGTCCGAATAAGCCGTAAACCACAGAGGGAATCCCAGCTAGGTTGGTAATTGCGATCCTAATGATGCGGGTTAACTGATTATCCGAGGCATATTCAGAGAGATAGATGGCTGCCCCAACGCCCAGGGGTACGGCCAAGATGCCAGTTCCAATCGTCAGGTATAAGGTGCCGATAATGGCTGGCAAAATCCCGCCAGACCGCATCCCGTCGGAGGGTGGACTGAGAATAAACTCAAAGGAAAGGGCTTCATAACCCATTGCGAAAATGTAAACCACAATTAGGACGATCACGAGTACTGTCAAGCTGGCCACAAAGCTCATGATGGCAAAGGCAAGCCGCTGAATCAGCATGCGCTTTTTAGATGTTTTTGCAGGTTGCGCCATGGAATTATTCATGAGAGGATCCGTTCTGCCCGTTTTTTAACCCGAAAAACCATGGCCGAGGCGGTGATGTTGACAATTAGTGATATTAAAAACAGGATCAACCCGATCATAAATAAAACATGGTAGTGGGTGCTGCCTTGGGCGACTTCTCCCATCTCTGCAGCGATCGTTGCCGTCATTGTGCGGGTGGGCATGAACAAGGATTGTAAACCCCTGACCATGACCGGTGCATTGCCGGTTACCATCATAACGGTCATTGTTTCGCCAATGGAACGGCCGATGCCGAGCATGATGGCCGTCAGGACACCAGACCGAGCAGCCGGCAGGGAGACCCGCCAGATAGCCTGCCACTTGGTGGCGCCGATAGCCAGGGCTGCATCGCGATAGGATTTTGGAACCCCATCCAAAGCATCTTCGGAAACTGAAACGATCGTGGGGATAGCAATCAGTCCCAGTAAGATTGAACCAGCCAGCGCGGTTAGGCCGGTAGGCATGTCAAGCAGCTTGCGCAATTGGGGTGCCAGCGCAATGATGCCGATAAACCCAAGCACCACCGAGGGAAGACCTGCCAAGATCTCGATCACGGGTTTGAGTATCTCACGCATCCAGCGGGGGGCTATTTCGGCGATGTAGATGGCGGTGGCCAGCCCGATGGGGACTGAAAAGAGCGTTGCCCCGACAGTTACCAACAGGGAACCGCCGATTAACGGGAGGATTCCATAAAAACCCTCAACCGGATACCAGCGTTCAGACAAAAACACACTCAGCGGCACTTCACCAACTGCAGCGAAGCCTTCCGTCATTAGGTAAACGAATATCATGATCACAAAGACGATGGCTGAGTATCCCATGGCTTTGATAATGGCACTGATCACGATTTCAGCCGCCTGCGTGAAGCGAGTCTTTGCTGTTTGGTGCCGTGATCCGGGAATTAAAAGGTTATCCATTGCTTTTTTTAATTATTGTAAAACGGTAACAAAACCCAGCTCTCTGACAATGTGTTGCCCTGGTTCAGAAAGAATCCACTCGATTAAGGCTTTGACAGCACCTTCTGGCTCACCGTTGGTGTAAGCATATAAGTCTCTGGCGATTGGATAGGTTCCATCAAACACGGTTTCTGATGATGGAAATATCGCCGGGGTTCCTGGGCTGGGTTGAATGCCTAAGACCTTGACCTCTGGTGTCACATAGCCCAAACCATCGTAGCCAATGGCATTAGGGTTATCCCTGACCTCCGCGATAATTCCTTCAGAGGATGGCAAAAGCAGGGTGTTGGGGTGGAACAATGACCTGTTTTGTGGGTCGCCCAGTCGCAAGACCATTTCGAGAAAATACATATGTGTACCGGAATTGGATTCTCGTGAGACCCGCACAATCGGACGATCTTCACCACCGAGTTCCTGCCAATTCTCGTGTTTTCCCTGAAATATATCAGAAATTTGTTGAAGGGTGAGGCTGTCGACCGGGTTGCTTGGGTTGACGATCACGGCGACCGCATCACTGGCAATGACAATTTCATGGGGGTCAATTCCCAGGCTGAGGGCTTGATTGATTTCTTCTTGTCTTATCCGCCGGGAAGCGTTGGCCATATCCGTCGTGTTATTCAATAATGAAGCGATACCGGTGCCGGAGCCGCCGCCGGTAATGGAAATGGTGACAGATGGGTCTACATCCTGGTAAGCTTCGGTCCATGCCAGGGCTAAGTTGACCATTGTGTCCGAACCTTTGATCTCAATGTGCGCCTGGGGCGAATCGATAGGAGGAAGATCTGCATTTGGGGGTTGCGGTCTACAGGATACCGCAAAGATGCCGAGTAAGATCAATACGGAGACCACTTGTCGATACTTAATCATCATAAAGATTATAGTCCAAAAGGAGAAAATCAAAGATAATATCTTGTTAAAACAAGGTAAAATAACCCCATGAACGACAGCTTCACTCCTGTTTTATCAATCAATCATCTAAATGTGTACTACGGTCAGGCGCTGGCATTACGCGACATCAATATGTCGATCTTGCCCCGGCAGGTGACGGCGTTGATTGGCCCTTCTGGCTGCGGCAAATCGACATTTTTACGCTGCCTGAACCGCATGAACGACACCATCAGAAGTGCCCGCGTTGAAGGCGAGGTGCTTTTTGAGGGTGAGGATATTTATGATCCTGAGACCGACCTGGCAAGTTTACGCCAGCGTATCGGGATGGTTTTTCAGAAACCCAATCCCTTCCCGAAATCGATTTATGATAATGTGGCTTTTGGTCCCCGGGTAACCGATATGAACGTAAAAAAGGGAGAGTTAGATGTGCTGGTCGAACGCTGTCTGCACCAGGCCGCCCTGTGGGATGACGTCAAAGACATGCTGAATGACGATGCCATGAACCTCTCCCTGGGGCAGCAGCAGCGGCTGTGCATTGCTCGGGTGCTGGCGGTGCAGCCGGATGTGATTTTGATGGATGAACCAGCTTCTGCATTGGACCCGATAGCCACGGAGCATATCGAGGAGTTGATCGCTACCTTGAAGCAGGATTACACGATTGTGATCGTAACGCATAACATGCAGCAGGCCGGGCGGGTATCTGATTTCACCGGGCTGTTCTGGCTGGGAGAACTGGTGGAGTTTTCGCCGACAACACAGATGTTCACCAACCCCAAAGAGCAGATCTCAGAGGATTACATCACCGGGCGTATGGGGTGAGACGAGAAAATTTATAATACTTTTGTAGAAGTTTGTTTGTGGATTGCATCCCGGCTGGTTGGGGGTATGATTATGTCCTACCTCGTAGGTAGGATTGAGTACTGCCTTGTGGTGGTAGGAAATTAATGTTAGAATTTAGTTCCTGGAGGGATGGCCGAGTGGTTTAAGGCGCCTGTCTTGAAAACAGGTGTGGGTTCACGCCCACCGTGGGTTCGAATCCCTCTCCCTCCGCCTGAAAATTGGAGGGAAAATTAAAATAATCTGGGGAGGTGCCAGAGTGGTTGATTGGGGCCGCCTGCTAAGTGGTTGTTGGGTTTATAGCTCAACCGGGGGTTCGAATCCCCCCCTCCCCGCTGAAGAAATCGGTTTGTTATGCGTAACAAGCCGGTTTTTTGTTTGTCACTAGCACGAAAATGAATTGAATATTTTGTAGGCTGCGGTCTGATGCCTGCCTGGAGCGGAGCGAAACACCTTTAGGTGCAGAGAGCGAACCTCGTGAGGGTTGACCGCACCATTTATCTATCATGGATAACACCAAATTGATCAATGTTGTGAATGCTGATAATAAGGGCGGGTTGAAAATCGCAACCCGCCCCATGTGAAAGTTTATTCTTTCGTAGGGTGCGGTCTGGTTCTGACCGCACCATTCCCTAAATGTTATGGGTAAATCACTCTCCAGCCGAAACGATCAGCTGACCTTCCATNCCCGCCTGGCGGTGATTGCCAACGCTGCAGTAGTAGAAAAAGGTGCCAGCCTGGTCGACTGTGAAAGTGATTGTCTCTTCCTGGCCTTGTTGTCCAAAGATCGATGTGGCAGCATTGAACTCGTCAATCACAATATCATGCCGGCGGCCATCGTCGTTGACCAGCGTAATAGCAACGACATCGCCGACATTGGCTGTTAAGTCCGGGTTGACCACACCATCAATCTCACCGCCAACGCCAATGAAGAGGTATTGACTGCCTTCAGTCGCTGTTTTCAAAGTATAGGTGACATCTGCCTCCCCAGCCGCTTCTGGCTCGGTGTCCACAGGTTCACTTTCAACAGACTCGGTCGGGCTGCAGGCTGCCAGTACCAGCGTGACCGCCAGAAATAGTATCACCAGGGTTTTGTTTTTGTTCAGTATGTTGATCATAGGATCCTCCATTTAATTATTCTATTTACGATCTTAATTATCAACAATATACCATCATGAGATTGCTTTAGCCAAATTTGTATAATGATTAATGGGGACTTTGTACAAAAAAAGCTCGGCATAAGGTGTGTTGGTCAAGAAGACATGCCGAGCTTCTTAAATATGGTTGGAATCATAAACGACATCAGGGTTTTAAGTGGGGAATCCTTTTTCAACCACCTTGATACGATGATCCCTTTACTGGGAGGGTTATTGCCTGGTTATTGAGTTATCGATTGTTGTTCTACCCGGATATGGTAGTGCCATGATTATGGCGAAGTTTTTACGACCAGCGGTTCAGCCGCGCCGGAGACCAGGGCTTCCAAATTCGTGTACAGGTTGAGCCGGACCACATCCAGGCTGTTTCTGCGCGGCAGAAGCGCATAAACTGCCCCATCCGGGCCCACGGTTATGGCCCGCTCCACGTGGTAGAGCCGCTCCGTCAGCGGATAACGGGCAACTCCCAGCTGTACACCATCTGCTGAAATGAAATGCACCGTTTGGTCAACCTCGATGACGGGCGAATCTGAGACCATGTCTTCACGGAT
>SL_3KL_010_SEDDRAFT_10003514_pt1 | contig 14222 bp, 14 predicted proteins | sample SodLakKL_010_SED_2_FD_10381 | JGI IMG/M metagenome (IMG submission 10381)
CGAAGGGCGCACTTTCGTGGTAGAAAACACGGTTAACGTCACCGTTCGTGACCTGCCAAACCTCGGACAAGTCTTAAACATCGTGATTGATGCTGGCGCAAACTCGATCTATGGCATCACTTTCAATGTGGAAGATCGCTCAGCTGCCATTGCCGAAGCCCGTGACTTAGCCATCCAAGACGCAAAGGCTAAAGCCAGCGCGATTGCGGCATCAGCTGGGGTTGAGCTCGGTGAAATCATCAGCATCAGCGTCTATGAAGGCTCTGTCCCTTACCCATATTACCAAGGAATGGGCGGTGCTGCTGCCGTTGAGGCTGCAGATGTGCCAATTTCAGCAGGAATCCTGACCGTTATCATGGAAAGCAACTTGACTTACGATATTAATTAATACTAACATCCCAACCCCTTCTACAGAGAGGCGTTTGCAAGAATGCCTCTCTCTGTATTTCCCAATCCATCTTCACTTAACCCAACTTCTCTTAAAACAAGTATACTGAGGTCCCTTATCCGGATACCTCAACACACAATGTCTGTTTGAGGACATACAATCCGTCAATCATAGGAGAATACCAGATGCAAATTGTGACAGACAGTGGGTTTGACCTTTCAATCGAGCAAAAAGACCCCTTATCAATTCATACGCTGCCCCTCAAGATCAGCTTAAGTGGGGTTAATTACCAAAGCGGTATTGATATCCAACCAGAAGAATTCTATAACTTGTTAAAAAACACCGAGGATATGCCAACCACATCCACCCCTTCACCTGGTGAATTCCTTGATCTTTACAAAAAAGTTGCTGAAAATGATCCAAACATCCTTTCGATCCATATATCCTCTGGGCTGAGCGCAACATACGACGTGGCGCTTAACGCTGCCAGCCAGCTTCCAGATGTACACATCACCTTGGTGGACTCCCGAACGCTTTCAGCTGAGATGGGCTGGCAAATCGAAGCTGCAGCTAAAGGGGTTCAGGCTCGTTGGTCTTTGGAGAAAATACTCGAAGTAATGAATGAGGTTCGCGAGGCTTCCGAGATGGTCTTTACACTGCCAGATCTGTCATATCTGATCCACGGAGGACGTATCAGTCATCTCAAGGGTCTTTTGGCTTCACTTTTAGGAATCAAACCAGTAATCGGTGTGGATAAATCAACCGGAAAATATGATGACCTGGTAAAAACACGCACCTTTAAACGCGCGATCAAGGCTATCCCAGCCTATGTGGCAGAAAAATTCCCGGAGGGNACCCGCTTACGCACCCAGGTTGGGCATGCAGGCAATCCTGAAGCTGCCGCACGATTACGAGAAGCGACAGATGCCCTGTTTGAATGCGAATGGCTGCCCGATTGCTCCATTTCGCCTGTCTTAGGCGCGCATACCGGCCGAGGCTTGGTGGGCTTGGTCTTCGCCCCAGCTGATCGGTTGCCAACACTGCCATGATTTTGGCCGCTTTTTTCTGACAAATTAGTTTCAAGAATAGTTTTCAACACCCTTGGGTGCATCGTTAAAAAACCTGCACCCAGGAGTTTTGTTAAAAAAGCAGACTCTTCATGAAACCTGCTCCATAATGGTTTGCAAAACCCAACACAAATTAGTGCATCATCAAGCACTATCCCTAGCCTCCTGAAACATCAACTTTTATCTGATGCACGGAGTATTCCTCGACCACACCAGCTTAACACAATCAAAAAGCGCCGGTCAAAAGATCAGCGCTATCGGATCTACATTCGTATGACCTTCGAGTAGACGGTTCTTTCTGGTTGGCAAAGCCTAAAAACACAATAAAAACAAAAGGTTCGGTTTCAAAACCTCTCTAATTATGATTTTAAGGCATGGGATTATTGTTTGCCCAATCGTCGCCAAGCACCAGTATCAGGTCAAACCCAGGGTCAACTTCATCATTATAATAAATGTTCGTTGAAGAAATTCCAGCGACTTCCGCAAAATATCGCAACGCGTAGGGTGTACCGTTATAGACATAGATTTGGCTGAAAACTGTGTATTCAGCATTGGTCTCCTCGACAACATTGAATCCCCGTTCTCGAAGCCATTCAGCTGTTGTGGCTGCCAAACCCGCATGCGCAGAGGCATTGCGAACAGACACTCGCGCCCCTTCATCTGCAATAATATCACGCATTTCTCCCTGCGCGAGTGGGGCTAGGATATCTCCTTCACCAAAGATTTCATCACGCAGTAGGCGAATTCTGTCCGGCACCGGTCTGAGAATATCCAAACCATCGGCCGATTCCGCCATGGTAATATACTGGGCATCAATTACCAGGGATTTAATATCATTCCGATCGATTGCCAGCACTGACCAGGTCAGCTTGATAACATCATTAATTGACATATTCGTATGAATGCCGCCAGAAACGTCATTATAGATGTTTCCCGCATTCGCCACCAATGTTGGCATCATATTGAACTCTAGGATTCGATCTCGAAAAGCCATAATGAATTTCTGCTGTCGTTGAGCACGGTCAAAATCAGCCCCCTCAGTAGACCTGGCGCGTACATAAGCCAGGGCATATTCTCCCGGAAGCGTATAAATACCTGGTTCTATGGTTATGGAGTTGTTAGGTCCCCGTGGATCCAGCAACATGGGTTCGTCAAATGATAGTTTGACTCCATCAATGTGATCAACAAAATCAACAAATGCCTGAAAATCAACACGAGCATAATACTCAATAGGGACACCAAGAAATTGTTCCACGGTTTTTACCGCCAAACCAGCCCCACCACCTGGCAAGTTATGGGTTTCGCCGAGATAATAGGCTGTGTTGATCTTGTTGTATTCAAATCCAGGGATCGGCACCCACAGGTCGCGCGGGATAGACAACATCCCAGCGGTATTGGTGAGGGGATCAAAGGTCAACAGAATCATCGTATCTGTACGAGGGATATCCCCTGCTTCCCAATCACGGAAATCTAATCCCATCAAGAGAACGTTGACCCGGCTGATCCCGTCCCAGGGGTCCGGTGACGGCAAACTGGCAGATGGAGGACTTTCACTGAGTGGGTCATCGGTTTCATCACCATTACCATCTCCGCGTGGTGCTTGAAGGACTGGATCACCAGGGAGTGAAAAGGTCTGGTTGGTTGCCACAACATATCTGACAACTCGGAAACCCAAAAAACCACCAACCAAGGCCACCAATAACAAGGCACCCAAGATAATTTGGGTCGTTCGATCTTTCGGGAATTTTTTAGTTATATTATTAAAGAAGGACATCTTTTAATCCTTTAATGTGATTTACTACCTCGTAAAGTATTTTATGCGAGATTATGCAAGAAAATATCCGCAAGGAATTTAGGTAAAAGGTGGGGGCGGCACTGGCAGTTCGGCAGTGTCCGTTTCGACCCATTTGTCACCCTCATCAATCAACATTACCGGGATATCGTCCACAATTGGGTACTTTCGATCGCATTCCTGGCAAATCAGCCAACAGTCCTGGTAATAATCAAGCAGCCCATCACTTTCCTGGACACAGTTTGGGCAGCGAAGCATATCAAGTAATTCCTGGTTGACCATTAAACCTCCAATTATCCGTCCTGGGGTTAAATCCTGGACGGTATAGGTTTATATTTTATTCCATATCCCTATCGACGTCTACCATCGAAACTTGTCACCCAACTGTACTGACACATTACTTGCCACTGTGCTTTTAATCCCCATTCTGTTCAGGGATACCCTCAGTGCCGGGGCCATACTCAAAAACTGCCTGCCATGCTCGGAACCGTGTAAAGATGGAATCAGAAAAATGTACCTGGTCGTTGATGTAAACCGTGCGGGTCACATTCACATCAGCACCATCCGCGGCATAATCAACTTGTTCGATCCGTCCCTTAGGCAGGTCGGGATTCTCCCGGTAAAGCGGTTCAGGTGCTTCCACGATGTTTGTCGGACCAGTTGTTTGCCAACTGACAGTACGCCCAATATCCGTCGAGTAAAAGCGCCAGGTTAGCGAGGTATTGGTGGCATAAGTCTCCATTAAGATCCAGTAATCAGAGTCGTTGGTGAACTTGAGATCAACAATGGGCACATAGACCGCTGCATCCAAGCCTGCCAATCTTGGATCCCTGGTGCCGTTGCTGCGCTGCTCATAATAACTAACTCGGTAGGAGTGGGGATGCCGCTCGACAATAGGAAATCCTGCAAAAAAGGCAGCCCGAAAGAGGGTCGTGCTCACCTGGCACACACCGCCCCCCACCGCTTGGATCGTCTGATCCCCGTAGATAATTGGGGCTTCTGCATAGCCGCTGTCCAGACTGATATTGCCCAGGGCTTGAGCCATCGAAAAAGTTTCCCAAGGCGCAATCATCAAACCATGAAAGCGTGCCGAAGCCGCGCGGATGTTTTGAACCCGACTGGGTCCTGAACCAAAGTAAAAAGAAGTGTACTCTTTTATTAATTCCTTGACCCCCAACTCTTCAGCGGTGGCATCATCCGTCACCGCCGGCGGATCGATTGAAAACACCAAAGGAATTTCCAGATTACCATCAAGCAATTCTTCCTTTATCAGTTCTAGGCTGCCTTCAACATCCAGGTTGCGCCCAATTACCGCCGATTCCATTACTTCCAATTGACCGGTATCATCGTTGAAAAGAAGTCGGGCATTGACCGGACGCACCCTTAAACCTGGCTCCAGGCTGCTGAGGTAGAAATTGAACAGGTTTTGATTGATCCCTATCCGAATGGACGCGTTTTCACCATCATTCACATCATCATCACGATAGATGATCAACATGGAAGCCAGGTCCTCCGGCTCAATAGACCAGGTCAAATCTTCATCCGAGTCCATATCCGGGGCAGTTAAAACCAAAGGTTCACTGAGTATACGGCGTGCCAGCTCGGCCTGAGGGGCTACATCCATGACCACCGGGGTCGTCTCCTGAACAGGCAGGGAAATGACCGCATCCTCCATACGGAGGAAATGTTCAGGTAAAGCGGCCAGGGCAGTGGATACATCAACTACACGCCCCACCTGCCCGCTGACCACAACAACCTCAGTATTTTCTAAGCCTAGGGAGGCTTCAATCACCGGTTGATCAATTTCCTTAGCGATGGATTGTAAGGTGTCTAATGCAATGCGCTCATCATACCGAGCCACAGGAGAAAGTTGTACACCAGCAAACCAGGCTCGAGCCTGCTCAATCAGGTTAGATGGAAAACTATTTCCCCGCCCAATGGAAAAGGCTTGCTCTGTACTAATTTCAGGATCAAAGCTGTAACCTAAATCAATCGGACTGAATTCCCAAACCTGGTCTTGGTATGTGAATTGGATACGTCCCTGATTCGCATATTCCAAGATCTCAGCAAGTGCCTGATCGGTTTCTGCTCGGGTCATCCCGGAAAGGTCAATGTCATATACATGCACGCCAGGATAAACGCGATCGGCATACACTCGCTCAAACCCCAACAGGGCAGCGACGATCACCAGGGCAAAAACCACCATTGTAATTGGCAGAGCCAATAACAATTTTCCGACAACTTGCCTTGCATCATCTGTTCTTTGTTTTTCATTCATCATAGCATCCGATTATACTGCACAGGGATATTAATGGCATTAAGTTCTCATGAATTAGGTCAAATTGCATCTACTATCTCCTAATTATGACATATCAATCACAAGTTTTCAAATCGTGGCATTAAAACATGATATTCACTTATAATCAAACAAAACAACTCCCCTTACAAAGGTGGTTCATAAGATGACACTTTCTATGATCCTTCTTATCATCATTATCATCGCTGCTCTGGTTCTTTTTTCTATTGATATCTTACCTGCAGACGTAATTGCCTTAGGTCTGATGATGGCTTTGATCCTGACAGGTGTAATTCCGGCTCAAATAGCATTTGAAGGTTTCGGAAGTGACACCTCTATGATGATTTTAGGTATCTTAATATTGACCGCTGCCCTGGTACGCACTGGTATCGTGCAAATTCTCTCACGGATTATTTTTAAATCGGTAGGCAACAGCAAAAACCAGTTGTTCTGGATAATTACAGGTTCTGCGGGTTTACTAAGCGCTTTTATCTCAAACACCGCTACAGCAGCTTTTTACACACCCATGACGATCGGCTTATCCAGGCGTCTCAAAATCGACCCGTCAAAACTGCTTATGCCAATGGCCTTCGCCACCATCCTTGCGAGCTCTGTCACCCTGGTTGGCACATCAACCAATGTGGTCGTCAGTGGGTTATTGACACAATATGGCTTACCCCCCCTAGGGATGTTTGAGCTGACTGCTGTGGGCGTTCCCATCCTGATTGTAGGACTCTTATATTTGTTTTTTATTGGTCAGCACCTGATTCCTGTGCGGGATCAAGAGGTTTCAGACCCTCAAAAGGATATTCTTTCATATTGTTCAGAATTTAAACTAACAGAAGATTCCCCATGGTCAGGCAAAGCACTAGGCGAGATTGGTTTAAGCCAAGCACACGATCTGTATGTGCTAAGAGTAGTAAAAGAATCTGGGCTCCCTGTTGAACCACGAGCTAACACCATCCTTGAACCAGGCGATCGTGTGTTAATTGAAGGCAACAAAACCAACCTGATCACATTAAGGGAAGAGAATACCATCGAGTTTTCTGGCGAATTTGACCCCGATTCAGAGATTGTAAAAAACCTTTCCTTAGCTGAAGTGATTCTATTGCCCGGGTCGCCACTGATAGGACGAACCTTGCGAGGCGTAAACTTCAGGGATCGTTATGGTCTTCAGGTACTGGGAATTAACCGTAAGGGTGAGACCATTCGCCGCCGCATCAGCATGACACGACTGCAAGTTGGCGACCAGTTATTGCTCCAGGGTAACCCGGATACAATCCGGGGATTGGGTAAGAACATCAGCTTCCGAGTTGTTACAGATGAACTGGATGTTATGCCGGAAACAAGAAAAGCTCCCCTGTCTCTGGCCATATTTGGCGTCGTGATCTTGCTGGTCTCAATTAACGTCATCTCACTGCCGGTGGGAGTCATGTTAGGTTCATTGGTTGCCTTTGTTACCCGCTGTATTACCCCTGAAGAGGCCTACCGGCAAGTAAACTGGAGTGCTTGGCTGCTGATCGCCTGTATGCTGGCGCTGGGGCGAGCGATGGAAGTGACCGGTTTAGCCTCTGTGCTCGCCGATGAGATCATTGAGTTGATTGGGTTGTCCAATCCAATCTTACTCCTGTCCACATTCTTCTTTCTGTCATTAACATTAACCCAGCCCATGTCAAACCAAGCTGCAGCCGTCATCATCACCCCAATTGCAATGCAGGCTGCCCTGCAATTAGGCCTAAACCCGCGCACCTTTGCCGTCATGATCGCCGTCGGCGCCAGCAACTCCTTTATTACGCCATTAGAACCGGCCTGCTTGATGGTCTACGGCCCTGGAAACTACCGTTTCTTTGATTTCGTCAAGGTTGGTTCCATCCTAACCATATTGATTTACATCATCGCTGTGGTCATGGTCCCCTGGTTGTGGCCTTTGTAACCACAGCGCAATGAAACGCCTCATGATCAGTCTCATCGTATCAAGTCCCATTTCCCCCATCAAATAATCCCCCATTGTTTAGCTAAAATGATTATCAGTGATTCAAGCCTCAACTTTTCTCACGGAACACTTGTGATCATCATAATAATATTGATTGTGGAAAAAAGATTGCTCAGGACGTGACAGACGATGGCAATGTAGATATTTTTCTTCCTCCATGCCAGATAAAAAGCCGGCAAGAAGGCAGCAATCCGAAAGAGATTATCAAATGGCAGCCAAAAATGGTACAGGGAGAACAGCACCGTGATGATCACAGGTGCCATCGCACCATACCGCTTTATTTTTGCAGTTAGATAACCTCGAAAAAACAATTCTTCGATGATCGGACCAATAAACCCATTGAATATCATTAGAACAAACGCTGTCAGGATCAGCGTTGATCGTGTGTAACGTTCCAGGTAGGCAAAATCTGTCCAATCGAAGTAGGCAGGTAATACTGCGGACAGCCTTTCAGAAAGCGGTGCAAACAGGCTGCTTTCTAATGGCATGATGGTAACCGTCATCAAGCCGGCAAAGCCCCAAGTCAGTGCACCAAACAGCGCGATTTGCCACCAGGGCAATTTTTTATGGATCGTGAACGCGCTCTGCAATGAATAACGCCCAAATTCCACTTTGCTCGCTCGCAAAACCACAAACAGCTCAATGGGAAACAGGATCAATACAGCCAACAAAAAGAATAACAGCAGGGCGGGTATAGCATTTTGAACCGCCGTTATATGACCAAGCCCTACGTAGGCCACCATAAGCAAGAAAGGCGGTACAAAAACCAGCAGAAGTACCTGCCATATTTTGAGCTCGTCAATGTGCTTTTTGTCAGACTGAGGCGTCAGGTGTGAGCGATCCATTTTCAATTTTCCTTTTATTTTTTGATAAAGTATAAATTTCCTAGTGGGATGATTTTGACGAATGCAACGAACAGAACTCAGTCTTCAGCTTCTGATCGCAGCAATAGTTGTTCTGCTTTGGAAAATACCTGCTTGCGGAGCATGGCTATAGAAATGATGACTGTGATGCCGGCCGTCACAAAGATCGATCCCGAGACCACAAATTGGTAAAAACCAGCATAGGCCGGATTTTCCCCTGCTAACACCATCCCAGCCATTGCACCCGGGATCCACACAATTCCCAAGGAGCGCAGCCCATTGATATTGGGCGTCATAGCAGATGCTACGGCGCGTCTGGCATAGGGTTGGATAACGTGTTCAGGGGATGCACCTAGAGCCAAACCAGCCTCAATTTGCCCCACATGGGAGCCAACCTCAGAGCGAAACCGCTCCATCATCAGCGCATTGGTGTTCATCGCCCCATAAACCATCATGCTGCCAATTGGAATGATGGATGTCAGGTCCTGTTCGATCACACCCAGGAAGGTCATCACGGCTATCACCAAGCCTGACCCTGCGGTGATACCCAACAAGGATATCCTGAGGGCATTGGGAATATTGCTGACGCGTTTAATCGTCATCACACTGGCTGTGACGATCATGATGGCGATGACCGGGATCGCGATCCACAAGTCTGCCGTGAAGATTATCGTCAGTAAAAATCCCACCAGGACAATCTGTCCCACTCCCCGAACTAAAGCAACCAGGATGTCTTTTTCCATTCTGAGTTTCAGGCGAACTGTAAGCCATACCACGAGCATAGCAGCGACCATTGTCACCCCCGCCTGGGCGGCTCCTAACCACACCTGGTTGTCAATCCATCTACCCAGCATCAAGCACCTCCGATACAGGTCCATCTGCCACCAGCTGGCCACCTTCAAGCAGCAAAACGCGCTCGGCTAATCGCCGCCCTGCGCCGGGTCGTGGGTCACCAGGAGGCAGGTAACCTTTTGGTTGGTGATCACAGACTTGATGGTCGCTTCCACTTCGTTTTTTGCAGCCTCGTCAAGTGCTGAGGTTGGCTCATCCAATAACAGCGCTTCCGGTTTGTTTGCCAAGGTACGCGCCAGGTTGACCCGCTGGGCTTCGCCCCCGGATAGCTTGCTGATATCTCGATCTTCAAATCCCATTAAGTCGACCCCTGCCAATAATGTTCGGATTTCGCTTTCCGTCAGGTTTTCTCCATGTGACAGCGGTCCAAAACACAGGTTTTGTGCCACGGTTCCCGGGAATAAAAAGGGATGCTGCATCACCATCCCCAGCCGCCGCCGCAGGATGCGTGGCGGGATAGCGTGGTAATCTTCCCCTTCGATTTTGATACTTCCTGATGTGGGCTCATCCAAGCGGTTGATCGTGCGGATCAAAGTGCTTTTTCCTGACCCTGAAGGGCCCAAGACGGCCACGGTTTCTCCCGCCTCGATCTCAAAGGTTATGTCCGATAATATTGTTTGTCCATCAACAACATAGGACAAACCCTCAACGGACAAAAAGATATGATGGTTTTGGCGTCTCATTACATGCTCATCATGTGTCTGTGAACGAACGTTCAATCATTGGGCTGCTTCTATTGAGAACGACAGGGTTGCATCAACCGCAGATTGGATCTCATTAATACTGGCATATGGACCAATCTTGAGATGGCGAAGATTACCCTCTGTGTCCAGGATAAATGTCTCAGGGACAGAATTAACTTGATAAATCCTTGAGATCTCGCCTCGCAAATCAGGCCCACTTGGGAAACTGATACCCTGTTGATCTAAGAACGCCCGTGAAGCAGGTTCTGTGTCCATATATGCTACACCCAAAAAGATCACCCGCCCAGGTTGAGCTGTCTGATAATACTGCCAGGCCTCCTCTAGTAAGACAGACTCTTCAACGCAGGTGGTACACCAGGATGCCCAAAAATTGACCACGACTACCTTGCCGCGTAAGTCGGTCATATTAATGACTTCCCCGGTGTAGGTCGATAGGGAAAAATCTCTGGGTTGTTCTCCAATCATCACTGGTGAAGCATCATTTTGAAGCAATCGGATTCCAATTAACACCAAAACAATCACCAATCCAGCAATGGCGACAATTGCCCAGAGATTAACTGTTTTGTGATCTTTTACAGTGGATTCTGACATTATCAGTCCAATTTTCTCAGGTCACGATCAACCAGTTCAAGATAGGGATCATCTATGTCCAAATCCCCGGTTGTGCGTTGTTTTTGTGGTTGTCTTCGCAATTTCGATAGCAGGATTATTAACCCCAGCAGAATCAATGCTGGTGGTGCCAGGTACAGCACCCAGTTCAAACCACGAGCTGGCGGTGCACCTAAAACCCGATCACCGTATTGAGCAACAAAGTAATCCGTAATCTCACGCTCTGACCAACCCAGGGCAAGCTGCTCTCGAATCAAGTCTCGCCAGGTCTGGCAAGCTTCCAAGGGACAGACATCTAGAGAGACATTATCACAAATCGGGCAATAAAGCTGGCTGGCAACCCGGTTGACATCGTCGTCGGAAGGTTCTGGCATTTGTGCCCTAGCACTCCCAACTGTTGTTAATGAAAGCAACAACGTTATCAATCCAACGAACACGCACAGAAAAAATCTACCAAGGATATTCTTTTGCGACATCATAACCAATCATCATTTTCTACGAATTGAAAATAAGCATACCATATCTGCATCAAAACAAACTGATGTTCAAGCCGTCGTGATGATTAAAACACATAATCCACTGGAGAATACTCTATATACCACAAAGCCCCGAAGCAGTTAATTGTTCGGGGCTTTGAAAAAGACGAATATGATGTGCTTAGCTGGCTGCTACAGGTCCCACATATCGAGCACTGCCAAATCCAAGTATCAAAATAAAGATCGGGTTCAAGAAGATCAACCCCAGGGCAAAGCCAGCGCCTTTACCAAAAGCTTTGGCAAGATCAAACCATAAAATGAAAATAAATATCACATTTACCAAGGGAATCAGGAACATGATCAGCCACCATATTGGTCGGCCAACAATTTCAAGCAGCACATATAAATTATAGATCGGGATTAACACTGCCCAACCAGGTTTTCCGGCTTTGCTAAAAATCTTCCACATGGCGATTAAGACAACCAAACCACCCACCAATCCCAACAGGGCACCGCCCAAGCCTACGATTAATGCAACCCCTTCGCCAATTAATTCAGTGAGATCGTTCGGATCCAGCGCCTGTAAGAAAAACGGTAAATATTGAAACATGAGCCTATCCTTTCCAGTTAAATACCAATAAGTAAATTTACCTTTTTCATTTTATACACAGACTGCTTTTTTGTCAAATTTTTATTGTATTTTAAAGGCGTTTATCGTATTTTAAAATTTACAGGTGGCTCAAATGAAGCCCAAATGCCTGAAAGGGTTGATTAGTTTGCTCAATACATCATAATCTGCTGCCGATTGATGCCATGTCAATGCCAGCAGATTAAGAGGGCAACGCACACCACCCTGGTCTGTACTCTGGTAAATAAAAACCGCCATTAAACGATCGCCCTTATTATGGCCGCTGACCGTTTAATGGCGGTTTTGAGATGTACGGGCTGAAAAGCTTGTTCTAGACTCCGTCCGTAAAGAGTTGAATAATCATCTTCAATAAACAACCAATACGGTATAGCGATTTTAAGCTCTATTCGTCTATAGTTGTGTAAGCATCTGGTACAGGGTGCCTCCCAGACCAAACCACCCGACGGAAGTAGGTTGGATCGGTGTTGCCTTCTGAATTGATCAAAAGCACTTCAGAATCACGGCCTAATCCGAGATATTCACGTAAGGGGGCACATTCAGGCCGCTGCATAATGAACATCAAAGCGCCCAAGCTAGCCGCGCCTGATTCCCCGGATACCACAAAGGGGTCCCCAGCCAGCGGCACACCGTACACACGCATCCCCTTGGCTGCCACATAGTCCGGGCACTTAACAAAAGCATCTGCAGTATCCCACAAAATCCGCCATGCCTGGGGATTTGGATCCCCACATGCCAAGCCCGCCATGATCGTATCCAGATCACCGCTAAAACTGTAAGGTTCGCCGTCCCCAATTTCAGCAGACTTGAACAAGCAAGCCGCTTTATCCGGTTCTACCACGACGGACCTCGGACGGCCAGCACCGAACAATTGGGCATAAAACCCAGTGTGGCAGCAGCTAATGAACCAACACCCGCCTGGGCAAAAACGTGGCTGGGTTTAATAATGCCCTGGGCTGCCAGCTGTTCTTGTGCTTCAGCAAACATGGTCGTATAACCCTGCATAACCCACCGGGGCACATCCTCATACCCTGGCCAGGATGTATCAGAGATAACTTGCCAGCCATTCTTTTGTGCATCTTCGTTCACCTGTCGGACAGCATCATCATAAGTCCCTGTGATCACCACCACCCTGGCTCCATTGCTCTCAATGGCCTCGATGCGTGCTTGGGAAGTTTTGTGATGGACATAAATGATGGATTTGAACCCCAGCCGTTTCGCTGACCAGGCCACACCCCGCCCGTGGTTGCCGTCTGTAGCAGCTGCGAAGGTTAAATCCCCCAATTTTTCCTTCACCATCGCCATCCCCTCAGGGGAAAAGATATCCAGCTCATCAACGCCTAAGGCTGATTTGACAAAGCTGTAAATCGCAAAGGAACCGCCCAAGACTTTGAAAGAGCTCAAGCTGAGGCGAAAGGATTCGTCCTTAACCCAAACACCTCCCAGCCCAAGCAAGGCAGCCAGTCGGGGCAGGCTCTTAAGCGGGCTAACCTGGTAACCCGGTATGCGTCTGTGGAACGCCCGCGTCATACGGGCAATCCCTGCTGGGAAAAATTCATCTACGGATTGGCTTTGTTCGATCGTTCGAGCACGTGGATTTTCAATCCAGGTAATCGGTGCAGTATCTGTCATGTTGACCTCCAGAAATTTAATTGTCAGACAAATTATAACCCCTTTATCAATGCTTGGTATAAGTCTTTCGTCATATTTTTCTCAGCAGAATCGCGCTAGTCTAATGTTTTCTGTCTGCGTGCGTTTTGCAGGCGCTTCAGAGGTTGTTTGAGCTTAAGCCAAGGAAACCTAATCTACGATTCTCACCCCCAAAGAAATTGTTTTCGATATCCATTTCAACGTTCAGCGGTGTCTTGCCATACACCCTCTAAAGGTATAGGCAAACCGCATCATCGTCTATGTTTATTTATTGGGGATCTTCTTTCCACGCTCGATGTATTTTTTAAGCGGTTCGAACCAGGTAGCAGAGCGATAACAGCCCCAGCGGTTAACACACCTGTACCAACCCATAACCAAGAAACCAGCGGGTTATAAAAGACCCGAAAGGTTGCTTCATCCTGTGTTATCGGGCGCCAGTCAATCAAAACAGCATATAAGTCCCCAGCCAGGTTGCTCTTCAAGCCTGGTTGTGTGATGGCCATACCCATATTTAGGAAAACATCCCGCTGTGGATAAAGCGCACCGATTGGTTTCCCGTTCTGAGAGAGGGCTAACACGGCCTCAGTAATGAACACCCCATCTGCAGCATCATAATTTTCAATCCCATCAAACCTGAAGGTATAGCCCAGAATTTCAACGTGTTCACCAAGGGCAAGCGTAACCTGGGTTTCCTGCTGCAAGCCCTCAATCCCAATGATGCCAATGCTCATGATTACAAATCCCAGGTGCACCAGTATCCCGCCGTAACGCCGGTGATTACGTCGAATAGGCGCCCACAGGGCAGACAATAACCCCTGCTGGCTGCGCTGATTAAATTTGAACACCCTTTGAACATAATCCAAAACCATAACCAGGATGCTGAAAC
>SL_3KL_010_SEDDRAFT_10003515_pt1 | contig 14220 bp, 12 predicted proteins | sample SodLakKL_010_SED_2_FD_10381 | JGI IMG/M metagenome (IMG submission 10381)
CTTCAGCATGGACAACAAACCCTTCCCACCGGTAAAGACAAGGCTCGTCAGCTTTGATCATGCAGGAGATATGCCCTCGTGGGGCGATGTCATTGCAGGCAATATGAATGCCATGCCCGTTACTGTGTTCACATCTCTGGATGATCCAACCGGCATCGATGCATTTACAGATGATATTGGATTTAGCGTTTATCCGAATCCTGCCACTGACCGATTATGGGTGGAACTTACCATCCGTCAGCCGGAACGGGCTGTTGTATCCCTGATCAATGCACACGGACAAGTTGTGGAAACAAGGGAGTATGGAGAAGCCGGCCCGGGTAAAATATACTTCAATCTGAAAGGATTGTCGCCCGGCCTTTATATGGTCAGGTTAACGCATGGCCATCATTTCCATATCGAGAAGATCATATTGAATTAACCTGGGGAAAACAGCACTCCATCCATGCCTGTTTCATCGAAATAGCCTAATGCATTATTGTGTGCGGGAGGAATACAGGTTTGCAGGATTGGTCACTATGCCCCTCTTTGCATATAAATCCTGCCACGACTGTAACCAGACACACGGGCGGATGATCCATGCTTGGTAAATTTCATGATACTGCTTGAATAAAAAACAAAATCTAATCCAATGAAAAGCAGGTATTCTTTAAACTTAGGCAGGCCTTTTGGTATAAAGGTATCAGTGCACTGGACATTTTCCCTTTTGATTGCATGGATTGTACTGATCAGCGTGAGCCAGGGCTTGGGGATAACCCAAATATTGATGCATGTGCTCTTTGTTCTGGCCCTGTTTGTTTGCGTGGTGTTGCACGAACTGGGACACTCCCTTGCAGCCATCAGGCTCGGCGGTGAAGTGGACAGCATCACCCTGTTGCCCATTGGTGGCATGGCGCATATGTCTAAGATGCCTGAAAAACCCAGGGATGAATTTTTGGTATCGGCAGCAGGTCCGCTGGTAAACGTTGCCATCGCAATCATTCTGTGGATATACCTTGTTTATCTGCATCCGAAGGGTGTAGGGGAAATGGAGTTTGAAGCCGTTACCGCGGCGAATTTCCCTTTGATGTTGTTGGCAGCCAATCTTTTCATCGTTGCATTTAACCTGATACCCGCATTTCCCATGGACGGGGGCCGTTTGTTCCGGTCGGCCCTGTCGATCAAAATGAGCCGGCTAAAAGCCACGCGGATCGCCAAAGACATAGGGCAGGTATTTGCCATCTTCTTTATTATCGCCGGACTGTTCATTAATCCTTTCCTTATCATCATCGGTTTTTTCATCCTGCTTGGCGCCAAAGGTGAATATGAGATGATAAAATACCAGGATGTGTTGAAGAACTATACGGTAAAAGACATTGTTAAAACGGAATTTGCCGAACTGGACGAAGATGACACCCTGGGGAAAGCGGCTGAGAAGCTGGTTCAGATCTCTGATAATGGCTTTGTGATCAGGTCGGAGGGAGATTATGCGGGAATATTGACGAAGAATGACCTGATCAATGGTTTGAACGCACATGGCAGGGAAACCAAGATCAAAGATGTGATGCGCAAAGAGATTGAGGCTGTTCATACTGACACCCCCCTTTTTGAGGTCTTTCAGGACATGCAAAAAAACCGCAACCATTTGTTACCGGTAATTGTTGATGATGAGTTTATGGGGGTCCTGGACATCGAAAACCTCAATGAGTTCTTTTTAATCAGGAAAGCCACGCAAAAAATATGAACCTTGTTTATAGAGCATGGAAACAAAATACAGGACAAAGCCGATGCGTATTCTGATCGTGGATGATGAGAAGACAGCGCACCAATTATATAAGCTGATGCTCATAACCGAAGGTCATACCTTTTTTCACGCCCATAACGGTCAGGAGGCAGTGGAGATCTTTACCAGCAACCCGGACATCGATTTGATCCTGATGGACATCAGGATGCCTGTAATGAATGGATACGTGGCTGCAAAGAAGATCAGGAAGCTGAATGAAGAGGTGATAATTTTCGCACAGACAGCGTTTGATCTGGCAGAAGACAAAAGGAAGGCTTTGGAGGCCGGATGCAATGATCATTTGGCAAAGCCCTTTGACAGTCGGGTGCTCCGAAAAAAAATTGCTCAATATTTCAAATCGTCCCGGTCCGCTACCTCATCAGCAGGGTTTTAACAAAGCCATCTCCTTTCAGCAGACCAAAATACCCCTGTTTTACGCTCTCTTCGTTGTATTCTTTAACATCATCAGGTTGAACGTCCGGATGGAAGATCATAAAAGGTACCGGGTCATGTGTATGCGTGCGCAGTTCGCAGGGTGTGGGATGATCGGGCAGGATGGCGATGGACACCGCTTCATTCATCGTTAGGGTTTCTTCAACAATGGTTTTCACCACACGTTGATCAAGATATTCAAGGGTTTGTACCTTAAGGTCTGCATCGCCCTCATGGCCTGCCTCATCGCTGGCTTCAATGTGCAGGTATACCAGGTCAACTTCTTTAAGGGCATCCAGGGCGGCTCTGGCTTTGCCTTCGTAATTGGTATCGAACAGACCCGTTGATCCCGGGACCTTAACGGGCTTGAAGCCGGCATAGGCACCAATGCCATAGATCAGGTCAACGGCAGATATGACAGCGCCTGTCTTGCCGTAAAGCTCCTTAAAAGTTTTCATATTGGGCCTGTATCCGGGCGACCAGAACCAAACCGCGTTGGCGGCATCCTTGCCGGCGGCCAATCTTTTTTTGTTGACGGGGTGGGAAGATAACAGCGTCCGGGATTTCATGATCAGGTCATTGAGCATCGTCGCCGTTGCATCCCCTTCAGGATTTTTGCTTTTCACCATTACGTCCCTGTACTTTTTTCCAGGCACGTCATGTGGGGGGGTGCACTCAACCTGGTCAGAACCCTTTTTCACCACGAAAAGATGACGGTAGCTGACACCCGGATAAAAAAGACAGTCCTCGTCGGACAAATTATCATTCAGGAAGTTGACCAGCTCATGGGATTCCTCCGTTGAAATATGTCCCGCGCTATGGTTTTTGATCCTTCCGGCATCATCAATGCATATCAGGTTGCAACGCATGGCCAGGTCATCGTCCCTGAGGTCAACGCCCATGCTGGCCGCTTCCAGCACTCCCCTGCCCTGGTAAACTTCATGAACATTATAGCCCAGCACCGCCATGTTGGCGATCTCACTACCCGGAGGCATGTCATCAGGCACGGTCTTGAGCAGTCCGCACCGGCTCCGTGCACACAATGCATCAATATTCGGGATGTTGGCAGCCATCAGCGGCGTCCTCCCGCCAAGCTTTTCAATGGGATAATCAGAACAACCGTCAGCAAGGATAATGATGTACTTCATAGAATATTTTTTTCGATTCGATCATCTCGGTTCATCTGCACTTTAACGCATCCCTGTAAGGTGCTTTTTGAAATCCTCATATTGGTGTTTCAGAAATCCGTATTTCTCTTCCTTGTCTTCCAGACCCTGCAGGCTTGGTGGCAGGTCGGGGTCGAATTTCAGGATCTCCTGTATCTGTTCGGGAAATTTTGCCGGATGGGCTGTTTCCAGGACCACAAACAGTTGGTCTTTATCCATTCCCTCGTTCATTGCCAGATATTTTTGCAATCCAGCCCATCCCACTGCGCCATGGGGTTCCAGCAGCAGGCGGTGAGCATGCCATGCATCGGCAATGCACTGCCTGGTTTCGGCATCTGTTATGGAGAAAGCAACCATATCCTTTCGCATCGCTATCATATCCGGTATCTTTTCTATCCTCCCTTTTTCGTCCATCACGCCGCCATAAAGGGCCACAAGCCTTGAGAGGTTGCTGGGGTGGCCCACATTCATGGCACTGGAGATGCAGTTCTTAGACGGCTCAATCTTTTGGTATTCACCTGTATTCAGAAAGACAGGAAACTCATCGTTCTCGTTCACGGCAATACCCATTTGCCGGACAGGCAGGCCCATTTCCCGGGCAATCATCCCTCCCATCATATCCCCGAAATTGCCCGAAGGCACCAAGAATATAGCCTGCTCGTCGGTGTTTTTCCGCAGTTGCGACCAGGCGAAGAAATAATACACTGCTTGTGGCAGCAATCTGCCGATGTTGATGGAGTTGGCAGAAGAGAGGTTCAGTGTGGCAAGATCAGGGTCCGCAAAGGCACGCTTCACCATGGCCTGGCAGTCGTCGAACTTGCCATCGACGGCGATCACTTCCACATTCTTTCCCAGGGTGGTCATCTGCTTGCGCTGCCGCACTGTGACCTCTTTTTCTGGGAACAGGATGAGTACCCTGATGTTGTCGAGTCCGTAGAAAGCATTTGCAATGGCACTTCCGGTATCTCCTGAGGTGGCGGTCAGGATCAGCAGATCTCTTTTCTCTTTCATGAGAAAATGGTTCATCAGCCGGCCCATCATACGTGCCGCAAAGTCCTTGAAGGAGGCTGTAGGCCCCTGGTCGAGACGCATAACATATTTCCGGTCGCAGACGTGTTCCAGCGGCACACTGTAATCATATGCATCGTTCACCAGGAGGCGCAGAATATCTGCCGGCACTTCATGTTTCAGAAAGGCATGCAAAACCACAAAAGCCACCTCGGGATAACGCATCTTTGAAAACGCGTCCATTGTGCTTTTTTCCAGGACAGGGAAACAGTCAGGCATATAAAGTCCCTTGTCGGGAGCCTGCCCTTTAAGCAAGGCTTTTTTAAAGGATACAGCGGGCGCTTTAAGATTTGTAGAATAATATTTGATTGCCTCCATTGGCGTTTGAATGTTGATTTTTTTTTAAAAAAGACTTCATTGACTGACGGGCTGTATGCCATCACATTGGGTGCCGTTTATCCGATCCTGGCAGACGAAGCGCCTCCGGCCGAGAACTCAGGAAAGGTCACGGTGACCTTATTGCCATCAAGCACTGACAATGCCTGGTCGAGATCGGCGATGATGTCGTCGGGATGTTCTAATCCGACGCACAACCTTACGAGGTTTGGGGGTATGCTCGCCAGTTTGCGCCCTTCTTCACCTTGCTGGGAGTGTGTCGAAATGGCCGGGATGGTTGCTACCGATTTGATGCGTCCCAGGTCTGTGGCGCGCCATATACGCTGCATGGCGTCAAAAACTTTACGCGTGTTGGCAGGTCCGCCGTTAACGCGGAACGACATCAGATGTCCGTACCGGTTTTGCGGCGCCCCATATTGCTCGTCGTACTCTGCATCAACAAGGAACATGTATTGCTTTGCCAGGGGATGCAAGTGGTGTTCTTCGAGGCCGAGATAATCGACGCCCTCTATGTGTTTATGCTGTTTCAGGAACCGGGCAACCTTCATGGTGCTTCGGCTGGCGATGTCCATACGGTGGCGGATGGTCCGGATATCGTTGAGCGCCAGGATGGCGTTCATCGGGGAGATGTTGGGTCCGTTGTCGCGGTTGGGCATCTGTTTAAGGTAGGCACAGAAGTCGGCTTTCATCTCCGGATTGTCAATGTTGGTGGTGATGCCCTTCCGTGCGATCACAGCACCTGCTATCCCAAAACCACTGGTGAACAACGATTTGGTGACAGACTGCACCACGATGTCGGCGCCGTAAGCAAGGGGCCTCAGCAAGGCGGGTGTGGCCACAGTGGAATCAAAAATGGCCGGGATGCCATACTTGTGGGCCAAGTCCACGATCTTTTTCACATCAAAAAATGCCTGCGACGGGTTGCTGGGCATCTCACCATACAGAAAGCGGGTGTTTTCATCTATTTGCGACTCCCACTCACCCATATCCGTGCTGTCGATGATGCGTCGCCACTGGATGTTGCGTTCCTGTTCCTTGCGGATGGCAAACTGCTGGAACGTACCCCCATACACCTGGCAAGTGGCCACAAAGTTCATCGGGCTGTTGGGGCGCCTGGGGTCTTCCACCAGGAATTGGTCGACGGCACACTGTATGGCCGCCATGCCCGACGCGGTAGCAATACAGGACGCATCCACATCAGTGCCATAAGCCTCCAGCAGGGCAAGCACACCTTCCATATAGTAAATACTGGGGTTGGCAATGCGGGCATAACACCAGGTGGGAATCTGGTAACCCAGGGCGGCTTCCATCTCGTCCGAATCGCGGTAGGTCTGCGAGGTCGACATGTAGATGGGCTCAATAATGGAGCCCTGGTTGAAGTCCAGTGCCTCCTGCATGGAATACACACCGTGCACAGCAATGGTGTCGAAACGGCATTGTTTCATCTTTCTGATGCTCTCTGCATGCCATTGCAAGGCACGTGCAGCTGCTTGTTTGTAATAATCAACGCCTTTGGATGTCATGATATGTTGGGTTAATGAGTAATGATTGTTATATGGGCGAAATATAGTAAAAACTTTGTGAACAGCTTGCAAAATATACAAATATGAAAAGCGTATTCAAATAAAACACAATCAAACAATCACCGTGCGATTCTTGTTTATACATTCTGAATAAGCCATATCTTTATCAATTATTTGCCATTCGATTATAATAACATTTCTAATATGATTAGTTCCCGGCGACACGCATGGGTTTTAAGGACGCTTAACCTCTTTCTCCTACTTCCCTTTTTTATTCTTTCATCCTGTGAAGAAAATGAAAATGTTTTTTTCGTCCCGGCAGATACTGAAGATCAATATGAGATCCATTTCATCGATGTTGGCCAGGGGGATGCCATTTTCATTTCGACTCCTGACAAGAACCTGCTGGTTGACGGCGGGCGGCATGACAGCAATATTACTGATTATTTGCTGTCTCTGGACATCGAGAAGATTGACTTCGTTATAGCCACCCACCCCCATGCCGACCATATCGCCGGACTGATTAATGTTTTTTATGATTTTGACATTGGCGAGGTGCTTGATCCGGGCGTGGTTCACACAACCTATACGTTCAATCAGTATCTATCAACCATTGAAGTATATGATATCCCGTTTACCATCGGAAGAAAAGGGATGGAAAGGGTTCTTTCAGAGCACGCATTCTTTAAACTTCTTCATCCGGTCAACCCAAGTGACGACCACCTGAACAACGCCTCCATCGTTGCCCATGTTACCCTGGGCGAAGTGACGGTTTTGCTGACCGGAGATCTTGAAAAAGAGGGTGAGGCAGAAGTGCTGCAGGAGCCTCATTTGCTGGCCAGCGACATCCTGAAGGTCGGGCACCATGGCAGCAATACCAGTTCCACCATGCCATTCCTTGAAGCGGTCGACCCTGATGTCAGTGTCATCCAATGTGGCCAGGACAATCCTTACGGGCACCCGCACGGCCCTGTGCTCGAGCGGTTGGCGGCAATAGGTACGGATGTTTACCGGACCGACATCCACGGCCATATTGTGATTGAAACGGATGGTGAGGAATACACTGTCCATACCGAGTAAAGCTGAGATCTGCAGTGACTGCACCTGGGCTTTTGGAAGCTAGGGTTTCGGATGAGGGCAAATGTCAAACATATTTTCAGAGGCTGCAACCAAACTAAAAAAAAATGAAGGGAGTTGTTGACAGGATTGTTGAGAACATTGCGGTTGTTATCATTGAGGATCAGGGGGTTGTATTGAACATCCCCATAGAGGATCTGCCTGAGGGAACCCATGAAGGGACCTGGCTGACGGTCGGGTTTTCCATCGATGAGGGGCAGACCTCTGACATGTATGAAAAAAACAAGGGTTTGCTCGAAAGACTGATCGGCCGGTGGAAACGTTTTCCGAAAAATGCGGCAAGGTGAGTCCTGTTTTTTCTGTTGTCTGTATGTCAATTGAAAATTGTCGAGTACCTTTGATAGTGGCTACCTGTGCAGGCAGGTAGCGGAAAGCTTATCGTTCGTCACATGGTAACAACACGACGTTTCCCTTGGGTAGGGTTATTCATGGCCCTGGCCATGTTCTTTATTGTATTCTTTAGTTTCCGTATTATCCAGCCGCCGGCCGTTGTTCCCGCTGATGCACCCGACAGCCTTTTCTCTGCGGAGCGTGCTGCTGCCCATTTGCCCTACATTGCCTCTGTGCCAAATCCCATCGGTACCCGGGCCAACGAAGAGGTTGGCCGTTATCTTATGGGGCAACTGGAAGGGATGGGCCTGGCGCCTGAGCTTCATCACACCAAGGTTTACTATGCTCAGCGTGCAGCGACCCTTAAGAATGTGCTGGCCAGGATCCCCGGAAGCGGAAACGGGCAGGCGATCCTGTTCATGGGCCATTATGACACCGTAATGGATGCTCCTGGGGCATCCGATAATGGTGCGGCGGTCATTGCCTTGCTAGAGGTGATCAGGATGCTTCAGCACCATCCGCCGCTGGATAACGACCTGATCTTCTTGTTCTCCGACGGTGAAGAGATGGGGTTGCTGGGTGCCCGCGCTTTTATGGAACACCCATGGGCTCAAGATGTTGCCGTGGTAATCAACCTGGAAGCCATGGGTACCACCGGACAAAGCATCATGTTCGAGACAGGGGCAAACAACCTGAGGGCCATCAGAGAATTTGCCAGAGCAGCACCCTATCCTACGGGCAACTCGTTGAGTGTGGAAATATACAATCGCATGCCCAACGCCACCGATTTCGATATCTTCAAAAATGAGGGATATCAGGGCTTGAACTTCGCATACATAGGCAACAGCTTCGACTACCACACCGGCGGAGACAATATTAAAAACACTGACCTGCGGTCTGTTCAACATCATGGTTCACACGCTGCAGCCCTGGCTCTTCACCTGGGCAATGGCTCTCCTGACCTGCAGGCCGATGAAAATGCAGTGTATTTCAACACCATTGGTTATGGCTTTGCAAGCTACCCTTACAGCCGGGTGCCTGTAATCACCCTGCTTGTGTTTCTCACGGCCGCAAGTATTTTCGCACTGGGTATACACAAAGGACGGATCAGACCACTGAGGATGCTTTATGGCTTTGTTGCATTTTGCATCCACCTGGTAATACTCTATGTGGTTTTCAATGCTTTGTTCCAGGTCGTGGGATCTTATTATCCGGGCAACAACATTCGTCTGATTGAATACCATCAGCAAGGCATCCTTCTCGGATCTGCTTTGCTTGCCGTGGCTTTCTCCGCGGCCTATTACAGCATGATGATGCGGGGGACCAGATTGTGGCAACTGCTGTCGCTGTTGACCTTTATCATGCTGCTGCTATGGTGGAGCGGGGAAATTTCCATATTAAAGATCTCTACCGGTGTGGGCATCACAGCCTGGTTGTATTTTGCCCACCGCAAGCCGTCCTGCTACCAAGACCTTTCGGCCGGGGCTGTGGCCGTTTGGGTTCTTCTGATGGTTTTGGCAGCATTCATGGTGCCAGGTGCCAGTTACCTGTTTACCTGGCCCCTGCTGTTCAGCCTGGTACCCCTGGGAGTCACATTTTACCGGAAATCAAAAAAAGGGCAAGGGGCGTTGCAGGGTCTTGTGTGGGTTGTCTTTGCCATTCCTGTCCTAGCCTGGTTTTCTGTGATCATGCATTTGTTTCAGCTGGCAATGGGGGTGCAGGTGGCAGGCATCACGATGATCTTTGCGGGCCTTGCGATGGGTTTGCTGATACCGCACATACACATGATGACCCGTGCACAGCCATGGCTCATCCCGGGCATTGTCTTTCTGTCCGGACTTTTTTTTCTTCTGAGCAATATAGCCGGACTGACTTATGATGAGCGTCACCGAAAGCAAAGCAACATCATGTATGCCACCGATGCTGAAACAGGCAATTCTTACTGGATCAGCCCCCGGGCCCGGAAGCCTGACCCGTGGACAGTGCAGTTCCTGACCGAACACCCGGACACTCTAAGCCTGGACAGGTTTTTTCCAGGTCTTACCGGCGGTGCACTGGCAAAACAAAGCAAGGGCCCTCCCCTGGCAACTCCCTCATTGCATGTAATGGCCGACAGCCTCAAAAACGGGGAGCGCATGCTAAGGCTCCACGTGCAAGCCGAAAGAAACATATCCCGGATGACTTTCTATTTTAACACGGGGGACCGTGAGCTTGCACTCCGGGTCGGAGAGTTGGAAAGGTACAATCTTCCCTCCTACCGCGATGATGACTGGCGCATGTTTACCTATTTTGCTCCGCCGGAAGAGGGGGTCACAGTGACTGTTTACACCCATCCGGACCAGCAAATCAACCTTCGCCTTAACACACACGATGATAGTGGTATCCAAGGTATTGCAGGTTATACAGAGCGACCATCGTATATGATGTCGTGGGGAGACCAGTCCTTAACAACCAATTTCTTCCAATTTTGAGTAACCCTGATATACATGAATTTTTTTATGTGTTTATAACTCCTTCCCGTCTCCGGTTTTCTGTCATCAGTCATTATGGCCTGCTTGCAGATGGCATCCCCTGCTGAAGTGGCCTTGTTTTTGACGCAGATCCATCAAATGCAGATGGTGTGTTGCCAGGATTGCATTTAAAAAAAGCATTGTACCTTTAAGCCTGTATTTTGTAAATGGCAAATGGCAAGATGATGGGGTGGTCATTTATAAGGGCAATGTTCTTTTATCTGTGATTCCAACCCAGTCATTGTTTAAACCGTCTGTTTGAATACAAGATCAGAGATTCATGAAAAACCATCAAATATCTGGGAGATCCCGGAAATATTGGCTTGTAGGTGTTATTGGGTCTGCTGTCCTGTTCATGTTTTCCTGTGAAAGAATAATTGACACACCCAAGGATAAACTTCCCGCTGAGCTACAATTTGAATTCAGCTTACAGGAATATTCTCTTACGGAAGACAAGCAGGGTGCTTCGAATTTTTCCATTGACAGGGGCCAGCTCGTTCTGGAGAATATTGAGTTTGATGGCAGGCGACAACAGGCTGCGCAGAGCATCTATTTTATTTCTGATTTTCCTGACCCCCTGTCCATTGATCTGGTGCCACAGGGTTATCAGGCAGATTTTCACTTTGAGATTCCACAAGGAATATATGATATGATAGAAATGACGTTTCATCTGGGGGCTGACCAACACGCGTCCCTGGTAATGGAAGGCCAGTTTCGTAGGGGCAATCTCGAACCTGTCGCTGTACGTTTTGAATACACATACAGGGAGCAGATACGTGTCCGGGCCACACCGGGTGACAACCAGGATAATATCATTTTTTCAAAGGAAGAACCATCCACCGCAAACGTTGAACTCAACACAGGGTCCCTGCTGCGCCTGGTAAACTTCGGTATGCTTGTTCAAGCCGAAGTGATAGAGGTAGACGGTCAGGATGTTATCTTTATCGATGGGAGTACCAATACCGGCTTATTCAACAGCATTTCGGCCAGGTTAAACAATGCGTTTACTTTGGTTATTGAATAATAAATGGAGAGAGATCTGTATACAGAAGAGGAGATTGTCAGGGGTTGTATTGAAAACGACCGTCATTTTCAGGAAATATTATACCGCATGCATGCCCGGAAGATGTATGGGGTCTGCATGGGGTATGCCGGTGGCCGGCCCCTGGCGCAGGATATGCTACAGGAGGCTTTTGTCAAGGTTTTTCGAAATATAAGGCAATATGGGGGCAAGGGGTCGCTGGAGGGATGGATCCGGAGAATCGTCATCAATACGGCCATTGACCATCTGCGCAAAGAAAACCATAACATGTACCTGTTCAATGAAGACATCACGGAGAATCAGCACAGAATGGCCGATGAAACAATGTCGGTCATGGAAACAAAAGATATCTTGGCGCAGATAGCCAAATTACCCGAGGGGGCGCGGATCATTTTTAATTTGTACGCAGTTGAGGGTTTCAGTCACAATGAAATTGCGGCTCGCCTGCACATCAGTGCCGGGACATCCAAGTCACAGTTCAGCAGGGCACGAAAGTTGTTGCAGGGATGGCTTCAGCAAACGAACGTTTGAGTCATGCATTTTGAAAGATGGTATAAGCAATGGATAGAGGGCAATGCCGAATCCCCTCCTGAGAAAGTCTGGGAGGAGATCCAGGATTCATTGGATATAGACCTTGTATGGCACCAGGTTAGTGGTGGGCTGGACAGATCAGCAAAAAAACGCAAGCCTCTTTATTGGGTTGTGGCAGCATCTTTTTTGCTTCTGATAGGTTCTGCAGGCTTGATCACTTATTTTTTCCCTGTCACCTTTCTTCCCACACACGTCACCGACGTGCAGCCTGTTCTTCATCGTACGGTCCCCGATGATATGCCGTCAATTTTAGGCCGTGAAACAGCTTTGCCGGCCAGGGGGCCTACCCCGCTATCTTTGAATGTCCGTGCAAGTTTTCCGGTGCAGGGCCTGCGCCCTGGATACCCCTTTGAAAGTGCCCCTACGGGCCTTCCATATATAACGGCTGCTACCGGCGAGGCCTTTCCCGTTACGACACCAACAATGGACAGTGAAACCGGCATACACCCAATCATTAAAATATCTGCCAAAGAACAAACAGGCATCAACCTTGCTTACGTCCCAGGGTCCGAAAAGCCACAGCAGTCCGGTTATTTTGCAGGAATTTCCGCACAACTGGCCAACACATGGGTTCGCAATGAAAAGACATCTGCAGGTTTGCAAAGTGGGTCACTCACCGACACAAGGCCTTCCTTTGGCAACTCCATAGGTCTCATTGCAGGCAGAACGATATCCGAAAACCTGGTTCTGCATGTTGGCTTTGATATCATTTCTCAAAAAAGACAGGCTTACAATGAATACCTGCGTGGCCAGTATGTGGCAACGAGTCTCGAAATGGATTATACCAAGTTGTCTTTTATGGCGGGCTATAAACTGCACGCAGACCTTCCCCATTGGACATTCTTCGGGGTTTATGCCGGTTATCTGCAGAATGCGAAAAGCAATATTAACGGTTGGGCCGAGCCGGTCAGCGAAAATTTTACCACAATGGATTACGGGGTCATTGCGGGTTACGAATATTATCATTCCCTTGGGGGACATTGGCAGTTGGGTACGGGAATATTTGCCAATTACGGGTTGACAAATATTTATACGGGTGACGGATTAATCCCGGTCCATTTGAATAAGACGAAGCTTCTTTCCTTTCAGCTGGGCATATCCCTGAGATATTCGGTGTTTTGAAAACTTCTTTTTTTAATCCTCTTTCCATCCTTATTGACAAAATATTCGTCATAAGGATGTTATGATCAATCTATGTTGCACCATAAACCTGAAAGACATGTATCGGATCGGCAGGATTGTCCTGATATTTTTATTTTGCTTATTTGGAGTTACGGCATGTGGTCCCGACCCGGATCCTGTTGAAACGGGCCGCCTGAATCTGTACCTTACTGATGCTCCGCTCGACACAGAAGGGATTGTGGGGGTGTATATCACGATCATGGAGATTCATTATCACACCAGGGCAAATACATGGGAGGCATTTGAAGAATTTGAGGGACCGGTAACGGTGAATCTGTTGGACCTTCTGAGGGGGGAAACCAAATTNCTTGGGTCTTTCGAAATGCTTCCCGGTCATTATACCCAGTTGCGGTTTATGCTGGATGCCAAAGAACTTGGGCAAGGGCCTCCGACGAACCCAGGCTGTTACATTGAGTTTGATGACGGNTCCACCCGGCCATTGTTTGTGCCCAGCGGATCGCAATCAGGCTTCAAGGGTATAGGGCCGTTCTCTGTCCCTTTGAATGGCGTGGTAGATGTCACTGCAGATTTCGATGTGCGGCGTTCAATCGTGGTGGCAGGCCAATCCGGCATATATATCCTGAAACCGGTGATAAGACTGGTTGTCAACGATCAGGCTGGCAGGATCGTCGGAAATGTGTTTAATATCCCTGAAGATACCGGGATCGTTATATATGCATATGAGTCAGGTGATTACACCGAAGATGAAGCAGCAGATCCTGTTGGTGATGAAGGGCGCTTTCCCGGTGCCATCAACAGTGACATGGTTTGTGAAAACAACAAGTATCATCTCGACTTTCTTGCCGAGGGGATGTATGACCTGGTGGTAACCTCCACCATCGATGGGGTGTTCCAGGAAGTAGTTGGGACAGTCGAAGGTATAGCGGTCAGTGCAGGGCAGACCACCAACCATCCTATTGACCTGCTTGAGCTGAGCCCGTAAAACATTCATCTCTTCTTCAATGGTCCGGATGCCAGCAATGTCAAAATTATCTGCCGGCATATCGGCCATGCTTTCAAAAAGGAAGGCTGGCAATGCTGGTCCGGCGGCGATGTACTTTTTCTTTGGCTCCCATCCAAAGAAAAAGCTACCAAAAAGAAAGATCACCGCTTCTGATGCATCTGCTAAAAACCACGGCCC
>SL_3KL_010_SEDDRAFT_10003516_pt1 | contig 14215 bp, 6 predicted proteins | sample SodLakKL_010_SED_2_FD_10381 | JGI IMG/M metagenome (IMG submission 10381)
GCGGTGGACAAGGTACCGGTACACTTGCTGATATAAATATGGATGAAGTGGCAAGTATCGACTTTTTGAAAGGTCCTGCTGCTGCAGCACTCTACGGTACAAGTGGTTCCAACGGGGTGGTTTTAATTACCACAAAGCGTGGGCAAGGTGCTCCCGGACAAGGAATTGTTAATGTAGATGTACGAACATCACAAGGGACAAGCGAATTTAACCGTGAGAGCCAAACAGAGCAATTCGGTTCTACAGATGCAATAAATGAAATATTCAGATCAGGTCGACTAGATCACCGATCGGTGAGTGTTTCAGGTGGTACGGAGTTTATCCGCTTTAATACCTCGATTGATGAGCGTCTTGAAGAAGGCATTATGAACCGTAACTATATGGATCGCCGGAACTTTCGTGCTAACTTTGATGCATTGCCACGAGAAGATCTAACCCTTAGCGTTAGTGCCGGTTATGCATGGAACGAAGTTCAACTGCCGGATAATGATAACAACGTTATTGGTTACCTCGGTAATACTGTACTTGCAGGTCCGGGTGTGAACGAGGACGGAGATCTTGAATTGGGATTCAATACCTATTCATTTACAGCTCGTGAATCAATCGATGCCATTGAAGATGTTTCCAGAACTACACGTTTTATCGGATCTGCAAGAGTGCAGTACCGCCCGATTGACAATCTGGAAGTTACGGCTTCTGTAGGGTATGATGGTTCTGATTTACGCCGGGATGAATTTATTCCTCCGGGCTTTTTTGTAACCGGGCCGGGTACAGCGGGTGAGCGTACAATTGTTACGCGTATTAACCAGCAGTACACCTATGACTTTAATGCGCGATATAACTACGAAATTATTGAGGGACTGTCCGGTTCAACGGTAGCAGGTACTCAGCTTTTCGATCGTGTATTAAGAAGCCAGAACTTTACTAAGCGAACACTCGGGTCTCAGGTGGTAACGAACATTGGTAGTGGTGCCGACTTTATTGCCGGTAACGAAAACTTTCAGAACTCCAGAGAAGCAGGGATTTTTATTGAGCAGTCACTAAACTACGAAGACACTTATATGTTTTCGTTCGGTGGCCGGCAAGATTTTGCTGCAGCTTTCCGTGGTGATGTTCCTAATATCTTTTACCCGAAAGCGAGTGTTGCAGTGCGTCTTGATAACATGTTCGATCTTCCGGATTGGAGCAGTTTCTTAAAGGTTCGCGCAGCGTATGGCGAGAGTGGGCAGCTGCCAGGATTTAATGATGGATCGGCCAGACTCTGGTCTGCAGTTAACTCAGGTTACGGCACCGGTGGTATTTTGGATTTTGTAGGAACTCCCGGTATTCAGCCCGAAAGAATTCGTGAGTTTGAATTTGGTTTGGAAGCAGAACTGTTCCAAAACCTCGGTATAGATCTTACCTATTATATGCAAAGAGCTGAAGATTCCATTATTGGGTTCCGAGAGCCTCCATCAACCGGTATTACCAACTTGATTCCATTTAACGTAGGTGGAATTAAAGGGAACGGTGTTGACGCCGGAATTACTTTTACTCCGGTTGAAACAACAAATGCTGTAATCGAGCTTGGTACTGTGTATAGCTATCAAACTTCCGAAGTAACCGACCTCGGTGGTGCACAGCCAATCTTTGATGGATTCAGCTTAAACGTACTGGAAGAAGGGCAACGACGGTCTGAATTCTTCGTGCCAAGAGTGAATGGAGCTTTGTTTGATGATGATGGAGTTTATGCCGGTGTGGATGTTGATTCTGAACGATCAGCACATGGAAATCCAATTCCGGTGCATAGTGGTTCATTCACGCTGAATGCCCAAATGTTCAGAAATTTCAGTCTGTATGCTCAGGTTGATTATGCATACGATGTATACGTGTATAACAATACGCGACAGTTTGCTGTAATTTTCCGAAACTTTGAGCCTTATGAAGAAGCTTTGCAAAAAGTTTTCGGTTCAGGAATAGGCACAGAGGGAATCGATCAATTGACTCCCGGAACTACAGAATATGAATCAGCAGCAAACGAATTAGCGAAATTGAATGCTGGATTTGATAGTGGATTCATTGAACGAGCTGACTGGTTAAAACTTCGTGAACTGACCCTTTCTTACAACTTCAGAGATCTTATCGAAAGATTTGGAGCAGAAGGCTATGTGAGAAACATGAACGTGTCATTAGCGGGACGTAATCTGTTAACGACAAGCAAATATAGCGGAATTGATCCGGAAGTGAATTTCGCCGGTGCTCGCAGCTTGAGCCGTGGACAGGACTTCCTGACTATGCCACAGCCAAGACAGTTCTATGTAACTGTATCACTAGGATTTTAATCAAAAGGGTAATTATATAATGAAACGAATAATATTTGTAATAATAGTAACCCTTGTCTCTATCACTGCATTTTCTGCATGTGATGACTGGGTGCAAAATGTAGAGCCGCAAATTACTGTAGCAGAAGATGAAGCGCTGGATTCAGCTGCTGAAATTCCGTTCTTAATCACCGGTATTCAATCGAGATTTGCCTTTGTGTACACAAGGTTGGCTGTCTCTGCAGATTTGGCTGCTGATCAGCTGATTTTTGACACAGCAATGCCTTTGGCTACATTTCCTACATACAGAGATGCAAATGCAAACTGGGGGAACGTAGGTAATCAAACCGCATATTCCGATAACACCACCCGAGGGTTTTATACTCAATTAGGTGGATTTAGGTTTATATCGGATGATCTGCTTGAGCGAATTGACCGTGTTGAGGATTTAGGTCAGGANGTGAGAGATGAAGCAATTTTTACCGGGAATTTCTACGGTGCAGTTGCTAGNTANTTCACNGGNTTNTANATGGCGGAAAGGCCATGTGGTGCTGATGCAGCTATCGGTTCAGGTGGTCCCGAGTGTTTAGAGACACTTGGAGCTCCTATTGATGGCGGTCCATCCATTAATGCTCGTGAAATGACGGTTGATCAAATACTGCCACGTTTAGATGCAGCTGAAGCTGTAGCTACTCCTTATGAGCAGCGAGTGATCAATACGTTTAGATCACGAATTCTTCTTTTCCTNGGAGAGTATGATGATGCATATACCTATGCATCTGAAGGGATGATAGAAGGNGATGCACCATTTCAGAGTTTGCACAGTGTTCAATCATCTAACGAATTCTACTTCGCTGCAGGTGTAGGTCGTATTCAGGCAATTCCTGATTACAGNTTTGCCGAGTATGTAGANGAGAATCCGGAAGAAGCGAATAGAGTTAAAGTTGTGCCTGCTGAAGTAAATCCGGATAGATTCCGACAGGATCTTTATCCTGAGCAGGATTCTCCAATGGACTTCTTAACCTGGCAGGAGAATGAACTCATGCTTGCTGAGATGGAAGCCCTCCACGGGCAAGGGGTAGCTGCGGATGCACTCGGCCGGGTAAACGCCGTTCGAGCATCTCATGATATTAGCCCCATTGTTGGAGTTGTTGATCAAGACTTAATTGTAGAAGAGCGTGATAAAGAGCTCTTCTTACAGTCGGTACGAATGTTCGATCAGCTTCGCTTTAACCTGTGGCATGCAGAAGTACAGGGAACACCCGGAGAAGGTTTAACCGGTACACCCATCGGCCCTTGGAGAGGAATTCCAATTCCAAATGATGAAAGAAACCAGAACCCTGATGTGGGAGATGGAACTGATTAATATCAGGTAACATTTATACGCAACGAAAGAAGCCGCCTCGAGAAATCGGGGCGGCTTTTTTTTGTTTAACTTTTTTAACTCAGTAGATGAATTAATTTCATTACAATTATTCCAAGATGGAATTTTATGCTAAAATGTTTGTTGATATATCTAAATTTGTGTAATAAAAAAAAGAACAATTAGTTTATTTTAGAAAAGGTAAAAGGCATATTCTGTAAAAATCGTTTGGGTTGTGTATGGTTTTGAAAGGTTATATATCACTGTTTTTCACGCTTTTAATATGCGTTACTTCTGTACTTCATGCACAAGATACAGTGGAGCCTTTTGAAGAGGGAATGGCGAAAGTTGATGCCGGTGAAATAGAAAAAGCGCTCTCCTTTTGGATGAATTCTGTGGAGTCACTTGATCAGCCCGATTACAGAATTGGTTATAATTTTATCAAGTTGGTGGCTGAAAATGAATTAAAAGAGTATTACGAAGATGCAAGCTCAATCTATTTGTGGGGCTTGGGAGGAGAAGGGGTATCAGAGGAAGAAGCCAAGCTGCTTGAAAAAGATCTATTTTATCTGTCTCCATTAATTGGTCAACGAGAAGAACGTGATATAAAAAGAGAAATTGATGATCGATCTCCACAGGCATACAGTATGCTTTATGAGTTTTGGCGGGAACTTAACCCAACTCCGGCAGACTCCTACAATGAACGACTGTTAGAGCACTGGGAACGTGTTGCTTATGCATTAACTAACTTCGATACCAGTTCCCGTACTCATTATGATGACAGAGGGCATAAATTCATTAAGTATGGTGCTCCGGATCGCACTCGCGATGGCATATTAATGCATGATCCCGGGTTTGCTAACTATATACTTGCTACAAGAATGGACGAGAGAGTGGATGGTGTAGGTAATGCGGCGAGCAGTACACTGTTTTTAAATACACTGTACCAGGTGCGGGATTATCACAATCATGCTTCTTATGAAGTATGGGTGTATACAGATCTTGCAGACCACGCAAATGACGTGCCTTTTATATTTGGAAATGATAGTGGTGGCGACGTTATGAGGCTTCGGCACTCGGTTGATGATTTTATCCCATCGGCTGCATATAGTACCGGTGGCCGTAATGAATTTTATTCACACGGAATGAGTAGCGATGGAGAAATGGGTGGAGCTGATAATGCAGATGTTGCAGCTAATATGGCAGGAGGAGTTAGCGGCGGTTATGAAGAGATTCCACCGGCAGTAGTACTGCAAATTATGTATTACCGCCAACTGGCTACAGTAGACGATTACTTTAGTTCACGATATGATGAGATGTTAAATCGATATGAAAGTACAGCAACTCGATTGTCATCTTCTATAGCAAGAGAATTTGAACAGATGAACATATCACAGCTTCAGCGAACACAAAGAAATGCACCGGATAATCAATCGTCTCATTTGAATACTCTTCATTCGCTGGATGGAGATATCTATCTGTATAGATTTTTAGATGAAAACCTTGAACCATATCTGCGCGTCTATCACGATATAGATACAGATGAGGCTATAACGGTTGAGGAGTTGAAACGCTCTAATAATTTAGATGATATCAATCCCGATAATTTTAGCCTGATAAACCATTTAACGATATTTGATGAGAATAAGAATAGCTCACATTTTGTGAGTGACAGTATAACGGTTAATCAAAGGGAGGTTGATCCACTGCAAGTAAATATGATAAAAGTACCACACCCTGAAAATACAAAAACTGTGCGTGCAAACTTTGAACTTCATGACAAACAATATTCAGGCATAAGCGAGATAGCAGAAAACTCCACGTTTCGGCAGTATTTAAAAGGACTTGGCAGTGCAGAAGGGGATTTAGATGAACGAATTGAAGAAGATGGTTTTACACTCTCTGATATTATTTTGGGATTTACCCCCGCAAGTGAGTCAGATTCCGGTATGGAGCTGAGGATTTCTCATAACCGTGAAATCCCCCAACACACCAGTATAAACTTCTATTATGAAGTGTACAACGTTCCAATGAATAGAGAAGGGTTACACGAATTTTCGTTGACATACAGTATTAAGAAAGACAGAAGCTTATTGGGACGATTGATCAGGTTTGGTGGGAGTGATGAAGCTTCAATATCGATAGATAATGTCCATGATAACCCTATGTTTTCGCAACAGTTGGAGATTGTAACGGAAGGTTTGGAAACGGGGGATTACCTGTTGGAGCTGCGGTTTTATAATCATGAAAATAACGTGGAGTATAATCGTGAAATTCCATTTACTATTATTGAATAAAATTGATTAATCAATAAACACAAAAATATACAATATATATTTATTATTGGGTTTATTATTTTTCACGCCATTCTCTAAGGTGTTGTTATTGATGCCTTTACAATTGAATATCTATTATAGTTATCTGTTTTAGTGTTCATTATCATGGTTTGTAATATATGTAGGGATATTTTTTTATTTCATTTGAATTAAATATTTCCTTTATTCACGGGTGTGCTCATTCTTCATGGGTCATATTTATTAAACTATAAAGTTAAAACTCTTACTAAAATTGAGGTTGCGTATGTTAAAGAAGTTACTAACCGTATTGACTATGGTTTTACTTACGTCTCAGCTTGCTTTTGCCCAAACGGGGGCAATATCCGGGCAAGTGACAGACGGAGAAACAGGCGAAACAGTTCCTGGTGCGAACGTTCAGCTTGTCGAAATTGAACGTGGTGCTGCCACGGACATGGACGGCAATTATGAAATTACGAACGTTGCTGCCGGTGAATACACGTTATCTGTAACATTTGTAGGTTATGCTACTTACAATGAAACAGTGACGATTACTGCTGGTGAAACACTAAATTATAATGTCGAATTGGCTGCTGGTGCTGTAGGTTTAGACGAGGTAGTAGTTTCAGGGTATGCTGCAACTACACAGCGTGAGCTTACCGGATCAATTTCCAGTGTTCGGTCGCAGGACATCCAAGATGTTCCGCTGCAGAATACAGAATCTCTGCTTCAAGGTAGAGCTGCAGGTGTATCTGTAACAACAACATCCGGTAACCCGGGTGGTGCATTTCGCGTAAATGTACGTGGTACAGGTTCAATCAATGCTGCCGGAGAACCACTCTATATTGTAGATGGTGTACAGATGTCATTTGACGGTCAGTCAGCACTGACAAGTCAGTCACCTTTGAATAATCTCAATCCAAGTGATATTGAGTCAATCGAGGTGCTGAAGGATGCATCTTCTGCAGCTATTTATGGTTCACAGGCTGCTAATGGTGTTGTTCTTATTACCACTAAGCGTGGTGCTGAAGGGGCAACAAGAATTACTGCCCGTGCAGAAACAGGCGTTAGAACAATTGCCAACAATGTGGATTACCTTAGTGTAGAGGAGCACATTCAATTTTTCGGTGAGGGGATTGCCTTTAATAACGGCTTGAATCCTACTGAAATTGACATGGACCCATTTAGAGATGCAGCCGAAGGAGTATTTCTTGGCCTCTATGGTGAGCCGGTTCCCGGTGAAGGACTTGCTGAAACAGACTGGCAAGATTTTATCTTCTCTGATGGTGTTACACAAAAATACAATGTGTCTGCCTCAGGTGGTGACCAGCAAACAAGATTCTATATTGCAGGTGGATTTGAAGATACCGAGGGTACTGCGTTTAACACAGACTTTACCCGTTTGAATCTTCGTTCCAATATTGATCATCAGGTTACTGAACGACTTAGTGGTTCAATTAATCTGAACCTTGCACGAAGTACACAGTTTGGTGTATGTCAGGATGGTAACTTTATTAACTGTCCTCCATCACAGGCAATGTTTAGTGCTCCTATGGGCTTTCCGTTTTTAGATGATGGAAGCTATAACCCACAGGCATCACCGCTATTCGGTTTAGGTGCAAACCCGGCTCTTGTTAGAGACGAGGTTGACCGTAATGTTACTGTTACATCTATTATTGGTAACATGAACCTGAACTACAGAGCTACAGACTGGTTAGATTTTACCGGACTTGTAGGAATTGATTATCGTAATACACAAGACGAACGTTTTGATTCTGTAATTGCGAATGCAAGTGACGGTGGTTCACTATCCTATACAAATAGAAATGTACAGGGTTTAACAACAAACCTGACTGCAAATGCTCGGGAAACCTTTGATAACGTACACAACGTGTCCGGTTTCGTAGGTATTGAGTACAGAAGAAACTACTCAGAAAACTTCAGCACTCGTGGAATTGGATTCCCGGGACAGTTTTTTAACGTTCTGAGTGCAAGTTCTACACCCACAACTGCTTCAGGTGTAAACACCGAGTGGAGATTGGGAAGTTATTTTGGTAATGCCAAATACAACTACGATGAGAGGTATTTCCTATCTGTAACTGCTCGTTACGACGGACATTCCCGTTTCGGTGCTGACACTCGATGGGGTTTCTTTCCATCAATATCCGGTGCATGGAGAATTAGTGAAGAGGACTTCTTTGATGTAGACTTCTTCAATGAATTGAAACTTCGTGTAGGGTACGGAACAACAGGTAATGCGAATATTGGTACTGGAACTAACCGAGACTTTGTTGCTCGTGACCTCTATTCTGCCGTTGGTTCATACCAAGGTGCTACTGCACTTACACCTACTCAGCTTGCAAATGCAAACTTGAGTTGGGAAGAAGCGGTAGAAATTAACGTTGGTGTTGATTACGAAGTGTTTGACGGCCGACTCTCCGGTGCAATTGATGTGTACCAAAAAGATAACAATGATCTTCTGTTGGAGAGATTGCTTCCAAACGATAGTGGTTTCACTGAAATCAATGAAAACATCGGCTCTGTTCGAAACCAAGGAGTTGAATTTTCATTCAACAGTGTGAATGTAAATACTCAGAATTTCCTATGGAGTACACGGTTTAACGTGGCTTACAATGTAAATGAAATTATGGAATTGCCTGATGGGCAAGATATTCGTCCGGACAATACGTTTACAGCTCTGAGAATTGGTGAGCCGATTGGTATACTTCAGGTTCCTGAATATGCTGGTGTTAACCCTGCGGACGGACGTCCAATGTGGTTAGATGAAAATGGCGACATCACATTTACCCCGGTAAATGAAAGAGATAACATTAAATATAACGACGGACAGGAAAACTGGACCGGTGGATTCGGTAACACATTAGCATACCAAGGATTCTCTCTGGATGCGTTTTTCCAGTATAGTTTTGGTCAATGGGCATTTGCCAACACTGACTACTACTTTACAAGAACTCCTGACTTTTTCATGAATATTGAGAGTCAAGTGCGTGATAGATGGATGCAACCTGGTGATATAACACATCAACCGCGTGCACTCACTGCAGGTGCTGACTATCCGGAGACTGAAAACTGGAGAACACAATTGGGTACTAACTCCATTAATAATGCGAGTTATATTCGGTTGAAAAACGTAACCCTGAGTTATGAACTGCCCGGTCAATTTACAGATCGACTCGGACTGGACAACGTTCGGTTGTTTGCAACAGGTATTAACCTGGTTACATGGACTGCATGGCCATGGTACGACCCTGAAGTTGCAACCAGTGGAAGTGATATCTATGGAAACATTACCGTAGCATCCTATCCAACTGAGCGACAGGTAAATGCGGGTATTGAAATCCAATTTTAATTGAATCCACAAAAATTCAAAGGGTTATAAACAATGAATACATTTAAATTAACAAGCTATATATTAGTTGCGGCTATGCTGTTGGTCTTTGCCGGCTGTAACGATATTCTTGAGGATACAGAACCACCAACAGCTGTATCCGGAGATGTAGTGCTTACTTCAGAAGATGGAGTAAATGCACTGCGAGCGTCAATCTACTCTAAGCTTAGAACATTTGGATTTTCCACCCAATACTTTATTGGGCCAAGTGCTTTTGCTGACGAGACCCGTTCCCGAGTAGGGGCTTCCAGAATGGAAGGCCTCAACAATGCTGAGGGTACGTTCGGAACAACTCACCTGCGTCCATACAATCAAACCTATAGTTTGATACTGGATGCCAATCTACTGATCAGTGGAGTTGAGGAAGATGTACTTCCCCAGGAAACACTGGATCAATACCGTGGTGAAGCCTTAGCACTTCGTGCGTTTGCAATGCATAACCTTGTGAAAGCATTAGGTTATGAGCCCAATGATCCTCTCGGAAGAGATGGAGAATGGGACCTTGGTATCATTATAAGAACTGAACCAACAATTGATGTTGAAGATGCTGATCAGCGTCCTCGTAGCACAGTAAACGAAGTGTACACTCAAATTCTTGATGACCTGAGCCAGGCAAAAACACTTTTGGCCGGTACAACTGATAGAATTAGAGTCAACGAGGCTTTTGTTGATGGTTTAACTGCACGAGTTAATCTTTATGCAGGGAACTGGGCGGAAGCCAGCCAGGCAGCACAAGATGCTATCAGCAACGCAAGTGATCTTTCTCTCGCGTCAAGTGAAGAGGAAGTGGCCAATATGTTCTTTGAAACAAGTGACTACACTGAAGGGATTTTTGTACTGGATGTAAATCCGGATACGGAACCAATCGGCGGTACATCTAATACGAACGATGGGCCTGCTGCATACACATCCACACAGTGGGTTGCACAAGTGCCTACACAGATGGTGCTGGATCTCTATGACGAAGACGATTACCGAATTGGTGATTTTGTCCGAGATGAAGATGGAGAGATCGAAATCGACGATGCTACCGGTGTTCGACTGTATGAAGGTGGTTGGTATCAACCATGCTTCGACAGTACCGAGAATGATCCACAGTCAGGCTGTGATGCTGTAAATGATGATGCTCTATCCACCAACAAGTTTAATGGTGCGAATGGTAATTTATCGGATGACTTGAGATATATGCGTCTCGCTGAGATGTACCTGATCTGGGCAGAAGCTGCTGCAAGAGAAGCAAACAGTCCTGCAGCCGGTGTTGATGCACTGGACGAATTGCGACAAGCCAGAGGGTTACAACCTCTTGGTGTTGCTAATCCTGATGCATTGCTTAGCATGGATGCATTTGAGGATGAAATTCTCGATGAACGAGTGCGTGAATTGATAGTAGAAGGCCATAGATTCTGGGACCTCAAGCGAACAGGACGTGATATTCGAAATCCTGACGGTTCGCTGAAAATGGCGGCAGATTCATATAGAATCCTTGCTAACATTGGTGCCAACCTCCGTAACGTAAATCCGGAACTGGTTGAAAACCCGGGATACTAATTACTGGTCTCTCATAAATTTCAAAATTCAAAGCAGATTAGATTATGAAACGTAAACTATTAATACTCGCATTAATCCCCTTGTTTGCAATCGGTTGCAACGACCTGTTTGATACAGGGGATTTTGACCGAACGTGGGACGGCCTTCAATTAGGCCTCTTCCCGCAATCGCAGGAAGTAAGCATCGAAGATGATGGAGCCGCATCCGTAGAGGTGCAGCTTATTGGTGAGCAGCAATCTCAAGACGTTAACGTTGACTTTTCAGTTAGCGGAACGGCTGAAGAAGGTGTTCACTACAATCTTCTAACACCTTCTCCGGTAACGATAGAAGCCGGCACAAGCACGGTAGATATCGAAGTTGAGCTGATTGAAGACAGCCTTGGTGAAGATGAGTCAGGTACATTAGTTATCACTCTCGAAGAATCAAGCGATGTTGAATTAGCAACACGACTTCTTGAATCAGTAACTACTATTACTGAATAATCTTTAGTTTAATACTTTAGATAAAAAAGCCACGTTTCAAAAACGTGGCTTTTTTTATTTCTTAAATTTTATGTTGATGATGAAAAAACAGATTACAGGTTTACTATTTTTATTTATTCTTATTGCGGGCTGTTTAACTACGCCTGAACCGGAACAACCAATACGTGTTGAGTTACTTTTCCAGGTGGAAGAACTTGGTGAAACATTCGAATATGGAGAAGACTCCATCGTAATTAATGAGTTTAAATTTGCAGTGGATCGGTTCTCCATTTTTGGTGAAGAGGACCTCGAATTGGGTTCAAGTGATAGAATTGATTCCATGATATTTTTCTATCGTGAAGAGATGTCAAACAAAAACCTTGTTCTGGGAGTTGAATTAGGATTCCAGGAAGTTGACAGGTTTAATGGCTATGAAATGTTTCTGCGCCCGGTAGAAGAGCTCAGTAATGTCGATGACCGAGACTTTTTCGGATCAGAGGAGAACTATTCAGTTATAGCTATTGGGGAATTTAATGGTGAAGAATTCATCTATAACTCAACACTATCATTCGATAAATTTCAAGATTTCAGCACTATTCAGGTTGGTCAAGACAGTGAAACTTTAATTATCGATAAATCAATAATCATATCGGATCTTTTTATTGATGATTCTGAAGAACGAATTATTGATCCAACTGATCCAGACAATGAAGCGTTAATAAATAGTAATTTTGAAGAGAAATTAACTATTGAAGGATACTCACTTTCCCGATTTGTAGATATCGATTAATCTACTTTAAAAATATCAAAGCCGGCTGTTTAAATAAACAGGCCGGCTTTTTTTATTCTTCCTCATCTTATCCTTACTGAGCATTACTCTTTATATCCCAGCATGAATCAACTCACTGATTTATAGCTTCTTCTCAATAAAGATGTTTCCCTAAACATTTAAGGAATATCATACTCTTTGGGTGTGAAAATCTTATGATTTCTACTTTCTTTTCTACATCATAAGATACTTTCATAATTGTTTAAGTTAGTCATAAAAATAAATTTAATGATATCAATTTTAATATACTTGCAAAGAAATTTGTAAAAAAATCTTAAAAGTATATTTCAGTTTTATATTTCGGTCATGCATTAATAGCTTAGCATCATAATTATTCTCGCAGAAAATACTGTAGAGATTTTCTATAAAAATAATCATTCAATCACTAATTAAGCTTCATTATGATGAAAAAGGCGATACTACTATTCGTATTTAGTATGGCATTTTCGTTTTCTGCTTGGGCACAACAAACCGTTACCGGTGTTGTTACCGAAGCCGAAAGTGGAGAGCCATTAGCAGGTGTTACCGTTGTTGTTCAGGGAACAACAGTTGGTGCGTCTACTGATATAGATGGGCGTTATGAAATTAGCGTTCCGGAAGACCGAAATGTATTAGAATTTACATTTGTAGGTTTTGAGGCCGTCGAAGAGGAAATTGACGGTAGAACAGAAGTTAACGTTACGCTTGGAGAGGACCTTCAGCTGCTCGACGATGTTGTTGTGACAGGGTACGGTACTCTTTCGCGTCGGCAGGTAACCAGCTCAATTGGGCAGGTTAGCGCGTCTGATTTTGAAGATGTATCGCTTTCATCAGCAGATGAAGCACTACAGGGACGTGTTTCCGGTGTTCAGTTTACATCTAACACAGGAGTCGTTGGTGGAGCTTCCACTATACGAATTCGTGGAGCATCTTCTATTACCGCAAGTACTACACCACTTGTTGTGATTGATGGTACACCCGTAACCAATCCAACTACCGGTGGTAGTGCGTCTGTAGGTCAGGGATTAGGTGCTAATACAGGCTTGAATCCACTCGTGAACTTAAATCCTAATGATATTGAGTCATATGAAGTACTGAAAGATGCAGCTGCATCGGCGATATATGGTTCAAGAGGTTCCAATGGTGTAATTTTAATTACAACCAAACAGGGACGAGCTGATCAGCAGCAAGTAAATATACGCACATCAGCCGGTTTTGTTGAGGAGACCAATCGTTATGAAATGATGAACGGTCAAGAGTTTACTAACATCTGGAATGACGCGGGTGTTAACTTTTTTGAAGATAATGGTATTGGTGGTCTTTTTGGAGTATCCAATGAAGATGCCTGGTTTGATTCGGGTATAAATTCTGCAGTATTTGGTGCAGACTTTAGTTTAGATCCAGATCCTGAAAATATTGCAAGTACAGACTGGATGGATGCTGTAACCCAAAGAGGGTACATGCAGGAAACAAGTGCAAGTGTATCCGGTGGAACTGAGAATACCCGTTACTACATTTCCGGTAACTATAAATGGGAAGAAGGGTACATCCGCAAAAATGAGATGAACAGGTATTCAATGAGATTAAGAGTTGATCACGATCTCTCCGACAGAGTACAGGTTGGATTAAACTTAAATCCATCACGGTCTGATAATTTTAGAGTTTATTCCAGTAATGCTGTCGCAGCACCATACACATTTAGTGCGCTCTATTATCCGAATGTACCGATGCGTGATGATGAAGGAGCTTTGAACTTTAGTGTTGCACCTAATGCAAACGTTGCATTCTCCGGTCAGCCGGTTGGTAATATTGAAGGTGTTGACGTTGAGTCTAATATTACTCAGGTATTAGGTACATCTTATGCAAGATTTAACCTTTCTGAAAATTTGGTTTTCAACACAGAGTTTGCTTTTGATCTATTTCAAATCCAAGAGCAGATTGCTCGTGCGGATTATACAACAGATGGATCACCAAGTGGTTTAACAACATCAGCCAACGATCAGTATAGAAATTACAGCTTTACAAATACGTT
>SL_3KL_010_SEDDRAFT_10003517_pt1 | contig 14210 bp, 14 predicted proteins | sample SodLakKL_010_SED_2_FD_10381 | JGI IMG/M metagenome (IMG submission 10381)
AGCACATCAGCACATTAGCACATCAGCACATCAGCACATCAGCACATTAGCACATTAGCACATTAGCACATCAGCTAATCAGCACATTAGCACATCAGCACATCAGCACATCAGCTAATCAGCACATTAGCACATTAGCTAATTAGCACATCAGCACATTAGCACATCAGCCCATCAGCTAATCAGCACATTAGCACATCAGCTAATCAGCACATTAGCACATCAGCTAATCAGCACATTAGCTAATCAGCACATTAGCACATTAGCACATTAGCCAATCAGCACATTAGCTAATCAGCACATCAGCACATTCTTCAATTAGCCAATTAGCCAATTAGCACATCAGCTAATTAACTCAGTAAGTCCTGATCCGCTGTGCGATCTCCACACTCAATCTTGCTGTTTCAACACGGAACCCCCGGCCGGCAAGGATCTCCCGGTAGCTCTGGGTGTGCAGGTCGGTGAACCCGTCGCTGAACTCCACCTCATCCCCCTCGATGGTGATGCTGCGGTACGTGCGCTTGCCCTCCTCTATTGCCCTGCGGGGAAGGTCTTTCTCGTTCACACTCAAAAACCAGTCAACACGGGCTTTCTCGAAGACCAGGCGGCCCCTGGCGGACTCCGGACGGTTTTCAATGACCTCCAGATCCTGGAAACGGCCGAAGACCCATCCCAGCATGTCGAAGAAATGGATGCCGATGTTGGTGGCCACACCGCCCGACTTCTGGATATCTCCTTTCCATGAAAAGGAATACCAGCGTCCGCGAGTGGCGACATAGTTGAGGTCGATGTCGTACACCTTGCCGGCCGGACCTGCATCGATACGTTTCTTTAACTTTTGGATGCCCGGATGCAGCCGCAGCTGCAATATCGTATAGATGTTTTTGCCCGACTCCTCCTCCAGCTCGCAGAGGGAATCCAGGTTCCACGGATTGAGCACGATGGGCTTTTCGCAGATGGCATGGGCCCTGTTGCGCACCGCAATCCGGATGTGGGCGTCGTGCAGGTAGTTGGGCGAACAGATGCTCACATAGTCGACCTGCCCCTGGCCCTGACGCCGCAACTTGTCGAGGTGCCGGTCGAAACGCTCCGGCTCAGTGAAAAAATCAGCGTGCGGGAAATAGCTGTCCATGATGCCCACCCCATCGTAAGGGTCGAGGGCACACACCAACTCGTGGCCGGTGTCCTTGATGGCACGCATGTGCCGGGGAGCAACATATCCGGCCGCACCGATAAGGGCAAAGTTCAGTTTTGTCATTGGCTGTATGAGGCTTTTATGAGGTGGCACAACATGACGCGCCAAACACGTTTCTTTCATCGAAGGTAAATATTTTTTCTGTTTATGAACAACCCCGCCCTTGATGGATCTGCGTCAAAAGTTAAGGCAAGGCAGTTTTCCTGTAGCCCCACGCCATCCCGCTAAAGTACACCCCGCTGCCTATGGCCATTGCCACCGCAGCCCCTGTTGCACCGTAACCCGGTATCAGCATGAGGTTGCATGTCAGCAGCATGATGCCCGTGACGATGAACACGTTGCGGACGGTCTTGCCGTGGCCGCGGGCTTCGAGGAACCGGTTCAGAAAGGTGGCCAGGCCGTAGAGGAACATGCCGATCCCTGCCAGGTGGACAAGGGGGATGACTGGGAGGAAGTCGTCACTGTAGAAGAAGCGGATGAAGGGGCCTGCCAGCAGCAGCAGGGCGATGAAGGCTGCCACGGTCAGCAGCAGGGTGATGCCCATCAGGCGAGGGGAGGCGCGATGCTGCTGGGCGAACTCCCTGAACCAGGTGGCGGCGATTGCGCCGGGGATGAGCGCGACAGGCCGGGCGATGGCCACCGCCAGCGCGAAGAAGCCCACCCCGGTATTGTCGACGCTGAAATAGCTGATAAGGATGCCGGTGAGCGCCACCGAGCCGGTGGAAAAAAGGGTGCCCACATACAGGTGGATGCCGTATGTGCGGTGATGGTGCATGATGGTGCGCAGCCTGTCACGCATGTTGCTGAACGACACCCTGATACGGACGAAGACCATGATGTAGACCAGCAGGAACGCCCCCAGGTAAGCAGGCCAGACGATGGCCAGGCGGTTGCCGCCGTAGTCATGCAAGAGGAAATAGATCACCAGCGCAATGCTGAAGGTGACCACCTTGGGAAAGAAGCGGGTGGCGGCAAGCTCATGGATGCGGCTGTCGGCATGCAGCATGCTGTCGAAATAGGGGGTCAGCAAGAAGATCCATCCAAAGGGGATGAGAAAGAGAAAGAAACGGCTGAGCCCCTTTTCCGCCAGGTTGCCGTCAAGAAGGCCATAGGCCGCCATCACCACGCCCATGACGATGAACAACGCAAAGAGGATGACCAGGGTGGCGCCGTGGTACTCGCGGGCTTTTGACGGATCGCTGTTGAGCACCAGCGCGCGGTTGCCGGCGTAGAAGAAGCCCAGGGGAAAGATGATGCGGGCGAAGTCGAAGAGGCTGTCGAGGAAGGCGAAGTCGCCGTAACCCTGTGGCCCGAGGAACCGGGTGAATACGATGCTGGTGAAGACAGACAGCGGGATGCCTGCGAAGCTGGCAACGTAAAGGGTGGTCGCCTGGCGCACGCGGAGATTGTCCCACAGGCCGGATATTTGCTGCCACGGGCCTGTCATATCATTCTTTATGGTCCATGATGATCCGGGCAATGCGCCTGGCAGCCTTGCCGTCCCACATCTCGGGGATACGTCCGGGCTTGGTCGTGCCGCCAAGGATGTCCATGGCAGACCGCTCCACCTTCTCCATGCCGACACCCACCAGGTGGTTGGTGCCCACGTCGATGGTGACGGGCCGCTCAGTGTTTTTTCTGACGGTGATGCACTGAACACCCATATAGGTGGTCTCTTCCTGGATGCCACCGCTGTCGGTGATCACCAGCTCGGCATAGCGCATCAGCGAAAGGAACGCAATATATCCCATGGGCTCGGTGAGGATCAGCCCTTTGGGGATCTTCTTTGCCAGGCCGAAGGCCTCGATGCTCTTCCGGGTGCGCGGATGGACCGGGAAAACCAACCTGCGCTCCCTGGCCAGCCTGCCAAGCGTCTCCATGAGGGCCCCCAGGCTCTCCCTGTCATCAACGTTGGATGGCCGGTGAAAGGTCGCCACGATGTACCTGCCTTTGTCAAGGCCAAGCTCATCGGCGACAGGGTGTGCTTCCACAGCGTCATAGTTGGCATCAAGGGTGTCTATCATGGTGTTCCCGACAAAGAATATCCTGCCGTCGTCCATCCCCTCGTCGCGCAGGTTATGAACCCCGCTGTGTTCAGTCACAAAAAGGAAGTCCGACACCACATCGGTGACGATGCGGTTGATCTCTTCAGGCATGGTCTTGTCGAAGCTGCGCAACCCGGCCTCTACGTGGGCAACGGGGATGCCCATCTTGGAAGCCACCAGTGAAGCAGCCAGGGTGGAGTTGACGTCGCCGGGGACAACCACAAGGTCGGGCTTTTCGGCTGCCAGCACCTTTTCGACCTCCAGCATGATACGGGCGGTCTGACTGGCATGGCTGCCCCCGCCAACACCCAGGTGAAAGTCGGGCTTCGGCATCTGAAGATCGTCGAAGAAGATCTCCGACATCTGCTTGTCAAAGTGCTGGCCGGTATGACACAGCAAATGCCTCACCTCCTTGCGGTACTTTTTGAACGCCTTCGCCAAAGGGGCGATCTTGATGAAGTTCGGCCTGGCGCCGACAACAGAAAGGATTGTTTTCATCTTGTTATCGTTTCTATTTTTTAATTCAGTGTCTTGTTCAGCCCCTGGCAAGCCCTTTAACAGCATTCTTCCAGCCGCTGTCTTTTAACATCAGGCGTCTGCCTGCTGGCACCTGTACGAATTATTGCAAGGGGCCTGCAACCATCACCCATTCTTCACCGGCTCCACGAGCGCCAGTGGAATGTTCAGCGTGATACACTTATCCAGTGCATCCAGTCGCAGAGCCACCTTTTTGTTTTTGCCCACGCTGACCACCTCCCCCGTCAGGCCCTTCATCGGCCCCTGCATCACCTTGACGGGGGTGCCGGGTGGCGGACATTCATTCATGCACTGCATGTCGATCCCTTCGCTGTTCAGGCGCCGGAGGGCAGCAACCTGGTGGTCGGGGATGGCCACAGCCTTCCCCTCAAAGGTAATAAATCGAACAACGCCGGGGGTGTTTAAAATATCGAAATAGGTGCGGGGGTTCTGCGGGATGGTGCGGATAAACAGGTAGGACGGGAGCAGCGGCATCTCCACCTGCTTCTTGCGGTCGCTCCATATGCGCCAGCGCTTCACCAGTGGCAGGTAGGCCTCTAAACCATTGTTTTGAAGCAAGGCGTACACCTTCTTCTCGTAACGCGAACGGGTGTATATGGCGTACCATCGGGGGGCGTATTGCATAGGAAAGGGGTTCAGACAGTTTGGTTTTTTTTTGGCCTCCGGCTTTCGGGCCTTTTGGCTTTCTATCAGAAGAACAACAGCTTCACTCCTGAGCCCAGGATCACCACGGCCAGCACATAACGCACGAAGGCCGGGCCCCAGGCGACGGACCACTGGCTGGCGAACCAGGCGCCGATGCCGTTCCCGACAGCCAGCACCAGTCCCACGCCCCAGTCGACATGTCCCTGCCAGATGAACACGCCAAGCGCAAAAGGGGTGAAGATCAGGTTGATGAACACCTTGAGCGCGTTGGCCTTCACCAGGTCGTAGCCCGCATTGAGCACCAGGGCCGACAACAGGAAGATGCCCACCCCGGCCTGGATGAACCCGCCATAGACGCCGACAGCAAAAAAGATCAGAAACCGGAGGGCCTTGTTGTGTGCCGCACCCGACATGTCCTTGCCTTCAAGCCACTGTTTTGGCTTGAACCACAGGGGGATCAGCATGAGCAACAAGATGACGGCCACCGAGACCTCAACTGCCCTGGCACTCAGTCCCGACACCACAAAGGCCCCGGTGATGGCCCCCAGGATGGCCGGAATGGCCACGCGGATACCCATCGGGATGTCCAGCATCCCCTGGCGGTGATAGTTGCCGGTGCCGACAAGGTTCTGCATCAGGATACCCACCCGGTTGGTGCCGTTGGCCACATGGGGCGGCAACCCGATAAACATCAGTATGGGCAGGCTGATCAGCGATCCGCTCCCCGACAGGGTGTTGATAAAACCCGTCAGGATGCCCACGAGGACAACCAGAACAATGTGTTCCCACGAAAGCATCATAAAGCAGGCCGGCTGTTTCTGGCAAAATTAATGAATACTGTGAAAATCACGGGACCCTCCCCTATACTAAGCGTCCTTCACCGCCTGGCTCATCTGTATCATGCTGCGGATGATGTCGATGGCCACGTGGTTCTCACCACCCTGTGGCACGATGATGTCGGCATAACGCTTGCTGTTCTCAATAAACTGCAGGTGCATGGGTTTTACGAACCGCTCGTAATGGTTCAACACATCGATGAAAGAACGGCCACGCTCTTCAATGTCGCGCCTGATGATGCGCATCAGGCGATCGTCGCCGTCAGCGTCCACGAAGATCTTGATGTCCATGCGGTCGCGCATGCGAGGGTTAGACAAGATGAGGATGCCCTCCACGATGATCACCTCCCTGGCAGGCACCGGAACGGTCTCTTCGGCACGAGCACAGGTCAGGTAAGAATAGATGGGCATGGGAATGGTCTTGCCCTCCCGCAACATGTCCAGATGTTTGACCAGCAGATTGAACTCAATGGCACTGGGATGGTCGAAGTTGATCCTGGCACGCTCCTCCGAAGTCAAATGGCCATTGTCTTTNTAATACGCATCCTGCGAGATAACAGCAACACAATCCGGCGGCAGCTGCTCCAAGATCTTGCGCACCACCGTAGATTTTCCCGATCCGGACCCCCCGGCAATTCCGATGATAAGCATGAGGTTTTTTTTGTAAAAATAATGATTTTTTGATTGTCAACACCGAAATCGCACGATGTCCCAACCTCACCTTCAAACAGCCCGTGCGCCGCCCCCGCTAAACCCAACCCCCCTGACAGCCCCGATGCTGTCAGCACAACCCCAACGCCTTGCCCTAAACCCACATGAGCCATGGACAAACCGTTTTCGAGGCACACGAAGCTCTGATGACCAATCGCGGTTAAAAAATTATCTTTGCAGATCACAAGATCTTTTCAAACCGAAAGTACCGCGATGATAAAATACAATTTCCATACCCACTCAAAGTACGACGATGGCACAGAAGCACTGGAAGAATATGTGAAGGCGGCGATTGACAAAGGGATGGCGGCCATCGGCTTTTCCGGGCACTCGCCGCTGCCCTTTGACAACGAATGGAGCATTGCCAGCAAGGACTATCCCGAATACGTGGCAGAGATGAAACGGCTGCAGGAAAAATACAAAGACCACCTGGACATTTATACCGGCCTCGAACTGGACTATATCCCCGGTTATTCCGATAACTTTCGTGCCTTCATCGAAGGCGCCGGCCTCGATTACTGTATCGGCTCTGTACACCTGGTGATGAAGCCAGGGAGCAACGACCCCGGCGACATATGGTTTATTGACGGGCCACGTGAAGGGTACCTGGAAGGGATCCGGAGGATCTATGACGGTGATGCCCGCCGGGCCGTGGAAGCCTTTTACGAGCAGCAAAGGGAGATGGTCGCCACCCAACGGCCGGACATCATCGGACACCTCGACAAGGTGAACATGCACAACAACGGAACGCTGTTTGACACGGAGTCGGAATGGTACAGATCGGCCATTGACCGCCTGCTGGACACCATCGCCGCGCACGGCACCATCGTAGAGCTCAACACCCGCGGGGTGTACACCGGCAAAACCAGTGAATATTTCCCCGGAAGGGTAATGCTGGAAAAATGCCAGGAAAAGAACATAAAGGTCATGGTGAACGCCGACGCCCACCACCCTTCACAGCTCGACCAGCACTTTGAAGAGGCCGTGGCACTGCTGAAAGATATGGGTTTCCGCAAAATGCACACACCCTTCTTTGAAGTAACATTTGAATAACCGCTGGCCGGTGTAGTGAAAACTCGTGGCGGCCGCCTGTCACGAGGGAAAGATCAGGGTAAACGTGGTGCCTTCATCGGGCTTGCTCTCCAACTCCAGCATGCCGTTGTTCCTTTGCACAAAATCCTTTACCAGCAACAAGCCCAGGCCGCTGCCCTTCTCATCGTTGGTGCCCCGGGTGGTGACCTGCCCTTCATCAACGAAAAGCTTTTTCATGTTCTCTTCCGTGATGCCAACCCCATTGTCTTGCACCTCGATCACGACGTTGTTTACCTTTTTCCTTGCCGTGATACGAACATCACCCCCGTCGTCGGTGAACTTGATGGCATTGCTGACAAGGTTCTGGAGGATGCTTTGCATCATGTTTCGGTCTGCCCTCATCATCAAGTCTTCCGGCACGTCCATGTGCAGGGTGATGCTTTTTTTCGATGCGTTGGGTTTAAAAAAGTGTAGGGCGTTGTGGACCAGCTCATTGAGCCTGACAGACTCTGGCGCCATCTCCAGGTCCCCCGTCTGCGTCCGGGTCCAGAACAAAAGGTTCTTCAAAAGGGCATAGGTCTCTTGTGAAGAGTTGCTGATGTTTTGAATGATCTCTTTGTATTCGTCAGAGCCAGGCTCCAGGTAACCCTCGGCAAGGGTGGATATCAACATGGAGATGTTGGAGAAAGGGGTTTTGATATCGTGGGCAATCACAGAATACAAGCGGTCCTTCGTGCGGTTGATCTTCTGGATCTGCTCCGCCTGGTGAAGGATCCGCCTTTTTGCGTCAGACAAGGCAACATGGTTGTTGATCCGCGCAATCAACTCCTCCCTCTGGAATGGCTTGGTGATGTAATCTACACCTCCGACACGGAACCCTTCCACAAGATCACTGGTGTCGGTCTTGGCCGTCAGAAAGACCACCGGGATCTCAGCAAGGCGCTCATCCTTCTTGAGCTGCCTGCACATTTCAAACCCGTCTGTCCCCGGCATGATCACATCCAAAAGGATCAGGTCAATATCGTTTACCCGAAGAATACGCATGGCATCTTCCGCATCCAGCGAAAGGACGATCTGATAGCCTTCGTGCTTCAGAAAATTGCTTACGACCTTGAGACTGTCCTTGCTGTCGTCCACCACAAGGATAGAGAACGGTTGCTGGCTTGGCTTGTTCATCGTGATCAAACTAATGGCTTTTGGCTTTTGTTTTGACAATGGCTCCATGCAAAAATAAACTAATTTTTAAATTATACGGCATTTTTTGATATGGGTTCTCCGGAAAGGCGAATAAAAAAATTCATAAATTTGCAAAAATGCCGCTCCGCGGCTGTAACTTTTCCGGACGTCAAAACGTCCCAACGATGAACCCATGAAAACAAGCGATTGATTGCATGACAACGGCCGAATACAATCAGTGTGTCGACAGGTTTTCGGATGGCGTGTACCGCTTCATCCTGAAAAATATGCGCGATGAAGACAAAGCCCGCGATGTGGTGCAGGACAGCTTTGAGAAGATGTGGCTGAAGGTGGGGGAGATCAGCTTCGAGAAAGCCCGGTCATACCTCTTCACCACAGCCTATCATGCCATGATCGACGCCATCAGAAAAGAGAAATACCAAACGCCCCTGGATGACGCAACGATGAACGACCACGGCTACCACGATGAGTACCTCGGACTGAAGGAGGTGCTGGAGAAAGCCCTCATGAGGCTTCCGTCAGACCAGCGTTCGGTGGTGCTGCTGCGCGACCATGAAGGGTACTCCTACCGGGAGATCGGAGAAATAACCGGGCTAAGCGAAACACAGGTGAAGGTGTATATCTACCGCGCACGGGTGTACCTGAAAAACTATATCGGCCGCATGGATGTCGTCGTATGATGACCGGGGGACCCCGGCCTTGAATCAAAAACCTGGAAACCAACAACGCAAACAATATACACAGACACCACAACCTTCAAACCCATGAAGATCACCAGGGACAATTACGCGCTGTTTTTCCTCGACCACTTTGAGGGAAGGCTTTCGGAGGCAGACCGGAAGGAGCTGATCCGTTTTTTGGTGCTTCATCCCGACCTGAAGGCTGAGTTTGACAGCTTTGAGGAGATCCCGCTGCACGACGATGACAGCGTGGTGTTCCCTGACAAGGCGTTTTTGAAGAAAATCCCGCAAGATAAAGAGGGCGGCGGGCAGACCCTGCGAAAATCGACACGCGTCCCTGTTGAGGCCGGATGGTTTATCAGGACAGGGATGGAAGGGGTGGAGGTAGACCCAGACCACTATGAGATGGCTTTCGCCGCCTATGTGGAAGGAGACCTGGATGCTTCTGCACAAAGGGCCGTGGAGGCGTTTGCTGCCTCCAGTACCCGCTATGGACGGGAACTTGCGCTGATGCGGCGGACGAAGCTGTCGCCCGGCGATCACCTTCCGTTCCCATACAAGAAAGCCCTGAAGCAACACCGCATCGGCACGGCACGGCAGCGTTTGTGGTATGCCACATCGGCGGCAGCGGCGGTGCTGCTTCTTGCCATGGTTACCTTCTCACTGTTTCCCTTGAGGGATGTCCCGCAAGTGGCACTGGAAACACCTGTTGATGGGGAGATGGGGCAGCCGGGGGCCGTTGCGGATGCCCCCTCCCCGCAACAGGAAGCGCCCACGCCCATGCCTCCGCAGCCGCAACGGCCTGTGACCGCCGAAACACGACCGGGCACAGAACAAGAACCCCCCGCACCGGCCTTGCAACACGATGCAACACCACCCCGCCACGTCGCGGCAACCGCCGTGAAGGACAGTCACAGGGAACAACTCCCTGCCCCCACCATGCCACGCCCGCTGCTTGCCGGAAGGCTGGAAAGCCTCCAGATAACCGGCATGCCCGAAAGGGACATGCCTGCACCGGCCACCATGGAAACCCGCAAAGAATTCCTGTGGCTGGCTTATCGCGACAGGGCAGAAACGCCATTTGGCCGGGAAGAAGATGATGAACCGGGAAGAAGCTCCAGGTATGATGTTTCGCTGGTACAGCTGGCGATGGGCCACGTAGGGCAAAGTGTCGGCGTTGACCTGCGGGGGACTGACGGGGCTGTTGCCGGCGACAGGCCCGTTTTGCTGGACCTTGCCGGAAGAGGGCTTTCTGAACAACATGCTCGGGCAACCGGTGGTCGTCGATGGGGAACGCCGGGACGACGGCACCCAGGTGCAGCTTGCCATCGGCGACTTCTTTGAGGTGACGCGCAAAAGCGGAAAGTGACGCGCAACCGTTCGCCTGCCCGCCGAAAAAATTATTGCTGACCGTTTTCCGGGCGCCGGTGCTTCCATCGCCGGTGCGACCACAGCCAGTCGCCGGGCGACCTGATGATCTCCTGCTCAAGCAACGCCATAAACTGCCGCGACAGCTCCCCCTCTTTCATCCCGGCCGCGTCATCTGTCATCAACACCACATGCATCAGGTAATGGCCGCGCCGCTGCCGGCGCAAAGCGACGAAAAACACAGGCAGCCGCATGCTGCGGGCCAGCTTCTCAGGCCCTGAAAAGACAGGGGTGTCCTGCGACAAAAATGTTGTCCAGTAGGCCACCTGCGGATGAGGGGTCTGGTCGGCGATCAACCCGATGATGAAAGGGCTCTCTCCCCGCTGGTAACGCACCGTCGCACGGCCGACCTGCTTTTTGGGCACCAGCTCGTGCGCATACCGCCCGCGGATCTTCAGCATCAGACGATCCATCACCTTGTCCTTCAACGGACGATAGGCCGGCACAACAAGGAAGGGAAAGTTCAGGGAGGTCACCGGCGGAACCCACTCCCAGTTGCCAAAATGGCCCAGCAGGCCGATGATCGAACGACCACTGCTGTAATACTCACGGAGCATCGCCTTCCCCTCGTCACTGATACGGCAACGCCGCATCATCTCCTCATCGGAAATGTTCAGCAGCTTGATCGTCTCGGCCACCACATCGGCAAGGTGACGATAAAAACCCCGTGCGATCCTCCGGAGCTCCTTTTCTCCTTTTCCCGGGAAAGCGCTACGCAAATTGCTCAACACCACCCCCCTGCGGTACCTGATCACATCCGCCATCAAAAAGGCCAAAACAGTGGCAATGCCGTGCAGCACCCGCAACGGCAACCACGATAGCAGCTTTACCAGGCCGGCGACAGGGTAGCTCAGTATGTGGTTTATAAAGGCCATTGGCGTTGCGGGTTATATGCTTTGGCAGGCTTAGAGACTTTCGTGTCAATAAAGAAAGTGATCGTAAGGATACCGCCGCTTATGGATCTCCACCACGGTGTCGTACAACAAACGGCGGAAGGGCTCTATATTCTCCTTATGTTTGGCGGAGATAAAGATGCACGGGGCGTTGACCCTGGCCATCCATGTCTGCTTCATCTCCTCCAGGCTTATGTTTTCACGGGTGGAAGGGGTGAGGTCGTCCTCCTCCTTTTCTACCCAGCGGTACCTGTCCATCTTGTTGAACACCACGAGGGTTTGCTTCTCTTCATCCCCGGTGATCTCCGAAAGGGTCTCCCTGACCACCCCGATCTGTTCTTCAAAGTTGGGATGGGAGATGTCGACCACATGCAGCAGGATGTCCGACTCGCGCACCTCGTCGAGCGTCGACTTGAACGATTCGATCAGGTGGTGCGGCAGCTTGCGGATAAACCCGACGGTGTCGGACAGCAAAAACGGCAGGTTGCCGATGACCAGCTTGCGGACGGTGGTGTCGAGGGTTGCAAACAGCTTGTCTTCGGCAAAGACATTGGTCTTGCTGAGCATGTTCATGATGGTGGACTTGCCCACGTTGGTATAGCCTACCAGCGACACCCTCACCAGGCTGCCCCGGTTGGAACGCTGTGTGGCCTTTTGCTTGTCGATCTGCTGCAGCTTCTTCTTCAGCAGGGCGATCCTTTCGCGTACGATACGGCGGTCTGTCTCGATCTCTTTCTCCCCGGGCCCCTTCAGCCCGATACCCCCTTTTTGCCGCTCCAGGTGTGTCCACATGCCGGCGAGCCTGGGCAAAAGGTACTGGTACTGTGCCAGCTCCACCTGGGTGCGCGCGTGTGCCGTACGGGCACGCATGGCAAAGATGTCGAGGATCAGGTTGCTGCGGTCGATGACACGCGTCTTCAGTGACCTGTCAAGGTTGCGGAGCTGGGAGGCGGACAGCTCGTCGTCAAACACCACAAGGTCAGCACCGGACGACTCAATATAACTGCGTATCTCCTCCACCTTGCCCTTGCCAATGTAAGTGGCCGGATCGGGCCTGTCAAGCTTCTGGGTGAAACGCCCCAGGCTGACACCCCCGGCAGTGTCGACAAGGAAAGCCAGCTCGTCGAGGTACTCGGCCACCGCCTCCTCCGTCTCCCCACGTATGATGGCACCCACAAGTACCGCCCGCTCCTTTTCTTTTCCGATCTCTATGTTTTTTGGCATGAAGCTCTGTAAGGGATTAAAAAGGTTTGAACCCGATGATGCCGCGCACCTCACCGACAGTCTTCCGGGCACTCTCACGGGCTTTCTCGGCACCCATGCGGGCAACCTTCTTCAGGTAATCGTTGTTGGCCTCCAGCTCAAAGATGCGCTCGCGCAGCGGGGCGGTAAAAGAAACCATGTCTTCGGCAAGCTGTTTTTTCATGTCGCCGTAACGGATGGTGGCGCTGTTGAAGGCATCCAGGAAGTGGTTCACGGTGTCGTCGCTGCTGACAACCCGCATCAGGTTGAAGAGGTTCTCCACGGCCTGCGACATCTCTTCGCCGGAAACCTCCGGACCGCTGTCGGTGGTGGCACGCATCACCTTCTTGCGGATCACCCCGGGCTCGTCGGCCAAAAAGATCGCATTGCCCTCCGACTCCGACTTGCCCATCTTGGTGCTGCCGTCCAGGCCGGGGATCTTCACCAGCTCACTCTCAAAATTAAAGGCATAGGGCGGCGGAAAATAGTCGACCCCGTACATCCTGTTGAAACGGTTGGCAAAAGTGCGTGCCATCTCCAGGTGTTGCTCCTGATCTTTGCCGACAGGCACCTTCGACGCCCTGTGAATGATGATGTCGGCCGCCATGAGCACAGGATAGGTGAGAAGGCCGGCGTTGACATTGTCGGGCTGCCTGCGCACCTTCTCCTTAAAAGAGGTGCAACGCTCCAACTCCCCCTTGTAAGCATTCATGTTGAGCAAAAGGTACAACTCGGCAACCTCGGGCACGTCGCTCTGGATATACAATGTGGCCACCTCGGGGTCAATGCCCGCCGCCAGGTACTCGATCAGCACCTGGCGCACGTTACGGTGAAGGTCGCCAGGCTTAGGGTGCGTGGTCAAAGAATGATAATCGGCGATAAAGAAATAACAACGGTGCTGGTGCTGCATCTTCAAAAAATTCCTGATGGCACCAAAGTAATTCCCCAGGTGGAGGTGCCCCGTTGACCGTATTCCGCTTACGACTGTTTCCATGGTGCAAAAGTAATATTTATTTTTTCTCAATACCGAGATGCCGAATGCCCGGAAGCCCATAAACCCGGCCGCCGGGAAACAAAAAGCACGTCGCTATGATGCTTTGCTGCGCAGGAACAGCAAAGGGTGGCGGATGTTGTCGATGATGATGATGACCACGGCGATCACATAAAAGCTTTCCATCAGCATGTCGTAGATGAAGCTGGCGATTGCCGAGGAGTGATATGCGGTAAGCAGAAGCAAGAACAACACCTGGAAGACAAAAAACAAACCCAGGTTCCATCTGCCGGAGCGCAGCGACTGCTTCCAGCCCCGGGCGAAAGCAACGAATACCTGCCAGGCAATCACCATGATGGTAGGATACAGCAATGTTTGTATTCTTTGCGGGAAACGGGCCTGCCGGCCTTCAATGATGGTGTCGACAAAAAAGACATGCTCATCGTCATGTTTTTCAACGGCAACACGCGACTCCCTCCCCCCGAAATGGAGAACCACATTGGAAGAGAAGGCCAGCACCCTGCTGTACAATATCTCCATCCCGGCAAACCACAAAGCGCTCACGACAAGTACACTGGCAACAAGTATGGCGGCTTTTTTCAGCATGGCCCTGGATTCAAAGGTGTGTGCTCCTGTTTGCTCACCACCTGCCTGTTCGCCTTGATTTCACGCCATGCCCACAGGCCAAACACCATGAACCCGAAAAGCACATTCCACACGATGTCGTGCACCAGGTCAAACAGATCCGGCCGGTAACTGCCCAAATAGCCCATGCTGA